>Ga0247704_1000071_pt1 | contig 27098 bp, 27 predicted proteins | sample 41W_NmetaG_FD_189042 | JGI IMG/M metagenome (GOLD analysis project Ga0247704, IMG submission 189042) | Soil microbial communities from hillslope of Landscape Evolution Observatory, University of Arizona, Oracle, AZ, United States - 4-1-W_N | ecosystem: Engineered > Artificial ecosystem >...
CCCACCCACCCGCGCAGGCGGCCGTCGAGGGTGACCAGCGCGGCGTCGCCGGCGCGCGCGGAAACCGGGCTCCGGGACCACACGACGGTGACCCGGGCGTAGGGCTCGCGCCGCCCGGCGAGCAGCGCCTCTTCGGCGGCGAGATCAGGCCTGCGCTGCGTGAACGGCCTCCCAGACTCGGGACGACAGGACGGGCATGTCGATGTTCGTCACGCCCAGGTGCGACACCGCGTCGACCACGGCGTTGACGAAGGCGGCCGGCGACCCGACGGTGGCCGACTCCCCCACGCCCTTGCACCCCAGCGGGTGGTGGGGCGACGGCGTGCACGTGTCGTACAGGTCGAAGTGGGGCGTCTCCATGGCCGTGGGGATCAGGTAGTCCATGAAGTTGGAGCCGATGCAGTTGCCGTCGGAGTCGAAGGTGATCTGCTGCATGGCGGCCATGGCGTAGCCCTCGGTGAGCCCGCCCATGATCTGGCCCTCCACGATCATCGGGTTGATACGCACGCCGCAGTCGTCGACGGCGACCACCTTGACCGGCTTCCACTCGCCGGTCTCGGTGTCGACCTCCACCACGGCCAGGTAGGTGGCGAACGGGAACGTGAGGTTCGGCGGGTCGTAGTACTTCACGCCCTCCAGCCCGGCGTCCATGCCTTGGGGGTGGTTGGTGTAGGCGGCGAAGGCGACCTCCTGGATGGTCTTCACCTTCTCGGGTGCGCCCTTGACCGTGAACCGGTCGCCCTCCCACTCCAGGTCCTCCTCGGCCACCTCCAGCAGGTAGGCGGCGATCTTGCGGGCCTTCTCCCGCAGGGTGCGGGCGACGAGGGCGGCGGCCGCCCCCGCGGTCGGTGTGGACCGCGAGGCGTAGGTGCCGAGCCCGTAGGGGGTGTTGTCCGTGTCGCCCTCCTGGACGACGATGTCGGTGGGCGGGATGCCCAGCTCGTGGGCGACGATCTGGGCGAACGTCGTCTCGTGTCCCTGGCCCTGGTGGCGCACGCCGAGCTTGAGGATGGCCTTGCCGGTGGGGTGGACCCGCAGCTCGGCCGAGTCGAACATCTTGATGCCGAGGATGTCGTAGTCCCGGCTGGGGCCGGCGCCCAGGGCCTCGGTCATGGAGGCGATGCCGATACCGAGCTGCTTGGTCTCGCCGGCGGCCCGCCGGCGCTGCTGCTCGGCCCGCAGCTCGGCGTAGCCGGCCTGCTCCAGGGCCAGGTCCAGCGCCGGCTCGTAGTCGCCGGAGTCGTAGACGAACCCGGTGGCCGACCGGTACGGGAACTGGTCCGGCTGGATGAAGTTCCTGCGGCGGAACTCGGCCGGGTCCATGCCGATCTCGACCGCCGCGTGGTTGACCAGCCGCTCGATGAGGAACGACGCCTCGGTGATCCGGAACGAGCACCGGTAGGCCACGCCCCCCGGGGCCTTGTTGGTGTAGGCGCCGTCGGTGACGACGTGGGCGGCCGGGATGTCGTAGGAGCCGGTCACGATGTGGAACAGGCCGGCCTTGAACTTCGAGGGCTGGGCGTCGGCGTAGGCGTAGCCCTGGTCGGAGAGCATCTTGACCCGGAGGCCGAGCATCCTGCCCTCGCCGTTCAGGGCCAGCTCGCCGGTCATGTGGAAGTCGCGGGCGAAGCCGGTGGAGATGAGGTTGCCCGTGCGGTCCTCGATCCACTTCACCGGCCGGCCGATGAGCAGCGACGCCGCGGTGGCCACCACGTAGCCCGGGTAGACCGGCACCTTGTTGCCGAAGCCGCCGCCGATGTCGGGCGAGATGATCTGGATGTTCTGCTCGGGCAGGCCGGCCACCAGGGCGAACACGGTGCGGATGGCGTGGGGCGCCTGCGAGGTCATCCAGATCGTCGCCCGGCCGCTGGCCGGGTTGACATCGGCGATGCACCCGCAGCACTCCAGGGGCGACGGGTGCGAGCGCGGGTAGAAGGTCGACAGGCTGACCACCCGGTCGGCCTGGGCGAAGGCGGCCTCGGTGGCCGCCGCGTCACCCGCCTCCCAGTGGTACACCCGGTTGTCGGCCTGGCCCTCCTTGTCGTCGCGGATCAGCGGGGCGCCCTCCTCCAGGGCCTGCTGGGGCGTCACGACCGCGGGCAGCGGCTCGTAGTCGACCTCGATCAGCTCGAGGGCGTCGTGGGCCACGTAGCGGTCCTCGGCGACGACGCACGCCACCTCCTGGCCCTGGAAGCGGACCTTGTCGGTGGCCAGGACGGCCTGGGTGTCGCCCGAGAGGGTGGGCATCCACGCCAGGTTGTGCTGGGCCAGCAGCTCGCCGGTGACGACGGCCACCACGCCGGGCAGGGCCATGGCCGCCGAGGAGTCGATGGAGTTGATCCGGGCGTGGGCGTAGGGGCTGCGGAGGATCGCCATGTGCAGCATGTTGGGGAGGACGACGTCCTCCACGTAGTTGCCCCGCCCGGCGATGAAGCGGCTGTCCTCGATGCGGGGGACGCTCTTGCCGAGCCAACCAGGGTGCTCTGCGCTGGGGGCGGTCTCCACGGTCGTCACTGCGCCACCTCCGTCTGCTTCATGTTCTGGGCCGCGGCCTGCACGGCCTTGACGATGTTCTGGTAGCCGGTGCAGCGGCAGAGGTTGCCGGAGATGGCCCAGCGGATCTCCTCCTCGGTGGGATCCGGGTTCTCCTCCAGGAAGGCCTTGGCCACCAGCATCATGCCCGGCGTGCAGAACCCGCACTGGAGCCCGTGCTCGGCGTGGAAGGCGGCCTGCACCGGGTGGAGCTGGCCGTTGGTGGCCATGCCCTCCACCGTGGTGATCGTGCGGCCGTCGGCCTGGACTGCGAACATCGTGCACGACTTGACGGGCAGGCCGTCGAGCAGCACGGTGCATACGCCGCAGCTGGTGGTGTCGCAGCCCACGTGGGCGCCCCGAAGGCCGAGGACCTCCCGTATGTAGTGCACGAGCAGGAGGCGGGGCTCGACCCCGGAGGTTCGGGCCGAGCCGTTGACCGTGACCGTGATCGTCTGCTTCATGCTGTTTCTCCTACGAGACGGGGGCGGCGGCGACGGAGCGGAGACCGCGGGCGACGTAGACCCGCACGACGTCACGTTTGTACTCTGCGCTGCCCCGGACGTCGGTGCGGGGGTCGGACTCCTCGGCGGCCAGGCGGGCCGCCTCGTCGATGAGCTCGTCGGACAGGGAGTTGCCCACCAGCGCCTGCTCGGCCGCGGTGGCCTTGAGGTTGGTGGCGCCGACGCCGGTCAGGCCGATGCCCGCCCGGGTGACGGTGCCGCCGTCGGTGGCCACGAACACGGCGACGCCGACGGTGGCAAAGTCGCCGACCTTGCGCTCCAGCTTCAGGTACGTGCCGGCGAACTCGGCGCCGGGGTCGGGCACCCGGGCCTCGACCGCCAGCTCGTCGGGCCGCAGCGAGCAGGTGAACGGCCCTTCGAGGAACTCCCCGATGGGGATGACCCGCTCGCCGCCGGCCCGGCTGCGGGCGACGACCGATCCGCCGAGGGCCAGCATCACCGCGCCCCAGTCGCCCTGGGGGTCGGCGTGGCACAGCGAGCCGACGAGCGTCCCCTGGTTGCGTACGACCGGGTCGGAGATGAGGGGGGCGGCGGCGGCCACCGTCGGGTACCGGTCGGAGACGACATCGGACCGCTCGAGCTGGCGGTTGCGGACGAGGGCGCCGATGCGCAGCGACCCGCCCTCCTCGGCCAGCGTGTCCAGGCCCGGTATCCGGCCGATGTCGACCAGCATGGCCGGCGCGGCGAAGCGCAGCTTCATCAGCGGGATGAGGCTCTGCCCCCCGGCCAGGACCTTGGCGTCCTCGTGCTCGGCCAGGAGGGCGAGCGCTTCGTCGACGGACGCAGGCGACCGGTACTCGAAGTTCGACGGGAACAACCGCCACCTCCTTGCGCGAACTTGAACTCAACATAAGCGTCATGGCAACGGAATGCCAACGGGTCACACGAGATCGGGCAGGAGATCGGACAAGACCTCCAGGCTGGCCAGGTCGTGGCCCGACACGAACACGTCGACGAACGGCAGGGCCGCGGCCATCCCCCGGGCCAGGGGCTGGTAGCGGGGGTCGCCCTTGAGCGGGTTGACCCACACCACCCGGTGGGCGAGCCGGGACAGCTTCTCCATCTCGGCGGCCAGCGCCCCGGGATCACCGCGCTCCAGCCCGTCGGAGCAGATGACGACGACCGCGCCCCGGGCCATCCCCCGCCGGCCCCAGTCCCGCACGAAGGCCCTGATGGCGTCGCCGATGCGGGTGCCGCCCTCCCAGTCGACGACCGTCGCCGCGGCCCGGGCCAGGGCGTCGTCGGGCCGGCGGTCGCGGAGGGCGACGGTGACCCGGGTGAGGCGGGTGCCGAAGCAGAACACCTCGGTGGGGATGGCCTGGGCCCGGGCCGCGCTGTGGGCGAACTGGAGGAGGGCGCGGGAGTAGCCGGCCATGGAACCGGAGACGTCGAGCAGGAGCACGAGCCGGCGGGGCCGGGGGCGCCGGGCCCGCCAGGACTGCTCGAGCAGCTCGCCGTGGCTGCGCATGGCCCGGCGCACGGTGCGCCGCAGGTCCGGGTAGCGGCCCTTGGGCGAGGGCGCGGTGCGGCGGGCCCGGCGCGTCGGCGGGCGGAGCCGCAGCCGGGCCATCAGGTGGGCCAGGGCGGCCAGCTCCTCGGGCGAGCAGTCGGCGAAGCGCTTGTGGCGCAGCACGTCGGCCCCCGATGCCACCCGGCCGCGGTCGGCGTCGACCGTCGGGCCCAGCCGGCGCCGGACGGCGCCCGGCTGGTCGGTGGCCGCCGTGGTGGGCAGGCGGGGCAGCTCGCCCGTGACTCGCATGGCGATCCCGCCCCCCTGGCCGGCCCAGCGGCGGAAGGCCCGGTCGAAGGCGGCCAGGTCCTCCCGGCGGGAGACCAGGCAGGCCCGCCCGGCCCAGTAGACGTCGCCGGCGTCGGTGGGGTCGAGGGCGGCGACCGCCTGGGCGAACGCCAGCACCTGGCCGGAACCGACGGCCAGCCCCTCTACCCGCAGCTCCCGCCCGAGGCCGACGAGGGCGGGCAGGATGGCCGGCGCGGTCAGTCGCCCACCACCTCGGCCAGGCGCTCGTGGACGAGGACGAGGTCGTCGTGGTCCTTGACGACCGCGCCCAGGGTGTCGGCCGCGGTGGCGGCGTCGAGCGAGGAGGCGCCGAGCAGGGCGAGGGCGTGGGCCCAGTCGATCGTCTCGGCCACCCCGGGGGGCTTGGCCAGGTCGAGTCGGCGAAGGCGGGCCACGCCCGCGGTCACCTTGGCCGCCAGCTCGGCCGCCACCTCGGGCGCCCGGGCCCGCACGATCTCCACCTCCCGCTCCGGCGACGGGTAGTCGATCCAGTGGTACAGGCAGCGGCGCTTCAGGGCGTCGTGCAGCTCCCGGGTGCGGTTCGACGTGACGACGACGGCGGGGGGGACCTCGGCCCGGATGGTGCCGATCTCGGGCACGGTGACCTGGAAGTCCGACAGGACCTCGAGCAGGAAGGCCTCGAACTCGTCGTCGGCCCGGTCGACCTCGTCGATGAGCAGGACGGCCCGGTCTCCGGCCCGCAGGGCCCGCAGCAGCGGGCGCTCGATCAGGAAGCGGGGGCCGAACAGCTCCTCCACGGCCCGGTCGTCGGCCGCCGCCCGCTCCGACAGGGCGCGGATGTGGAGGAGCTGGCGGGCGTAGTCCCACTCGTACAGGGCCTGGCTGGCGTCGATCCCCTCGTAGCACTGGAGGCGGATCAGCTCCACGCCGAACACCGCGGCCAGGGCCTTGGCCGCCTCGGTCTTGCCCACCCCGGCCTCCCCCTCCAGCAGCAGGGGCCGGCCCAGCGAGAGGGCGAGGAACATGGCCGTGGCCAGGCCGCGGTCGGCCAGGTAGGCCTGCTGCCCGAGCGCGGCGCCCAGCTCGGCCGGAGACCCTGGTCGGGACACGACGCCATCGTAGGGTCGTTTTCGCCCGTCGCGGCCCGGGTACCAACGCCCCCGGAGGTGGTCACCATGACCGACGCCGAGTTCATGTGCCCCAGCTGCGGGAAGGACCTGCCGGCGGCGATCGGGCAGCATTCCACCGACCTGCTGAGCGGGCTGGTGACCTGCCCCCACTGCGGCGCCCAGGTCACGCTGCGGGAGGGGGCGGTGGAGGCGCCCTCGCCCGCCTACCAGGAGGCGGCCGCCGCCCCGCCGGGGCGCACCGAGGGCCGGGAGACCTTCGCCGGCAACGAGACGTTCGAGGGCCTCACCGAGGAGCTGGAGCAGAAGCCCCAGTAGCGGCCCGGCGGCCCGACCACCGGGCCAGCACGACCATGACCGCCCCCAGCGCCCCGTAGGACGCCAGGGCCGCGGTGAGGCCGGCGCCGTCGGCCAGCGCGCCGACGGCCACCGGGATCCAGAACCCGGTCGACTCGATGGTGCCCAGGACGGCCTTGGTCGTGCCCACCTGGCCCGGCCGCAGGGTCAGCGAGCGGTGCTGCACGGCCAGCCAGGCCAGGCTGAGGCCGACCGAGGCGACCAGGGCGGCCAGGGCCACCACCGGGAGCACGGGGACGAAGGCGATGGTCAGGGCGGCGGCCGTCATGGCCGCCGCCGCCCCGGCGAGCAGCCGGTCGTCGGCCAAGGCCTGGAGGCGGCGGGCCAGCACGGTGAAGGCCAGCACGCCGCCGCTGACCCCGACGAAGGCCACCAGGCTCGCCGCCGCGGCCGACGCCCCCCGCTCCTGCTCCAGCAGGGCGATGGTGAAGCCCGCCAGCGGCTCGTCGAAGGGGTTCATGAGCAGCCCGATGACACCGAGCGTCCACACCGCCGGGTCGCGCAGCACCGCCGAGAGCCCGGGCCGGCCCCCGCCGCCGTCGCCGTGGCCACGGCCCGCCGGCCTCGGCAGCGGGGCCGCGGCCAGGGCCACGCCGTAGGCGGCGAGCACCAGGGCACCCGCCCCGAAGGCCACCCGCCACGAGAGGCCGGTGGCGGCCACCGCGAGCACCAGGCCCGGTCCGAGCAGGTCGCCGACCGTCGCCAGCAGGTTCGAGCGGGCCAGGGCCCGGCGGAGGTCGTCGCCGGCCAGCTCGACCAGGGCGACCTCGGCCGCGTCGACCATCGCCGTCGACGACATGCCCAGCACGAAGGCGGCGACGGCGAGCGCGGCGAACGACCCGCCCAGGGCGAACAGGGCCAGCGCCACCGCGTAGCCGAACGCGCCGCCCGCGGCGATCACCCGCCGGCTGGCGCGGTCGGAAGCCGCGGTGAAGGCCCCGCCGATCAGGGCGCCCGGCCAGATGGCGGCCAGGACGGCGCCGGCCTGGGCGTAGGTGAGGCCCAGATCGGCGCGGAAGGACTCGAGGGTGCCCGACGGCAGGAACGCGCCGGTCTCGTCGGCCAGCCGGACGAGCAGGACGGTGGCGAGGGCGGCGACAGGGGCTCGGCGGGCCAGCGGCAGGCCGAGCCGGAACGCCCTGGGTCAGTAGTGCGACAGGCGGCTCATGGGCCGAGGGTACGCGCCCGGGCGCCACTGTGCTGCACGTTTCCTGGCCCCCGCGCCCGGGCAGGAACGCGGCTGGTTCAGCAGTCGAGCCGTACGGGCATTCATCGACGGGAGGACGGCGAACCATGACCGCCGACACGAGCACCCAGCAGGACGCGATCCAGCTCCTGACCGCCGACCACGGCGCGGTCGAGCAGGTCTTCAGGCAGATCGAGGCCGCGCCCGAGGGCGAGACGCGGGACCGCCTGGTCGAGACCGCCGTCCGGGAGCTGTCGGTGCACGCCGCCATCGAGGAGCAGGTCCTGTACCCGGCCATGCGGCGATCGGTGCCGAACGGCGACGTGCTGGTGGAGGAGGCCATCGAGGAGCACCAGCAGGTGAAGGACACCCTGGCCGCCATCGAGCGTTCCCACGGCCCGGCCGAGCGCGACCCGCTGCTCGTGCAGCTGATGGGAAACGTCCGCCACCACGTGGAGGAAGAGGAGGGCGAGCTGTTCCCCCTGCTGCGGTCCTCGATCGGCGCCGACCGGCTGCGCACCATGGGCTCGGAGCTGGCCGCGGCAAAGCGGATGGCCCCCACCCACCCGCACCCGCACGCCCCGAACACGCCGCCGGGCAACGTGGTGGGGGGCGCGGCCGCCGCCCTCGTCGACAAGGCGCGCGACGCGCTGCGAAGGAGCTGAGCGCCGTGGCCGATCACCAGGACGAGCGCGCCCTCGCCGGCGCCAGTGGCGACGACGTCAGCGCCGGAACGGCGGTGAGCGGGATCGGCGGGGAGGCCCTGCGGGCATCCGGCGACGGGCCCGGGCTGCCTCCGGTCCACGAGGGCGGGGCCCGCATCGGGTGGGGCCGGGACGCGGCCGAGTCGGGCGAGCAGCTCGTCGCCGCCAACGACGGCACCGGGCAGTCGGAGAAGCTGGCGACCGAGGACGGCGAGGCCTAGCCGGCGTGGCCGGGCCGACGCCCGAGGAGACCGTCGAGGCGCCGGTCGCCCAGCAGGGATGGAAGCAGATGACCTTCCTGCACTGGGCGTACGACCCCGACACCGTGCAGGCCCTGCTGCCCGACGGGGTCGAGGTCGACACCTGGGACGGGCAGGCGTGGGTCAGCCTGACCCCGTTTCTCATGACCGGCTTCCGCCTCGGGCCGATGCCGGCCGCCGGTCCCCTGTCGACGTTCCCGGAGACGAACGTGCGGGCCTACGTGCGAGGCCCGGACGGCCGCGACGGCCTGTGGTTCTTCTCGCTCGAGGCGAGCAGCCTGGCCACCGTCGTCGGGGCGTCGACGGTCTACGGCGTCCCGTACCAGTGGGCCGACATGAGCGTCGACGAGGACCGCTCCATCCGGTACCGCAGCCGTCGGCGGACCGGGCTGCCGGTCGGCCACGACATCACCGTCGAGGTCGGCCAGCCGCTTGACGACGTGGAGCAGCTCGACCACTGGCTCACCGGCCGGTGGCGGGCCTACACCCGCACTGGCGAGAAGATCGGCGTGGTCCCCGTGCAGCACTCGCCGTGGCCGCTGTGTGCGGCCCGGGTCGTCGAACTGGAGGAGTCGCTGCTGGCCGCCGCCGGGCTGCCGGAGCCGGCGGGTGTACCGCGGGTGCAGTACTCCCCCGGGGTCGACGACGTGCGCCTCGGGCTGCTCCGGCCGGCCTGACCGCCCTTCGTCCCCAGCCGTTTTCCCTACCCCACCCTCCGGGTAGGCCCACTGCAACCGTGCGGCCCGAAGAACGAGGAGGCTCCCCATGGCCCGACAGGCCATCGTCAGACCACGGCCGGCTCCGGCCGCCCGACCCCGCAAGACCGCCGCGCCGGCGAAGCCGGCCTCGCCGGCGGCGGCGAAGGACACGGTGAAGCGCGAGACCAAGCGGGTGTCGGCCACCGCTTCGGGCCAGGCCAAGCAGGTCAAGCGCACGGCGGCCACGCAGTCCAAGGTCGTCGCCCGCACGGCGAACCAGGACGTGCGGGAGCTGGCGGGGTCCGTCCGCAGCCAGGCCGACCAGGTGAAGGGCGAGCTGGCCGGGCAGGCCCGGGAGCTCTTCGAGGAGACACGGGGCCAGCTCCAGAGCCAAGCCGACCACCAGGCCTACCGGCTGGCAGGGGCCCTCTTCCAGGTGGGCGGCCAGGCCGTCGCCCTGGCCGACGGCCGCCCCCAGCAGGCCGGGCCGCTGGCCGACTACGCCGAGCAGGCGGCCAACTGGCTGGACAGCGCGGCGTCGCACATCGAAGAGCGCGGCCTCGAGGGGCTGGCCACCGACGTGGTCGACTTCGCCCGCCGGCGGCCGGGCGTCTTCCTGGCCGGCGCCGCCGTCGTCGGCGTCGGCGTGGGGCGGCTGATCCGGTCGGGCGCGGTGTCCGGCAACGGCACCGGCAACGGGCAGCCCGCAGACGGGTACGAGTGGGCGGAGGTGGACGCATGATGCGCGCCGACGAGCGGCCCCTCTCCGAGCTGCTCTCCGACGTCACCAACGAGGTCGCCATGCTCTTCCGCAAGGAGGTGGAGCTGGCCCGAGTGGAGACCGCCGAGCAGGTGTCTCGCGCGGCCAAGGCGGGCGGCATGCTGGGCGCGGCGGCCGTCATCGGCTTCATCGACCTCATCCTGCTCTCCTTCGCCGCCGCCTGGGCCCTGTCCGAGGTGGTCCCCGAGGGTGTGGCCTTCCTCGTCGTGGGCGTGGTGTTCGCCGTGGTGACCGCCGTGCTGGCCGTGGCGGGGAAGAAGCGCTTGGCCGGGGTCAACCCGGTGCCCAACCAGACCGTCCAGACACTCAAGGCCGACGTGCAGGTCGCGAAGGACTCCTTCGCCCGCGGCGTCCGATAGAGGAGCGATCCCAACCATGAGCAGGAATGCCGAGGAGATACGGCGCGAGATCGAACTGACCCGGGGCCAGCTGGCCCAGAACCTCGAGGCCATCGGGGACAAGGTGAGCCCCAAGCACGTGGTGGAGCAGATCTCCGAGAAGGTGAGCCCCCGGCGCATCCTCGGCCGCCAGACCGAGAAGGTGAAGGGCAGCCTGTCGGGCGTCGGCGGCTCGGCGCTCGGCCGGACCGGCGACACCCTCGGCGGGGTGGGCAACGGCGCGATCGGCGTCGCGGGCTCGGCGCGCGACACCGTGAACCGCGCCGGCGAGCGGGCGTCGGACAGCGCCTCGGGCGCGGTCGACGGGGTGCGCCAGCAGGCGTCGAACCTGACCGACCGGGTGCGCTCGGCGTCGAGCACCGCGGGCGACCAGCTGCGGGCCGCGCCGGAGACCAACCCCCTGGCCGCCGCCTTCGTGGCCTTCGGGGCCGGCCTGGTGGCCGGACTGGCGCTCCCGCCCACCGACAAGGAGCGTCAGGCCGCCGGACGGGTGCGGGAGCAGGCCGTCGAGCCCCTCAAGCAGCGGGCCGTCGACGCCGGCAGGACCGTGGCCGGTGAGCTGCAGCCGGCGGCCCAGGACAGGGCGCGGCGGGTCAAGCGGACGGCCACCGGCGCGGCCGAGCGGGTCAGGTCCGAGGCCAAGGGCGCGGCCACCGACGTCAAGGGCCAGGCCACGCGGGCGGCGAAGACCACCCAGGCCCGGGCCAGATCGGCGGCCCGGACCACCACCACCGAGGGCCGCGCCTCGGCCCGCCGGACCGCCGGGCAGGGTCGGCAGCGAGCCCGGGCCTAGGTCAGGGCTCCGAGGGCTTCTCCCCGGCGCCGTCGGGCTCGACGCCCATGGAGGCGGCGACGGCGCGGATGACATCCGCCCGGAACCGGCGGTGGCCGCCCAGGGTCACCGCACACGGGATCCGGCCCTCGTTCGCCCACCGGTTGACGGTCTTGGGCGACACCCCCAACATTCGTGCCGCCTGTCCGGGACTCAGGTACGCGGCATCAGCAGATACACCCACCACAGGGGAAACCCCTTTCACCTGAACGTACCGAGCTGTCCCGCTGAGCTGGGGGACAACTCAACATTTCGGTTGATCTGGACATTCTGTACGCAAGAACGTGTGCGGTCAAGCAAAGTTTCCTAGTCTCCGCCGGCTGGCCCGCGAACTGGCTCACACCACACGACGGTAGCGCCGGCCGGCCCGCCGTGGGGCGTCCCGCGCCGCCAGCTGAGCGGCCTGCAGGAGCCGGTCGGCGGCCACGCCCCCCCGGGCCACGGCGACACCGGCCTTGGCCGCCAGCGGGGCGTCAAGGCCCACCAGGGGCCGGCGCACTCCGTCGAGGATGCGGCCGGCCAATCGGTCGACATCGTCGTCCGACCGGACCTTCAGGAGGAGGGCAAACTCGAACGGCGCGTAGCGGGCGACGACGTCGTGTGTCCGCACCATGGCCTCCAGGCGGCGGGCGACGGCGGCGAGCACCTCGTCGGGCGGGGGCCGGTCAGGCTCGGCCGCCGCGTCGGGGACGGCGACGTGGACCGCCACGACCGCGTGGACCGCCGACCCCGCCGACCCCGACTCCAGGACCCGGCGCACCTCGTCGAGGAACAGCGCCCGGGACGGCAGCCCGGTGACCGAGTCGAACAAGGCCCGCCTGAGCAGGTCCTCCTCCATGGCGTCGATCTCCCGGCGCGGCGCCGGGACCCACGCCTCGGCATAGAGACCGCCCGGCTCGGCATCGACCCCGTCCAGCTCGGCCTCCAGCTCGGCCGGGGTCATGACCTCGGCCCGGACCAGCTGCCAGTCGGGAAGGTCGCAGCGGCGCAGGGCCCGGTGCCACCGGTCGATGGCCGTCGACAGCGCCGAGACGGCGTCGTGCGCCCGCACGGCCAGCTGGAGCGCGTAGCGGTCCGGGCTGAAGAGGGTCGCCGGGGCCACCGGGCCGAACGACGCCACCAGGCCGTGGAAGCGGCGGGCGTCGATGGTCGATCGGTTGCCGCCGGACACCTCGAGCAGGACGATCCAGTCGGTTCCCCCGCCGGCATTGCGCAAGTCCACGCCTCCTTGTCGCTCGCACCGGGTTGCGGGCTGGCACCATTAAGGCCACCCGTCTAGAGACAGGCCGGCCCATGTACCGCGGCACCTTCGCCCGACGCTCCAAGCACTGCCTCGGAGCCTACGGGCGGCCCGGGTGAGACAAAGTCACCCAATGGGCGGGATCGGCGCCCGGTGAGCGGCGGATCCCGGCGTCCGTACCGGGAGTTCGGGTCATGGCTCCGTTCCCGGCGGCTGGCCCGGAGGTGGACACAGGAGGAGCTGGCCCGCCGGCTGGATTACGACGTCACGTACGTCAGGAAGATCGAGTGGGGCGAGCGCCGGCCCAGCGAGGCCCTGCAGGTGCGGCTGGCCCAGGTGCTCGGCGTCCCGGTCTCCGGCCTGCCGAGCGCGTCGCCGGCGCGGAGCCCCCGGCCCCTTCCTGAGGCCGCCAGCCCCCTGGTCGACCGCGTGGCGGAGCTGGCGGCGATCGTCGACCTGCTCGACCACCACACCCGGCTCGTCACCCTGGTGGGGGGTCCCGGGATCGGCAAGACCCGAGTCGCCCTGGCCGTGGCCTCGCACTACGACGCCCTCCTGCCCGGCGGCGCCGTGCTGCTCCCGCTCGTCGAGGTGGTCGACGCCGAGGGGGTGGCCCGGGGCGTGGCCCAGATCCTCAGCCTCGCCGCGCCGGCGGGCGGCCTGCCCGGCCGGCCGGCCGACGCCATGCAGTCGCAGGAGGCACTGCTGGTCCTCGACAACTTCGAGCATGTGATCGACGCCGCCCCGTTCGTGGGGCAGCTCCTCGCCCAGGTGCCCGCGCTGCGGATCCTGGTCACCAGCCGCCAGCCCCTGGATCTGGCCGCCGAGACGCAGTACGCCATCCCGCCGCTGGCCCTCCCGGCGGACCCCGCCGAGCCCCCGGACCGGTTGGGCGAGGTGGCCGCGGTCGCCCTCTTCGTCGCCCGGGCCCGCAAGGTCCGCCCCGACTTCACCCTCGGTCCGGCCAACGGCGCCGACGTGGCCGAGATCTGCCGGCGGGCCCAGGGCATCCCCCTTGCGGTGGAGATGGCGGCGGGCGCCATGCGCTTCCTCAGCCCCAAGGCGCTGCTCCAGCAGCTCGGGCACGGGCTCGACCTGCCGGTGGCCGGCCCCCGGGACGCCCCTGAGCACCACAGGACCCTCCGGGCCGCCATCGGCTGGAGCTTCGAGCTGCTCGGTCCCCACCAGAAGGCCCTGTTCAGCCGGCTGGCCGTCTTCGCCGGCGGCTGCACCCTGGAGTCGGCCGAGGCGGTGTGCCGGCTTCCCGACGAGCACGTGCTCGACGCCCGGACCGGGCTGCTGGCCCTGGCCTCCAAGAGCCTCCTGGAGCCCCTCCTCGACCCCGACGGCCACACCCGCTTCGTCACCCTGGAGGCGGTCCGGGCCTTCGCCCTGGAGCAGCTGGCCGCCGGGGGGCAGCTGGAGCGGTTCCAGGCCCGGCACGCCCGTTGGTGCCTGCAGCTGGCCGAGGCCAACGAGTACCGGCTGACCGGTCCCCACCAGCGGGCCGCCCTGGCCGGCCTCGACGTCGAGCACGCCAACCTGCGAGCGGCCATCCGCTGGTCGCTCGAGCACGACCCGGCCACGGCCCTCCGCCTGTGCGCCGCCCTGTGGCGCTTCTGGTGGCTCCGCGGCCACCTCACCGAGGGCCGTCAGTGGTTGGGTGAGGCCCTGGCGGGCGACCGTGACGGCGATGGAGACGGCGCCCGGGCCCTCGCCCTCACCGGCGCCGGGGTCCTGGCCCGGACGCAGGGCGCCTACGGGCCGGCCAGGGAGCTGATGGAGCAGGGCCGGGATCTGGCCGCCGCGACCGGCGAGCGGCCCACGCTCGCCCTGGCCCTGATCAACCTCGGCATCGTCTCCGAGCACCAGGGGCTGCCGGCCCGGGCGATGGCGCTGTTCGGGGAGGCCCACGACCTCTACCAGGCCCTCGGCGACCGGCGGGGGGTGGCCCACACGCTGAACTGCATGGGAGCGTCCCGGCTGGGCCAGGGCGACCTCGCCGGGGCGAACCCCCTGCTCGAACAGGCCTTGTCGCTGTTCCGGGAGGTGGACGACGGCTGGAGCGCGGCGATGGCGCTGGCCAACCTGGGATGGGCGGCTCACCAGCAGCACCGGGGGGCGCTGGCCCGGGCCCACTACGCGAAGGCGCTGGCCATCTACCGGGCGCTGGGCGACGGGCGGGCGGTCGCCAACCTGCTCCTGAACCTCGGTCTGGCCATCCGCGACGCCGGCGACGGGGAGGACGTGGGCGGTGTGTTCGTCGAGGCGCTGCTCGGCTTCGCCCGCCAGGGCGACCAGCGGGGCGTCGCCGAGTGCCTGGAGGCGCTGGCCGGCGGGGGCCCCACCGGCGACCCGGCCCGCGCCGCCGTCCTCCTCGGCGCAGCCGACGCCATCCGCGAGACCATCGGCGCCCCCCGGCCGGCCACCGACCGGCCGGCCCACGACCGTGTCGTCGCCGCTGTGCGCCACGCCCTGGGGGAGGCCGCGTTCGACGCCGGGTGGCAGCGGGGCCGGCTGCTCGACGTCGACGAGGTGGTGGCCGTCGCCGTGGCCGACACCGAGGTCGCCGGGGCACGCGGGCGCTGACCTGGCGGTTCATCGGCGCTTTATCGGTGGCCGACGACCCCTTGACCGGCCGGGCCCAAGGTGAGGCCGAGGTCACGCACCCGGCGTGCCGAGGAGGTTCCCGACATGGTTCAGACCGAGCGCCCGCCCACCCCCCGCCGAGCGGTCCACCGCATCCTGGCCGCCGCCGGCATCGTCCTGGCCAGCCTGGCCGTGGCGGCGCCCTCGTGGGCCGGGCCCATGATGGGCTGCTGAGCACCGATGCCGGGCCGGTGACGCCCGACCGCGCCGGGCGCGGCCGGGCGTCACCAGTTGGCCGGGAGGGCCTCCGGGGTGCTCACCGCACGCCTGGCCCGCCGCAGGCAGGCGCTCACGCCGTCGTGGCCGTCCAGCTCCTCGGGGGCCCGGCTGAGCTCGAGCAGGCACCGGAGGTAGTTGTCCTGGGCCAGCAGCGAGCGGCCGAGGACGAAGTAGGCGTCGGCGGCCAGCTCGCCCCAGTACCAGTAGTCGGTGGTCCACGGTCCGCTGCCGTAGTAGGAGAGGGCCCGCCGGGCCGCCCGCTCGGCCTGGCTGTACCGGCCGGCGCGGAGGGCGGCGCCGGCCTCCTCGGTGGCGGCCAGCATGTCGTCGACGTCGGACTCCACCGTGCCCGGGTACCTGTGCAGCCGGTAGCCCCGGCCGCTCCAGTGGATGAAGTCACGGTCGGCGGCGACCCGGCGCAGGCTGTTGGCGAGCGTGCGGATGCCGGCCTGCCAGCGCGGCGGCCGGCTGTCGCCCCACAGCTCCTCGGCGATGCGGTCGACCGGCACGGCTCGCTCACCGGCGGCCACCAGCAGGGTGAGCAGGATCTTCTGCTGCATGGCGCCGATCGGCACCGGCGACTTTCCCGGGCCCCGAACCGTCACGCACTCGAGCACGCACACCCTGAGGCGCTGGCCCCCTGCCTCTCTCAACCCGGGGTCTCCCGCTCCTGTCGCCGGCTGCGACCTCGTGCCCAAGAAGGCTCTCCTGCTCGTCTCCTGCTCGTCTCCCGAAGCTCGCCGTCGGAGTGGCGGGAGGGTACCACTTCGAGTGATTTATCCGGATGCTCGAACCACTCCCAGTGGGCAGCGGCCGCCACGCCAGCCGACCGTTTCCGCCAATCGGTGTGACCCGCCGGCTCCCGGGGAAGGCATATCAGGTGGCCCCTGCCGAACAGAATGGCGAACTCTACGTGACCGCTGGCGAGGCGGCCCGGATCCTCCGGGTGTCGCCCAAGACGGTCAGCCGGTGGGCCGACAAGGGCTTGATCACCTGCATGGTCACCCTCGGTGGGCACCGCCGGTTCCTGAAGCGGACGGTGGAGAGCATCGAGCGGGAGATGTACGGAGCGCGATCCGGGCTCGAGAGCGACTGACCCGGTCGGCGCCGAGACCGGGGTCGGCGGTGACGATCAGCCAGCCGTCCAGCGCGGCCAGACCCGGCAGGGCGGGGGTGCGCGGCCGCAAGAGGTTCCGGAGCGCTCCGGTGACGGCCCGGACGGCGGGACTGGGGAGCACAGCCGCCCGGGCCGACAGGGAAAGGAGCGGGGCCGCCGGGCGGGACGCCGCCGAGGAGCCCTCGGAGCCGGCGACGACGGCGAGCGGCCCGCCGAGCGCCTCGACACCGGGTGCGAGCGCCGGCGCGGAACGCACTGTTCCGCAGGCCATGGTCACGGGTTGGGTGCCCCTAGAGCGAGCCGAGAGCTTCCGAGCAGGAGGCCGAGGACGGTGAGGGCGATCATGAGGTCCCGAGCGGGCAGCTCCGCCCCGTGCTGGCGAGCGAGCTCCTCGTGGGTGAACCCATTCGTGGGGTTGATGACCATGCAACTTCCTTTCGGAGAAGGAACCCAGCGACGGTCATACTAGACAAACTCCCTAATCTCATCAAATTGGATAGGTCACTCTTGCCCTCTACGGTCGTTTTAGGGATACTGTCCATCTAGGCGGCCTCCCGACCCCAAGCGGGGTGGCCGTCCGGTCGAGCGCCGTCCACACCGGCCTCGGTCCACATCCGGGACGTCCCGGCGTCGCTCCGGCGCCGGGCGTCTTCGGATGAGGCGCAGCAATGCCGGTCCATCTACCCTGGAGCCGATGGTCGTCCACGGCGACCGGCGCCTTCCGATGACCGATCGCCTTCCATGACAGCGGCCTCCCCCACCTCCACCACCACTGCGGGCCACCACGAGCTCAGCCACCTCGACGCCCTGGAGTCCGAGGCCGTCTTCATCTTCCGCGAGGTGGCGGCCGAGCTCGAGCGCCCCGTGCTCCTCTTCAGCGGCGGCAAGGACTCCATCGTCCTCCTGCGCCTGGCCGAAAAGGCGTTCCGTCCCGCCGCCTTCCCGTTCCCGGTCATGCACATCGACACCGGCCACAACTTCCCCGATGTGATCGACTTCCGGAACCGCCGGGTGGCCGAGCTGGGCGAGCGGCTGGTCGTGGCGTCGGTCCAGGAGTCGATCGACAGCGGGCGGGTGTTCGAGGACCCCAACGACCCCAGCCGGAACCGGCTCCAGACCACCACCCTGCTCGACGCGGTGGAGGCCCACGGCTTCGACGCCTGCTTCGGCGGCGGCCGGCGCGACGAGGAGAAGGCCCGGGCCAAGGAGCGGGTGTTCTCCTTCCGCGACGAGTTCGGCCAGTGGGATCCCAAGGCCCAGCGCCCCGAGCTGTGGTCGCTGTACAACGGCCGGATCCGCAAGGGCGAGCACATCCGGGCCTTCCCGATCTCGAACTGGACCGAGCTCGACGTGTGGCAGTACATCGAACGGGAGCACCTGGAGGTCCCCAGCATGTACTTCGCCCACCGGCGGGAAGTCGTCGAGCGCGACACCATGCTGCTGGCCGTCAGCGAGTGGATCCAGCCCCGTCCCGGCGAGCGGTGCTACGAGGCGACGGTGCGCTACCGGACGGTCGGCGACATGAACTGCACGGGCGCGGTCGAGTCCCACGCCGCCACCGTGGCCGAGATCATCGCCGAGGTGGCCGCCACCCGCATCACCGAGCGGGGCGCCACCCGGGCCGACGACCGCTTCTCGGAGGCGGCCATGGAGGACCGGAAGAAGGAGGGCTACTTCTGAGCCTCCGACGGCCCCGGCCCTAGCGCCCCGATGGAACTGCTGCGCCTGGCCACGGCCGGCTCCGTCGACGACGGCAAGAGCACGCTCATCGGGCGGCTGCTGTTCGACTCGAAGGCCATCTTCGAGGACCAGCTCGCGTCGGTGGAGCGGGCCAGCGTCCAGCGGGGCCACGAGTACACCAACCTGGCCCTGCTCACCGACGGCCTGCGGGCCGAGCGCGAGCAGGGCATCACCATCGACGTCGCCTACCGCTACTTCGCCACCCCCCGGCGCAAGTTCATCATCGCCGACACCCCCGGCCACACCCAGTACACCCGCAACATGGTCACCGGGGCGTCCACGGCCGACGCCGCGGTGATCCTGGTCGACGCCCGCAAGGGCCTGCTGGAGCAGTCCCGCCGGCACGCCTTCATCGCCACCCTCCTGCGCATCCCCCACCTGATCGTGGCCGTGAACAAGATGGACCTGGTCGACTGGGACGAGCGCCGCTTCCGCTCGATCGTCGAGGACTTCTCCGCCTTCGCCACCAGCCTGCTCGAACCGGCCGACGTGGCCTTCATCCCCATGTCGGCGCTTCGGGGCGACAACGTGGTCGACCGCTCCCCCGCCATGGGGTGGTACGACGGCCCGGCCCTTCTGGAGCACCTCGAGACCGTCCACATCGCCGAGGACCGCAACCTGGTCGACGTGCGGTTCCCGGTCCAGTACGTCATCCGGCCCATGGCCGAGGCCCACCACGACTACCGGGGCTACGCCGGCCAGGTGGCGGGCGGCATCATGCGACCGGGCGACGAGGTGGTCGTGCTCCCCTCGGGCGCCCGTTCGCGGATCGCGGCGATCGACACCTACGACGGGCCCCTGGAGGAGGCGTTCTCCGGGATGTCGGTCACCGTGCGCCTGGCCGACGAGGTCGACGTCTCCCGGGGCGACATGATCGTGCAGGCCGGCAACGAGCCGTCCACCAGCCAGGACGTGGAGGCCGTCGTGTGCTGGATGGTGGACCGGCCCCTCCGCCAGGGCAGCCGCTACGCGATCAAGCACACGACCCGGTGGGCCCGGGCCGTGGTGGGCGACCTCCGGTACCGCCTCGACATCAACACGCTCCGCCACGACGAGGCGGCCACCGAGCTCGAGCTGAACGAGATCGGCCGGGTGCGGCTGCGGGTCACCGCCCCCCTGATGCACGACCCGTACGGCCGTAACCGGACCACCGGCAGCTTCATCCTGGTCGACGAGGCGACGAACGTCACCGCCGGCGCCGGGATGATCATCTCCGACTGAGAGCGGCGAGCGCGGCGCGGCATCGTTTACCATGCATGCTCCGCTGGGGAATGCGGTCACGCGACAGACGTCTGAAATCGGGTCGACCAGGGGGTAGCGGAGTGCAGTGGCTCGTGCTGCTGGAGGCTGAGCGAGGCGGTGGCGGCAGCGCCGGCGCCTCCGACGTGAAGCGGCTCCTCGACGCGCTGCCCGGGCCCACGCCCGGCGCCCTCGAAAGCGGCGACCGCTACGCGCTGCAGCTCGAGGTGGAGGCGCCCGACCCATCGGAGGCCATCGCGGTCGCCGTCCGCCGCTGGCAGGTCGCCCACGGCGACCTGCGCCTGCGGGCCGGGAACCTGGTGCGGGTGGAGGCGCTCACCCGCGAGGAGTTCGAGCGCGAGTGCATGGACTACGAGCACGAGGTGGACTCGGAGCCGGCCCGGCTCTCGCCGGCCGCCGGGTCGACCGCCGCCTCCCGGCGGAGCGCCGAGGACGCCCTGTTGCGCCACGCCTTCCACGACGCCCTGACCGACCTGGCCAGCCAGGGCCTGTTCCGGGCCCAGCTTGAGCACGCGCTGGCCGCCGACCTCGACGCGCAGCCGTGCGCAGTCCTCCTCCTCGACGTCGACCGCCTGGCCGCCGTCAACGAGCGACTGGGCCGCAGGGCCGGCGACGGCGTGCTCGTCGAGCTGGCGGCCAGGCTCCAGCAGGGGGTCGACCACCCGGGCGAGGTGGGCCGCCTCGGCGGCGACCAGTTCGCCGTCATCCTCCGGGACATGTCCGTGGCGGCCGCATCGGCGACGGCCCGCCTCATCGTGGACCGGGCCACCGCGCCGATGGTCATCCTCGGCGGCGAGGTCCGGCCCACCCTGAGCGCGGGCATCGCCGCAGGCGAGTCCGGCGACACCGCCGAGGACCTCCTCCACCGGGCCACCCTGGCCCTGCGCACCGCCCAGCAGCGGGGACGGGCCCGGGTGGAGGTCTTCGCCCAGGGCATGGCCGGGGCCGACGTCCATCGGCTGCTGGCCGAGCGCGACACCATGGCGGTGGCGGACAGCCCGAGCTACCTGGGGCTCCTGGAGCGGCTCAGCGTGGCCATGGCCGCGTGCCGCACCGTCGAGGACGCCGGCGCCGCCGTCCTGCGCCAGCTGTGCGGGCATGCCCGCTTCCCGCTCGGACGGCTCTTCCTCCCCGACGAGAGCGAGCCGGGGAAGGCGTGGGTGGCCCGCACCTGGATCGTCGGCCGGCCCGAGCGCTTCGGCACCTTCGGCGACCCCGGGCAACCGCTGCGGGAAGGGGAAGGGGTGGCCGGCCAGGCCTTGGCGTCGGGACGGCCCGTCTGGGTGCGCGACATCGCCTCCGAGCCCGGCCTGGCCATGCCGCACGAGGCGGTGACCTCCGGCCTGCGCGGCGCCGTCGCCGTGCCCGTGGTCGTCGACGACCGCACGGAGGCCGTGCTGGAGTTCTTCGCCGAGGAGAGCCTCGAGTTCGGCGACGCCCTGCTGCAGCTGCTGGCCACCGCCGGCGCCCACCTGGCCACCTTCGCCCGGCAGGCGAGGGCCGAGCGGGCGTCCACCACGGCCGAGACCCGCCTGCGCCTGCTGCTCGGCCATTGCGGGGTGCACGTCAACGTCCTGGGGGCCGGCGGCAAGCTGCGGGCGCAGTACCCGGCCATATGGCCCGACGACAGCGCCCACCTCCTGCGCGCCGTCGACATCGTCCACCCCGACGACATGGCGACGGCCATGCGGGGCTGGGCCGACGCCCTGGGTTCACCCGGGCTGCACCCGCCGTTCGAGTGCCGCATCGCCATGCCCGATGGCTCGTGGCGCTGGGTGGAGGTCACCGCGATCAACATGCTCGACGAGCCCGAGATCAGGGCCGTGGTGACCTACAGCCGCGAGATCGACGACCGCAAGCGGCTCGAGGAGGACCGCCGCAGCGCCGTCACCCACCTCCGGGATGCGGAGGCGCTGGCCCACCTCGGCACCTGGCACACCGACGTCGTCACCGGCAAGGCCCACTGGTCCGAGGAGATGTACCGCATCCTCGGCCTCGAGCCCGGGGCGGTGGAGCCCGGTGCCGCCAGCCTGCTCGCCCTGGCCCATCCCGACGACCGCGCCGTCCTGGAGGAGCAGCGCCGGCTGGTGTACCGGGGCCAGGTCCAGCAGTTCACCTTCCGGATCGTGGGCCCGGGCGGCACCGTCCGCTGGATCGGCGGCCAGGCCTCCCCCGCGCTCGACGCCAGCGGGCGCGTGGTCTCCGTCCAGGGCACGATCCAGGACATCACCGAGCGCAAGGCCATCGACCGGGCCCTGCGGGAGTCCGAGCAGCGCCTCCGGGAGGTGGAGGCCATGGCCGGGGTGGGGAGCTGGCGCACCGACGCCGCCACCAACCGCACGGTGTGGTCGCCCCAGCTCTACGGCATCCTCGGGCTCGAACCGGGCAGCGTCGCCCCGGGCCTCGACGGTCTCATGGCCTGCGTCCATCCCGACGACCGCCCCGGCGTCGAGGCCCACACGCTCCTGCAGCACCGGCTGGCCCTTCCCATGGACTTCGAATGCCGGGTCGTCCGGCCCGGCGGCGCCGAGCGCCGCGTCCGCATCCAGCTCTCGGTCACCTACGACAACGCGGGTGTGGTCGCCGCCTTCCACGGGCTCGTCTGGGACACCACCGGCCGCACCCGGAACGACCGCCGGCTGCGGGTGTAGGTCTCAGGGGGGATCGTCGGGCGGGTCGATCAGCCGCTCCACGTCGTCCCGGCGCAGGCGCGGCTCGCCGCTCTCGTCGACCTCGTAGGGGATGCGGCCCTCGCGGAGCCACCGGAGCAGCGTGCGGGGCGACACCCGGAGGAGGCGCGCCGCCTCGCCCGGTGCGAGGAAGTCGTCGGTGGGAGGTGACACGGCAGCGCCTTGCGGTCGTTGCGCCTGCACAGATCGCGGCGCAGGCCCGAAGGCTACGCCGCCGCCGGACGTTACGCACCGGCCCCGCGCCCAAGGCTTGACCAACTCTTTCCCCGGCCCGCCGATCACGGGAACCCGACGGAGGGCACCGGCGTCTTGCTCGCCGTGAAGGCGCCCGTGCCCAGCTGGCCCTGGCTGTTGTCGCCCCAGGCCACCACCCCACCGCCGGTTCGCCGGGCGACCACGTGGTTGGTGCCGGCGCTGAGGTCGACGGCGTCGTTCAGGCCGGCGACCGCGACGGGCGTGAGCCGGTTGGTCGCGGTGCCGTCGCCCAGCTGGCCGGCGTTGTTCCAGCCCCAGCAGCGCACCGACCCGTCCCCGAGGCGGGCGCAGCTGAAGTCGGTGCCGACCGAGACCTGGACGGCGGTGGCGATGCCGGACACGGCCACCGGTGTCGTGCGCCCGGTCGTGGTCCCGTCGCCCAGGGCGCCGGCCACGTTGGCGCCCCAGCACCGCACGGCCCCGCTGGCCTGGACGGCGCAGGCGTGCCGCGACCCCACGTCGATGTCGGCCACGCCCGTCAGCCCGGTCACGGTGACGGGCAGGGCGCTGTTGGTGTTGGCGGTGCCGTTGCCGAGCTGGCCGTAGCCTCCGGCGCCCCAGCACTTCACCGCGCCGCCGGCCACGACCGCGCAGCTCGTGGCGCCGCCGGCGGCGATGGCGCTCGCCCCCGCGACCCCCGAGACGCTGACCGGGGCGGTCCGGCGGGCGAAGGTGCCGTCGCCAACCTCGCCGCTGGCGTTGGCCCCCCAGCACTTCACCGCGCCCGCTCCCGTGAGGGCGCAGGTGTGCCGGTCGCCGGCGGCAAGGGCGACGGCGTCGACCAGGCCGGCGACGGGCGAGGGGGTGAGCCGGCGGGCGGTGGTGCCGTCGCCGAGCTGGCCGTAGCCGTTGTCGCCCCAGCACACGACCGAGCCGCTGGCCAGCCGGGCGCAGCTGTGGTCGCGGCCGGCGACGATCTCGACGGCCGTGGTGATCCCCGCCACGGTCACCGGCGTGGGCCGGCGGGCCGTGGTTCCGTCGCCGAGCTGGCCCGACCCGTTGTGGCCCCAGCACTTCACCATGCCGCCGGAGAGGGCGCAGGTGAACTGGTTGCCCGCGGCCACCGACGGCGGCGGGAGGTCGGGCACGCCGTCGTCGTTGGCGTCGGCGAAGGCCTCGAAGTCGAACGTCGTCGTGTCACCGGACACCCCCACCACGAGGGCGTCGACGTTCGAGAGGATCCCTGCATTGAACGAGCCCTGGTTCACGCCGAGGCTGCCCGGCGACACCATGTCCGACCCCTCCTGGATGGTGGCGCCCGGGTAGGTGGCCAGGAGCGTCGCCCACGGGCACGGGTTGGACTGCCCGCAGGTGGTCGGGCCGCCGTTGTTGACCCACCACCTGGCGGCGCCGCCCCGGATGGCGTCCCACGCCTGCCAGACCCCGGTGAGGACGGCGGCGTTGCCCAGGTCCTGGTAGGGCTCGAGCACGAAGTAGTGGTCGGGTGAGCCGTCGAGGTTGCCGTCGAGCACGGCCGAGTCCACCCGCAGGTTCAGGGCGGCCACGCCGGCGATGAAGCCGGTCGACGCCGGGTCGCGGTAGGTGGAGTAGCCCAGGGCGGTGATGTCGGCGAGGGCGACCCCGTCGTACTGGTCGGTGAGCAGCTGGACCTTGGCCGCGTTCTCGGGCGTGTTGAGCTCGAAGCTGCCCGCGCCCAGCGGCGGCGCGGCCGGCCCCACCTCGAAGGTCCCCGTTCCCGGTGGCCGGGTGTCGGCCGGGAACCACTCGTCGCCGACGTCGTCGGCGGTCACCACGTCGATGCCGGCGGCCACGGCCGAGGGCGGCGACAGGGCCGGCACGGTGGCCCCGGCGGCCAGGGCGATCAGGGCGACGAACCGCCGCACGCGATGGGTTCCGTTGCTCATGGCCCGCTCCCTTGCGCTCTCGTCCGACGTGGACGCGGGCAGCCCGCACGGGTCCGCCGAGCGTCCTCCGTTCGAACCTAGGAAGGGTTCGCCGATCCGTCGAGAGTGGCGCGCTACCTGTCCGGGGACAGCCCGGGCGCGGCCCACCCACGAAGGCGCCCAGGCCTACTCACGGTTCCCCCGGCGAACTACTCACGCCCGCGCCCGGGACTACTTGCGGGGCGCCGCGCTCTTGGTGGTGCGCGCGGCTTTGCTCGCCGCCGGCGCCTTGGCTGCCGGGGGCTTGGCTGCCGCCGGCTTGGGTGCCGGGGCCTTGGCTGCCGCCGGCTTGGCCGCCGGGCCGCTCCGGAGCAGGCTCTGCACGGTGTCCGTGAGGGCGGCCAGGGCCTCGTTCTGGATCTCCAGGCGCTCCTCCAGGTCGTCGAGGCCCATCCGCAGGGGCGAGATGGTGGCCACCTGGGCCCAGGCCTTGCTCGCGGTGTCGGCGGCGCGGTCGGTGGCCAGCTCGATCACCGAGAGCTGGGCCCGGAGCTGCTTCTGCTCCTTGGCCAGCTCGTCGGTGGCCACCTGGGCCGCGGCCAGCTGGGTGGTGAACTCGGCCGCCTTCTTGCCGCCCCGCCGCCCCTTGCCCTCCTCGGCGGCGGTGACCGCCCGCTGGATGGCGGCCACGGTCTCGAGCCGGCGGTCGAACTCGTCCTGGAGCAGCGACAGGTCGCGCTGGTTGTCGCGCACGGCGGCGAGATCGGACCGGAGCTGGCCGAGGCCCACGTCGAGGGCGGCGTGGAGGTCGCCCAGCTCGCCCATCTCCCCGGTGGTCTCCTCGACCCGGGACTCCACGGCCCGCACCCGGGCCTCGACCTTGGCCGCGGCAGCCTCGGCCGCGGCCAAGGTCTTCGCCAGCACCTCCTCGAGGCGGGACTCACGTTCGGCCATGAGGGCGGCCAGCTGCTCCACCCGCCGCTCCATGGCTTCCACCCGGCCGGCCTCGGCCGCGGTCGTGCGGCCCTTGGTCTCCAGCTTGTCGAGCCGCTTGCCCAGGGCAGCCAGCTCGGGCGCCACGTCCGCGCCGCCGGTGCCGGCCTCCAGCTTGTCCAGCCGCTTGCCCAGGGCGGCCAGCTCGGGCGGCGGCACGGCCCGGGCCGCCTGCTCGGCGAGGGCGGCCTGCACCTCGTCGACGCGGGCCGCGAGGGCCTCGATGGCGGGGCCCGCCGTGTCGGCCACGGGCGCCGGCGGAGGCGCCTGGGCGGGCACCGGCGCCGGCGCCGCGGTCGCCCGCCGGCACTCCCGGCACGTCGCCGGCCCCGGAGGGGCGTCGAGGTCGGCCGGCGTGCGGACGGCGACGCCGGGCGTCTCCCGGCCGCAGGTGCTGCACGGCACCAGCCGGTTGAAGAAGGTGGCGTGCTCCCGCAGCACGAGGCGCACGCCGCGAACCTCCACCACCGGCTCGCCGGCGGGCGTTTCGTCGAGGACCTTGGGCACGTGCCGCAGGGTTCGCAGTGCGACCCAGTTCGCCCGGTTGTGTCGACGTGGTGCGGGGGTGGACGGATGCGCTATAGACCCGAGGGTACCGCCCCCGGCGGGGGTTACCGGGGACGTGCGTCCGCGGCCGGTGGCGGGACCGGCGCCAATGACGCCGGCCCCGGCCCGCCCGGCCCCCCGTCACAGACCCCCGGCGACGGTCCGGAGGTGCGGCGAGGCGAGGATTTGACTCCCACCGGTCGTATGGTCGTCCCGGTGCGAACCTTAGCTGGCGGCGATGTCCGTTTCAGTCGGTTCGGCGCAGGACGTGCCGGAGGGCCGCCTCGAGGCGAGGGTGGGCGAAGCTGAACCCCGCGGCCTGGATCGCCGCCGGCAGCACCCGCTGGCCGCCGAGGAGCATCTCCCTGGTCATCTCCTTTCCGAACAGGGCGTAGAGGGCGGTGGTGGGAACGGGCACAACGGCCAGCCGGTGCAGCACGCGGGCGAGGGTGGCGGTGAACTCGGCGTTGGTCACCGGCTCGGGCGAGGTGAGGTTCACCGGGCCCCGCAGGCCGTCGCTCTGGAGGACGTGGATGAGGCCGGCCACCTCGTCGTCGATGGCGATCCAGCTCAACCACTGCCGGCCGGTGCCGAGCCGGCCGCCGAAGCCGAGCTTGAACGGGAGGAGCTGCTTCTTGAGGGCGCCGCCCTTGGCCGAGAGCACGACGCCGCTGCGCACCGTCGCCACCCGGATGCCGGCGTCGGCGGCCGGCGCCGCGGCCCGCTCCCACTCGGCGACGACGTCGGCCAGGAAGCCGGTGCCCTTCGGGCCGTCCTCGGTGACGATCTGGTCGCTCCGGTAGCCGTAGTACCCCACGGCCGAGCCCGAGGCCAGCACGGCCGGCGGTGCGGCCAGCTTGGCCAGGGTGCGAGCGAGGAGGTGGGTCCCCTGGATCCGGCTGTCGAGCACGGCCCGCTTGTGGGCGGCCGTCCACCGGTGGTCGCCGATCCCCACCCCGGCCAGGTGGACGACCCCGTCGTGGCCCTCGAGCTTGGCCGCCTCGATCGTCCCCGCCGCCGGGTCCCACGACGCCTCGCCGGGCCCGGCCTCCCGCCGGACCAGCCTCGTCACCCCGTGGCCCTGGCGACCCAGCTCGGCCACCAGCGCGCTGCCGATCAGCCCGGAGGCCCCGGTGACGGCGACCCTCACCCGCGGTCGCCCGGCTGGCCGGCCTGCGCGGCCAACCTGCTCTCCGCCGCCCGCAGCTGGGCATCGAGCGTCTCCACCAGCGACGCTTCGTCGGCCCGCGCCGCCCGGACTGGCGGCTGCATCCGCTCCAGCCGCACGTTGACCCGGTACAGCTCCTCGAGGATGCGCTGCTCCACGGCCTGCAGCCCGCCCTCCCCCGCCTCCACCGCCTCGGCGAGGGCGGGCTGCAGGCCGTGG
>Ga0247704_1000072_pt1 | contig 27031 bp, 22 predicted proteins | sample 41W_NmetaG_FD_189042 | JGI IMG/M metagenome (GOLD analysis project Ga0247704, IMG submission 189042) | Soil microbial communities from hillslope of Landscape Evolution Observatory, University of Arizona, Oracle, AZ, United States - 4-1-W_N | ecosystem: Engineered > Artificial ecosystem >...
CGCCCCGCCCGCGCCGTCCCACGGTCCCGCCCTCATCGGCCGCGATCACGAGCTGGCCGCCCTCCTCGCCGCCCTGGACGAGGCGGCCGCCGACGCCCGCTTCGTGGTGATCGAGGGCGAGCCGGGGATCGGCAAGACCCGCCTGGCCGACGAGCTCCGCTCGATCGCCGCCGCCCGGGGGGCCGTCGCCGTGTGGGGGCGCACCGACGAGGGCGGGGCCGCGCCGGCCCTGTGGCCGTGGCTGGCCCCCCTGCGCACGATCGCGGCCGAGGCCGGCGACCAGGTGCCGGTCGACGTGGCCCAGCTCCTCTCCGGCGACGTCCCGGTGGCCGCCGGCCAGGCCCGGGCCGCCCAGTTCGAGCGGTTCGAGGCGGTGGCCGGCCTGCTGGAGGCGGTGGCCGCCTCCCGCCCGGTCGTGGTCCTCCTCGACGACCTCCAGTGGGCCGACGACACGTCGGTGGAGCTGCTCGGTTTCCTGGCCGGCCGGCTGCGCCGGGGCGTGCTCGTCGTGGGCACCATGCGCCAGCTGGAGGTGGGCCGCAACGACGCGGTCACCGAGGCCCTGGCCGCCATCGCCCGCCGGGCCGGCAGCCGCCGCCTCCAGCTGCGGGGCCTGACCCTGGGCGCAACCGCGGCGGTGCTGGAGGCGGCTGCCGACCGGGCCGTGGCCGCCCCGGTGGCGGCCACCATCTACGCCCGGGCCGAGGGCAACCCGTTCTACGCCATCGAGCTGTCCCGGCTGGTCGACGAGGAGGGCGGCCTGGCCGGCGAGGTGCCGGGCACGGTGGGCGACGTCATCCGCCGCCGCCTGGCCCGCCTGCCGGAGGTGACGGTGGACCTCCTCGGCGTCGGCGCGGTGGTCGGGAGGGACGTCGAGCTGAACCTGCTGGCCCGGGCGGCCGGCCGCACCTTCGACGAGGTGCTCGACGGCCTGGAGCCGGCCGTCGTCCACCGCCTGCTCCTGGAGGTCCCCGAGCTTCCCGCCGTCCTGCGCTTCAGCCACGCCCTCGTGCGGGAGGTCGTCCTGGACGACATGACCTCGCTGCGCCGGGCCCGCCTGCACCTCAGGGTGGCCGACGCCATCGAGACCGGGGGCGCGGGGGTCGACGACGCCGAGATCCTCGCCGAGCACCTGTGGCGGGCCGCGCCGGTGGGTGTGGGGCACCGGGCGGCCGACGCCCTCGAGCGGGCGGCCGAGGTGGCCCTGGGCCGGGTGTCCTACGCGGCGGCCGAGGACTCCCTGCGCAAGGCGGTGCAGCTGCGGCGGGCGACGGGCACGTCGGTCGCCGACCAGGAGGCCGAGCTGCGGGCCATCTGCCGCCTGCTCGAGGTGGCCAAGGCCCGGCGCTACTTCCAGGGGGCCACCGACCTCGACGTCCTCGGCCGGGCCAAGGAGCTAGCCGACCGCTGCGGTCAGCGTGACGTGCTCGTCGACCTCATCTGGTTCGAGTGGTCGGCGCTGGCCACGTCGTGCCGGGGGGAGGAGGCGGCCCCGCTGGCCATGGAGTTGCGCCGGCTGACGGCGGAGGACCCGCGGCCCGACGTCCGGGCCACCGGGCACCAGGTGTACGCCGTGCTCTGCTGGGGTGCGGGCAGGATTTCCGAGGCGGTCGAGCACCTCGACATCGCCCTCGACCTCATGGGCCAGGGTGCCCCGCCCGCCGACCCGTTCGCCATGGAGCGCATGATGGTCACCAACACCTTCTGGATCTGGAACCACACCGTCGCCGGTGACCTGAGTCCCGATGAGGCCTCCTCCCGCTTCGACAACCTCATCGCGGCCATGCCGGACCGCTTCGCGGTGGCGTCGATCTGCGGGTTCGCGGCCACCACCGCGGTCACCCTCGGGCGCTGGGACGAGGTCGACCGCTTCACGGGCATCGGCATCGAGGCCGACGCCGGCGGCCAGTTCGCCTTCTGGGAGGGGCAGTTCCTCATGCAGCGGGGGATCGTCCTGGCCGGGCGGGGAGAGGTCGACGCCGGCCTGGCGTCCTTCCTGGAGGGGGAGGCCCGCTACACCGGCATCGGCGGGCGGTCGGCCCTGTCGACGTTCCGGGCGTCGCTCGCCCTGCAGCTGGTGGCGCAGGGGAGGACCGAGGACGCCTCGACGTGGGCCCGGGCGGCCCGGGACGAGCTGGAGGCGCACAACGAGCGCTGGAACGAGCCGATCGTCCTCCTGGCCGAGGCCGCGGTGGCCGACGCCCGTGGCGACCAGGCCGGCGCCGCCGGCGCGCTGCAGCGGGCGGTCGAGGTGGCCACCGCCCAAGGCGCCCACGCGCTGGCCGACCGCGCCGCGACGGTCGCCGTGGGGCCAATGCGCTCGTAGGGTGCATTGCGCGTCGTGATCCGGGCCGAAAACCCCGGATTCGCGACGCGCAATGCACCGAACGCACCGGCCTACCGGTGCTGGCCCTCGTACTCGTTGACCTTCTCGACGCCCCACTGGCTGGGGTCGCCGGCCACCTCGGCCCGGGCCCGGCCCCACTGGCTGGGGTCGCCGGCGCTGGCGGCCGACGCCCCGATGCCGAGGACGGTCGCGGACAGGGCGGCAGCGGCGGCGAGCCGGACGATTCGGGTGCGGACGTTCATGGTTCCTCCTTGATCGGGTGCTCCGGGGTGGAGACAGGGCCACCTTGCGGCCACGCGCTTGCAGGCCCCTTGGCTGGCGCTTGCCCGTTCGCTCCAAGCCCGGATGAAGCCGTTTGCAAGCGCCCAGGGGTGAAGTGACGCCATCCACCCCGAGAGGAGCGCCACGTGAACATCACCCGCAAGACCGTTCTCACCCTGCTGGCCGCGCTGCTGGCCCTGCCCACCTTCCTGATCGTGGGCGCCGCCGCCCCCGCCAGCGCGGCCCGCAACCCCGGCCTGCCCCCCACGATGTGCGTCAACGACGTCGTCCGGCAGTTCAACTCCCTCAAGCACCACCCCGAGGGGCTGGGCTTCCACCTCGGCGCCGGCGCCCACGACCCCACCAGCGGCCGCCACTACCAGGGCATCGTCCGCATCCCCGGCGAGGGCCCGCCCCGGTTCGTCACCTCCAAGAACGGCAACGTGGGCGACTTCGAGCTGCCCGGCCAGGACGACCAGCCCGGCGAGATCAACGTGATCGAGCTGGCCTCCCGCGACACCAACGGCGAGCGAGTGCGCTCCAACCGGATGGTCGCCAACGAGAGCACCCAGAGCACCCCGCCGCCCGCCGAGGACCGGGTCATCCGGAGCATCCACACCGGCGAGTTCCCCATCGGATCCCACTTCCGCCACCTGGGCGGCATGCAGACGTGGGGACAGATCGCCCTCGTGGGCATGGACCGGCCCTATTTCCCCAACAACTTCACCGGCGAGATCGTCCTGCTCGACTTCGGCACCGGGCCCGACCCCGAGTACGCCGGCAGCTTCCTCCTCGGGCACCAGGCCAGCTCGGTCGGCATCGCCCCCTTCGCCGACAACACCCGGCTGCTGCTCATCACCACGGGCAACAACGGGAGCCCGATCTACGGCTACGAGGTCATCCGCAACGGCAAGTCCACCGTCGACCTGCGCTGGAACCCGACCGACCCCCCGCTGTACCTGAAGAAGGTCTTCGAGTACGACGCCGCGGCGAAGAACGTCGGCTGGCCGACCGGCTTCCAGTCGCTCCAGACCACCAACCTGTTCACCGACTGCAACACCGGCGAGATGTTCCTGATGGGCGGCTACAACCTGAGCCCGTTCGAGAACACCAGCCGTGACCGCCTCGGCATCTGGAAGATCGACCCCCTCACCGGCACCCTCACCCCGGTCAACAAGCGCCAGATCTGGTGCGAGTTCGACCACATGGACCGGGTCTGCAACATGGCGGCGGCCAGCGGCTTCTACGTCAGCCCGTCCGGCGACCTGATCATGTACGCCACCGAACACGAGAACGACGGCCCCGGCGGCACCGTGCGCATGTCGGAGTTCTCCAGCCAGGACGGCTACGACCAGGACGGCGCCTACCGCCCGACGTCGGTCCCCGGCGGCGCTTACACCGGCCAGCCCAACGTGCCCGTCGCCGTCGACGGCTCGGCCAGCACGCCCGCCGTCGCCCAGGCCCGGGTCGAGCTGTACGACGAGCCCAACTTCGGCGGCCGGGGCCTGGTCATCGACTACCCCGACCACGGCAAGGAGGACTACCGCCACCTGAGCCGGGTGGACGACTACAACGACGAGGCCAGCTCGGTCCGCTGGCGCATCCCCAAGGGCTGCGAGGCCGTCCTCTTCGACGACAAGGACTACCGGGGCCCCCGCGTCTCGCTGCCGGCGGCCCAGGGCGGTCCCCAGGCCAACGCCAACCTCAGGAGCTTCAACGACGACACCACCTCGGTCAACTTCTACGGCGACTGCGACGGCCGCATCACCTCCTGGTCCTGGGACCTCGGCGACAACGGCTCCGTCGACGCCACCGGCCCGACCGCCACCGTCACCGCCACCACCCCCGGCGTCCACAAGCTGGCCCTCACCGTCTGCAGCGGCTTCGGCGTCTGCGACAAGAAGCTGACCACCCTCGACGCCAGCCCCGCCGGCACCCTGCCCAAGACCACCGCCACCCTGGCCGGCACCGCCGGCACCGCCGGCTGGTACCGCAGCGCCGTCACCGTCAACCTCAACGCCACCGGCACGCCGGCGCCCACCGAGATCCGCTACTCGGCCACCGGCGCCGACCCCATGGCCGAGCAGGCGGTCACCGGCTCGTCGGCCAGCCTCACCGTCGACGCCCAGGGTGTCACCACGGTGAGCTTCCGGGCCCTCAACACCGCCGGCGAGGAGGCCGTCCAGACCGTCACCGTCAAGGTCGACACCGTCGCCCCGGCCCTCACCGTCCGGACCCCGATGGAGGGCGGCCGGTACGTCACCGGGTCGGCGGTCACCGTGGCCGTCAGCTGCACGGACGCCACGTCCGGCGTCGCCTCCTGCACGCCGAACGGCCAGGCCCTCGACACCACCGGCACCGGCCCCCGCACCCTCACGGCGACGGTGACGGACGCGGCCGGCAACACGGCCAGCAAGCCGGTCGGCTACACCCTGGTGGCGGCCCCGGCCGTGGCCGGCGAGATCGTCTACGTGGCCCGCAGCGACGCCTCGCCCGGTCCCATCCAGCGCTCGAACACCGACGGCAGCAACGTGGTGCAGCTGGCCGAGCGGGGCAACGACCCGGTGTTCTCGCCCGACGGCAGCAGGGTGGCCTACGTCGAGATCGCCAACGGCGCCCGCCAGGTCGTCACCGTCGACGCCGCCGACGGCGGGAACAAGACGGTGGTCACCGGGCACACCACGGGCGGACCGACGAGCCTGAGCTGGTCGCCCGACGGCTCCCGGATCGTCTACAGCGCCTCGTGGACCGAGGGCACCTCGCCCGACCTGGTCCACCACCGGGCCGTCATGTCGGTGCCGTCGACCGGCGGGGCCTCCACCACCCTGGTGGCCAGCACCGAGCTCAACCTGAACGACCCGGTGTACACCCGCAACGGCGCCAACATCACCTACGTCGCCGGCACGGACATCATGTCCATCCCGGCCGCCGGCGTGCCCGCCGGGCAGCTGGGCACGGTGCTGGTGGGCGGGCTCTACGGCTACCACAACCCGGCCGACCTGGCCTGGTCGCCCGACGGCTCCACCCTCACCTTCCAGGTGTGGGAGCGGGAGACCGGCTCCGCCGACCTCTACTCGTGGAGCGGGAGCGGCACCCCGGTCAACCTGACCGGCACCCAGACGGCGTGGCCGCTGCTGGAGTCCCCCGACGCCCCCCGGGAGGACGGCCCCACGTACCTTCCCGACGGGCGGGTGCTCTTCGTCCAGGACGGCAACGTCTGGATGATGCCGGCCCAGCCCGGGGCCCAGAAGGTGCTCCTGGCCGACCCGTCCTACGCCGTCCGCGACGTCGACGCCAAGGGCGCCTGAGCCCCCCCTTCCCTTCTTGGCGCGCTCATCCGTGCAGAGCACGGATGAGCGCGCCAAGAACGCGTCAGTCGCGCAGCACCCAGAACAGCAGGGCCGGGCTGTTGATGAGGTTGCGCCACCCGGTCACCGCCTCGGTGGTAGCCAGCACGGCGTCGCCGGCCCGCATCACCGGCGTATCCGACCCGATGGTGAGCTGGACGAGACCGGAAGCGACGAGCACCAGCTCGACGCCCTTGTGGAGCATGTCCGGCATGCCCGACTCCCCGGGGCCCAGGCGCACGAGGTAGGCCCGCAGGCCGGCCTTGGGGTCGTCGAGGAGGGCGGTCGTGGGCTCGGCCAGACCGCGGGGGTGGCGGGCCAGCACGTAGCCGCCCGTGGGCGCGCTGGCCAGCAGGTCGTCGAGGCCCATGCCCAGCCGCTCGGACAGCAGGAGCAGGGTGTCGAGCGACAGCCCCCGGCGGCCGGCCTCGGCCTGGGAGATGGCGCTGGGCGTGACGCCGGCCAGGCGGGCCACGTCGCTCTGGTGGAGGTTGCGCTCGCGCCGCACCCGCTCCAGCCCCCGGCCCAGGCGACCGAGGGCCCGCTCGTCCTCCAGGTGCACCTCGCCGCCGGTCAGCTCCAGGCGGAGCAGGCGGCCCTGCACCGACGCCGGCCGGCCCTCCGCCTTCACCACCCGCAGGTGGTGCTCGCCGACCTCCAGCACGCACTGGGTCACGTTGGTCACCTGGTCGATGAACGCCCGACCCAGCTCAGCCCGCGGCGCCCGCCAGTAGGCCACGGCGCCGAGGTCGAAGAGGCGGGGGCACACCCGGCTGAAGAAGCCGACGGCCTTGGCCGGGCCCCAGCGGCGGGCGAACTGGGCCAGCCCGTCGATCACCACGTACCCCGGCGGGTGGGCCCGGGCGTGCTCGATGATGGTGGTCTCGAGGACGGCGGCGTCGCCGTACCGGCCGCGAGGGCGGGCGTCGAGCACGGTGGCCGACGATCCCAGCCGCGCCTGCAGCTTGGCCGGGTCCGGGCCGGCGGTGACGTAGAGGCAGGCCTCGCCACGGCGGGCGAGGTCGGCCAGCAGGGCGTCCTCGAGGACGCGCACCGCGGCGGTGTCGTCGATGACCCACACCACGTTGTCGCCCAGGATCACGCCGCCCAGCAGGGCGTCGACATCGGGGACGCCGCTGGAGATGCGGTCGCCGGAGCCATCCGGCATGGCCAAACCTCCCGAAAGCATTGCTAACAACAGTAGATGTTTTTGACAGCGACCTGCGAGCCTGCAAGCCATGTGCTTCAAGAATCTCCCGATTGAGTTCGACGAGTCGGGCCAGGCCCGCCTGAAGGCCGGCGTCGAGGACCCGTACTCGGTGCGCATGGCGGAGCCGAAGGGGTACGTCCGCCGCCAGGAGGGCCCCGGTGCCCAGCTCGCGGCACCCCCACGACTGCGCGACTGGAACATCGACCCGATGACCCGGGTGGCCGGCGCCCTGGCCGTGCACACCGTGCTCGACCTGGAGAACCGCCGGGCGGTCGACGCCCACGCCCGGGCCATGCTCTTCCGGGGCTACGAGGTGATCCTGGAGGGGCGTGACCCGCGCGACGCCATCGACATCTCCTCCCGGGCCTGTGGGGTCTGCGGCGGCGTGCACGCCTCGTGCTCGGCGCTCAACATCGAGCAGGCCTTCGGCGTGTGCCCCCCGCCCCTGGGCGTGGAGGTTCGGAACCTGGGCGAGGTGGGCGAGATGTTCTACGACCGCCCGCTGCACCTCGGCCTGCTGGCCGGGCCGGACTACTCCACCGCCCTGGTCAGCGTGACCAACCCCGAGCTGGTGACGAGGGCGGAGAAGACGCTGGCCCCCCACGGCGCCATCCACGGGTACACGACCATGAAAGACCTCATGGACGCCCTCAACCCGTTGACGGGCAAGATCTACCTGGAGGCCCTGGAGTGGACCCGGGTCGGGCGGATCATGTGCATGCTGATGTTCGGCAAGTTCCCGCACCCGTCGACCATCGTCCCGGGTGGGATGTCGACCACGGTCACCACGTCGACGTTCAACGAGTACTACGCCCAGCTGGGCAAGATCCTCGACTGGTGCAAGGTCATCTGCCGCATCTGGGACGACCTGTGCGACTTCTTCCTGGAGGCCAACCCGGCCTACGAGCAGGTGGGCGCCCGGCCGACGAGCCTCATCCAGACCGGGATCTGGGACAACTCCGAGGTATACGACGCCACCTACGCCAACTGCAACCAGTGGGGCGGCGCCCGCTGGGCCAGCCCGGCGGTGATCATCGAGGGCAAGCTCGTCACCACCAAGCTGACCGACATCAACATGGGCATGGAGGAGTTCATCGAGCACTCCTTCTACGACGACTGGACGAAGGTCGGCCCCCAGCGCTACCGCACCGACCCCCTGGGCAACCCGCTGTCGCCGTACCACGCGTGGAACAAGACCACGCTCCCCAAGCCGACCGGCACCAACTTCAAGGACAAGTACACCTGGTGCACCGCCCCCCGGTGGGACCGCCAGGTCGTCGAGACCGGCGCCTACGGCCAGCTGTGGGGCACGGCGCTGCGCGGCGACTACACCGAGAACCCGTTCTGCGAGCCGACGGGCGACGGGATCAACATGGTCCTTCCCCGCCACGCCCTGCCGGAGACCGAGCTGTTCTGGCCGCTGCCCCGCACCTTGAACGCCCTCGAGCGCAACCGGGCGCGTGCCTACTCGATGGCGTTCATCGCCACCGTGGGCATGAACTGCCTGCTCAAGGCCTTCGAGTACTGGCGCCGGGGCGACACCCGGGTGCACACGCCGTTCAAGATCCCCAAGGACGAGCGGGTGTCGGTGGGCTTCTGGGAGGCGGGCCGGGGCTACCTGGTCCACCACATGATCATGGACAAGGGCAAGATCGTGAACTACCAGATCAACACCCCGTCCACGATCAACGCCTCGCCGACCGACCCCTTCGGCGGCCTTGGCCCGTACGAGCAGGCCGTGGTCGACACGCCCATCCTGGAGTCGGTGCCCGACGACCAGATCAAGGGCATCGACATCCTGCGGGCCATCCGCAGCTTCGACCCCTGCATGCCCTGCACGACCCACATGGACACCGGCAAGGGCATCATCACCCGGGAGATCAACTCCTGCGGGTGCACGCTCGAGTGACGCCACCCCGCTCGGGGGGCCGCTCGGGCCCAGGCTGCCGGGCCCTCGTGGCCGGCTTCGGGCGGCCGGGGATGCGGGACCTCGACTTCGGGCGCCAGGTCGTCGATCTGCTCCAGCAGTTGGAGTGGCCCGACGGGGTGGTCGTCGAGGACCTCTCCTGCGCCGCCCCCATCGTTCTCCACCGCCTTCAGGAGCTCCGGCCGGCCAAGGTCGTGCTCCTGGGGGCTGTGGCCCGGGAGCTCGAACCTCCCGCCACGCTGCGCCGGTACCGGCTGGACCCTCAGCCGGCCGGACCGGAGCAGCTGGATCTGCACGTCGCCGGCTCGCCCGAAGGGCTCGGCGACCTCGATCACACGCTGGCCATGGCCCGACAGTGGGGTGGGCTGCCGGCCGACACGGTCGTGATCGAGGTGGAGCCGGCCGAGATCGCCTTCGGCATGGGCTTCAGCGAGGACCTGGCCGCCTGCCTCGACCCGATCCTGGACATGGTGCGGGAGGAGCTGGCGGACGTGGCCGGGGCCGCCGGCTCCCTCCCCGACCTCGACCCGAGCGACCTCGAGCCGCGGGCGCCCGAGGGCGAGCCGGGCGCCAGGGCGCCCAGCGACGCGGTGTCGGAGCTGCTGGGCTACGCCGACGCCCACCGGCAGGCCCGCAGCCAGATCGCCCGGCCCCCGCTGCCCGTCGAGGGCGTGGCGCTCGCCGGCCTGGTCCGGCCGTGGGGTGTCTGCGTGGAGACGGGGGGCGACTGGTTCGACACCGTCCCACTGGCCGGCGGCCGCCTCGGCATCGTCGTGGGCGACGTCGCCGGGAGGGGCGTGGAGGTGGCCGCGGCCATGAGCGACCTGCGGGCCGCGGCCCGGGCCTACGCCGTGCTCGACGGCACGGCGCCCGCCCGCCTGCTGGACCACCTCGACCGGCTGGCCGGCGCGACCGGCCTCGGCCGGGACGCCCGGCTCGTCTACCTCGTCCTCGACCCGGCGACCGGCGACGCCCGTTTCGCCAGCGCCGGGGGCTGCCCGCCGCTCGTCGACGGGCGGTTCGTGGACACGGGCCGCTCCGCCCCGCTGGGGGCGGCCGGCGGCGAGACCCGGCCCGAGGGCACGCTGCGGCTGACGTCGCAGTCCACGCTGCTCCTGTTCACCGACGGGTTGGTCGAGAACCGGACCATGGGGCGCGTCGCCGGCCTGGAACGGCTGCGCCGGGCGGTGGCCGATGGGCCCGAGCCGCTCGACGACCTGTGCGAGCACGTGCTGCAGGCCTGCACCGGCGACCTCCGCCGCGACGACGACATCTGCCTGCTGGGCGTCCGCCTGCAGCCAGTGGGGGCCGCCGCCGTACGCTAGGACGGCATGGAGCGTTCCGCCCTCCAGGGTCTGGCCGCGTTCCGCTGGGGCGCGTGGCTGTGGATGGCGACGGTCCTGCTGGTCACCCGCCACGACCTGGAACGGCCCTGGCTGGCCCTCGGGCTGGCCGGCCTGGCCCTCGCCGTGACCGTGGCCGACACCGCCCTGCTGCGGACCAACCCGTCGGCCCTGTGCCGGCCCGGACCGGTGGCGGCCGAGCTGGCGGTGGGCGCCATGCTCGTGCTGTGCGACGGGGTGGCCTACGGCGAGGGGCACGCCTTCTCGACCTCGCAGTCCCTTGGGTCGGTGTGGCCGCTGACCGGCATCCTCGGCGCCGGGGTGGCCTTCGGGCCGGCGGTGGCGGCCGTCTCGGGGGTGCTCATCGGTCTGGCCCGGGTGGGAGCGGTGCTCACGAACGGGGCGAGCATCGACAGCGGCGGGCGGGTGCTGTCGGTCACCAACACCATCGTGTTCTACGCCCTGGGCGGCGCGGCGGCCGGCTACCTGGCCCGCCTCCTGCGCCGGGCCGAGGCCGAGATCTCCGCGGCCCGGGCCCGCGAGGAGGTGGCCCGGACCCTGCACGACGGCGTGCTCCAGACCCTGGCCGTCGTGGAGCGCCGGGCCACCGACCCGGCCCTGGCCCGGCTGGCCCGCGAGCAGGAGCGGGAGCTGCGGGACTGGCTGTTCGGCTCGGCCCGCCCCTCCGGCGTGGTGGCCGACGTGGGGACGGCCCTGCGGGCCGCGGCCGCCCGGTTCGAGGACTCCTTCGGCGGGCGGGCCCAGGTGCTGGTGGCCGACGACCTGCCCCCGCTCGACCCGGCCGCCGTCGCCGCCCTCACCGGCGCGGCAGGGGAGGCGCTGGTCAACGCGGGCAAGCACGGCCGGGCGGCCAAGGTCCAGATCTACGTCGAGCCCGACGAGTCCGGGGGGGTGTTCTGCTCGATCAAGGACGACGGCGTGGGGTTCGAGGTGGGCGCCACCGTCGAGGGGATCGGCCTGTCCCGCTCGATCCGGGGCAGAGTGTCGGAGGCCGGGGGGCGGGTCGAGGTGGTCAGCGCCCCGGGCGACGGAACGGAGGTCCTGCTGTGGCTGCCCTCATAAAGGTCGTGCTGGCCGACGACCACCCGATCTGGCGCGACGGCGTGCGGGCCGACCTGGGCGACGGGTTCTGGGTGGTGGCCGAGGCGGGCAACGCCGAGGAGGCCATCGCCGCCATCCGGGCCCACAAGCCGGACGTGGCCGTGTGCGACCTCCAGATGCCGGGCGGGGGCGGGATCAAGGTCGCCCGCACCTGCGGCGAGGAGACGCGGATCGTCATCCTGACCGTCTCCGAGCAGGAGCGCGACCTGCTCGACGCCGTCGCCGCCGGGGCCGTCGGGTACCTGATCAAGTCCACACCGGGGCCGGAGCTGCGGGCCGCCCTCTGGAAGGCGGCCCGCGGCGAGCCGGTGTTCTCGCCGGCCCTGGCCGCGCTGGTCCTGGGCGAGTTCCGCAAGATGGCCAAGCGGTCTTCGGGCGTCTCGCCGCTGTCGGACCGGGAGCGGGAGGTGTTGCAGCTGGTCGCCCGCGGCCACTCCTACAAGGAGATCGGCGCCCGGCTGTACATCGCCGAGAAGACGGTGGAGAACCACGTCCGCAACATCCTCGGCAAGCTGCACCTCAGCCGGCGCCAGGAGCTCATCCGCTATGCCCTGGAGCACGGGATCGACTGAGCGGCCAGGAAGTGACGTTGGGCCCTGGCGGCCCGCGGCGGCGGCGTGGCAGGAGTGGGCCGTGGAACCGAGCATGATCGATCACGAATCCGACGAGTGGAAGCGCGCCAGCAAGCGGGTCAACGAGCGCCGGGAGTTCAGCTCGCACCTGGTCGCCTACGTCGTCGTCAACGGCTTCCTGGTGCTGATGTGGGCGCTCACCGGCGCCGGCTACTTCTGGCCGGCCTGGATCCTGGGTGGGTGGGGCATCGGCCTCGTCCTGCACGGGTGGGAGGCGTTCGTCCGCCGCCCGGTCACCGACGCCGACGTCGAGGCCGAGCTGCGCCGCCAGCGCCAGTAGCGGTCCGGCGCCGCGCAACCGGCGGGGCGCCTCACAGCTGAGGGGGCTCGGGGGGCTCCTCGGTCGTCTCGACGACCTGCCGGGGGAGCCGCTCCAGCGCCCAGGAGACGCCGAAGCCGGCCGCGGCAGCACGGTGGACGGGGCCAGCCAGGGGCGAAGCCCTCCACGCCCGTGCGGGCGCCGACGTACCGGATCGTCGACTCCAGGGCGAACTCCTTGACGCCGATCTGGGGGGTGGCCCGGCGGGCGGTAGGGGCGGGACCGGATGGTCGGCGGGCCGGTCCGGGCCGACGCTGGCCCCATGAGCACGACAATCGTCCCTTCCGGGCGCCGGACCGGGGCCACCTGGGTGGCCGCCACCGGCGCGTTCCTCCTGCTGGCCGGCGCCGCGGTGTTCGTGGCCGTGCGCTGGGACCAGCTCTCCGAGACGGCCAAGCTGGCCGTCGTCGTCGGCCTGACCGGCGCCTTCCTGGGCGGCGGCCGGTGGCTGCGGCGGACGCTCCCCGCCACCGGCGACGTGCTGTTCCACCTGGGCGCTTTCCTCATGCCGGTCGACCTGGCCGGCATCGGTATGCACGCGGGCATGGGGTGGCGGCCCCTGCTCGTGGCCGAAGGGGTGCTGGGGATCGTCGCCCTGGGCGGCCTGGCCGCCCTCACCCGGTCGGTCGTCCTGGCGTGGGCCGGCGCCGCCTCGGTCGCCGTGCTGGCCGCCGGCATCGCCTCCGTGTCGCCGGTACCGGCCCCGCTGCTCCTGGCGGGGGCGGCGGCGGCCGCCGAGGCCAGCCGCCACCCCGGCCTGCGGCGGGCGGCCTGGCCCTGGGCCGCGGCGGCCGGGATGGCGCCCGCGCTGGGTGGGGCGACGATCCTGTTCACGGGGGTCGGCCACGGGACCATGGCCGACCTCGGCCTGGCCGGTGGCCCGGGCCTGGCGCCGGCCATCGCCGGCGCCCTGGCCGCCGCCGTGCTGGCCCGCCAGGCCCGGCGCCTGGACGACCTGCGGCTGGCGGTCCTGGCCCTGGCGTCGCTCCTGACCGGCCTCCTCGCCGCCTCGGCGGGGGCCGACGTGCCGCCGGGCACGGGCGCCGCCGGGCTGGCCGCCCTCTTCGTGGCCGCCGAGGTCGCCGCCCTGCTGGCCTGGCGGGACCCGTTCTGGGGCCGGCCGCTGGCCAACCTGGCCGAGATGTCGGAGATCCCCGGGTGTGCGGCGACGGTCTTCGCCGGCGCCGTGCTCCTGGCCGCGCCGTTCGCCGACCGGTTCGACCCGCAGCCGGCGTGGGCCACCGCCGCCGGCCTGGTCGCCGTCGGCCTCCTCGTCGCCGACGCCCGCCGCTACCGGGGCACCCCCCGGCCCTTCGCCCTCACCCTGCTGCGGGGCGGTTCCTGGGCGCCGGGCACCGTCCCCCTCGCGGTGATGGCAGTCGTCGCCGTCGAGCTGGCCTCGGCCTCGGCCGCGGTCACCTCGGTCGCCCTCCTGGCCGTGGCCGCGCTGGCCGCGGTCTCGGGACGGCCGTGGGGCGAGGCCGTGGTGGCCGGCTTCGCCCCGTGGGCGGTATGCACCGCGGCCGGGCGTCCTGCCCTGGCCGCGGTGGCGGGCCTGGCCGGGGCTGCGGTGGTGGCCGAAGCCGCGCTCCGGCGGGTGAGGCGGACCGGGCTCTCGCCGGTGGAGCCGGCGCTGGCCGCCGTCGCCGTGGCCACCGCCCTCCTCGGCCTGGGCACCGCCGCCCAGCTGCTCGGCCAGGCCGGCGCGGTGGCCGCCGCCGTCCCCGCCTGCTGGCTGCTGGCCCTCTACCTGGAGCGGGGCGACACACGGCTGGGAGACGTGGCCCGCCTCGGGCTGCTGGTCCCGTCCGGCGCGGCCGTGGCGCTGGCGCTGACGCCCGCCCAGGCCGTCGCCGTCCTGCTGGCCGCCACCGTCCTGTACGGCGCCGACGCCTTCCGGCTGCAGCGGCCGGAGGTCGGCGTGGGGGCGGCCCTCGTCCTCCAGGGCCTGGTCGTGGAGGTGGCCCTGGGCGCCGGCATCACCGGCCCCGCCCTCGGCCTGGCCCTGTGCGTGGCCGCGGTGGCCTGGGCCGGGCTGGCCGTCGTCGTCGACGGCGAGTGGCGCCTGCCGTTCGTGGTCGCGGCCGGCAGCGGGCTGGTCCTGGGCCTGGCCGGCGCCTCGGGCGACCCCTCCACCCTCGCCAACGCCCTGCTGATCACCGGCGGCCTGGGCATCGCCGCCGGGCTGGTGGGCGGGCAGGCCGCCGTGGCCCACGTCGGTGGAGCCGTCTGCACCGTCGCCGTGGCCCTCCACCTGGCCACCGCCGGCGTGGAGGCGAGCGAGCCGTACCTGGCGCCGGTGGCGGCCCAGCTGCTCGTGGCCGGCTGGACCGCCCGCCGGCGGCGCCCCGACGTCACCTCGTGGCAGGCCTACGTGCCCTCCGTCGTCCTCCTCGGCGGCACCGCCCTCCTCGAGCGCATGGCGGGCGGCGCCGGCTGGCACGGGCTGGTGGCCGGGGCGGTGGGCACGGCGGCGGTCGCCGCCGGCGGCTGGTGGCGCCAGGCCGGTCCCCTGGTCGTGGGGACGGCCCTGCTGGTGGCGGTGACCGTCCACGAGTCGCTCGGCGCCCTGGCCGGGGTGCCCACCTGGGGGTGGCTGACCCTCGGGGGCAGCGTCCTCCTGGCCCTCGGCGTCGCCCTCGAGCGCAGCGACACCTCGCCGGCCGAAGCCGGGCGCCGGATCGTCGACGTGGTCGCCGAGCGCTTCGGTTGACGCCTGCCCGGCGCGGCACTCACCGGTGACCTGCGCTTTCACGCCCTCACCTAGCTCACTCCGGGTGCCGTCGCCACCACGCCGGGCGGATTCCCTATGCTCTCGCCCGGATGCCGCGCAGTTTGCTTTGCCTGTTGTTCGCCGGCGTCGTCGCTCTCACCGGTTGCGCACCCTCCTTCTCGTCCGCCTACACCACCCAGACGACGACGCCACCGCCGGACTCCTCCGGCGCGCCGGTGGCCGGGTCCGAGACGATCACCATCGACGGCGAGGGCTACGTGGTCCACGCCGGGGGGCCGACCGACAAGCCGGGCTGGGACGCCTCCTGGGTCGGCGTCCTCGACACCCTGAACCGCTACCTGGAGGCGGCCGTCCTGACCCCGCTGCGCTCGGGGGGCCCGGCCGGCGACCTGGCCCCGCTCTTCACCCCGCTGGCCGCCCCCCGCGTCCTGGCCGTGGGCCCCGACCGGGCCGCCTTCATCGACGAGGGCCTGCCCCCGGCCACCGACCTGCGGCGGGAACGGGGGGTGGCCGCCCTCACCGGACTCGGCGGGCGCGACGCCCTCCTCAGCGTGGTGTCGGCCCAGCTCGAGCTCCGCCTCACCGGCTGGATCGACGGGGCCCCGCTCACCGTGGTGCGGGCCGGGGAGCTGGTGCTCATCCCCGAGGGGGAGCGGTGGCGGATCGACGCGTGGGACCTCCGGGTGACCCGCACCGTCGCCGGGGTCTCGACGACCACGACGGTCCGCACGTGAGGCGGCTGGCGGTCGCAGCCGCCGTGCTGGCCGTGGGCCTGGGCTGCGTGGCCCCGGCCACGCCGGCGCCGGGCGCAGCGGCGGTCGAGATCGTCAAGGTCGACGAGGGCCGCTTCCGGCCCGATCGCGGCAAGCCCGTCTTCGTCCTCGTCATGGGCCACGACGCCCGGCCGGGGGAGACGCAGTCCCGGGGCGACGCCCTGCACCTCATCGGCATCAACCCCGCGGCCGGCAAGGCCACCATCCTCAACATCCCCCGCGACACCTGGACCAACATCCCCGGCCGGGGCATGGACAAGATCAACGCCGGCCACTACTACGGCGGTCCCGCCCTCCAGGCCCGGGCCGTGGGCGCGCTCGTCGGCGTCGACGTCTCCATCGTCGTCAGCACCGGCTTCCAGGGGCTGTCGGACATGATCGACGAGCTGGGCGGGATCAACGTCAACGTGCCGATGGCCATGAACGACCCCAAGTCGGGCGCCGTCTTCCCGGCCGGGATCGTGCGCATGGACGGCGGGGCGGCCCTGGCCTTCGCCCGCAACCGCAGCCTCCCGGGCGGCGACTTCACCCGCACCCAGGACCAGGGGATCCTCATCCTGGCCGGCCTGGCCAAGCTCCGGGACTCCGATCCGTCCGCGGCCAACACCCTGAAGTGGATGTCGGTGCTGCTCCGCCACAGCCGCTTCGAGGGGATCGGCCTGGGCGACCTCTACCGGCTCGGCCGGCTGGCCCTCGCCATCGACCCGGCGAACGTCCGCAACGTCACCATGCCCGGCACCACCGGCTCCACCGCCAACCAGTCGGTGGTGTTCGCCGGCGCGTCAGCGCCCGCACTGTTCGCCGACTTCCGGGACGACGCCATCCTGCAGCGGAGCTGACGCCTCGCCGAACCGGTGACAGAAATGGGGCCCCTGGCCCCCATTTCTGTCACCAGTTCGGCGAGGCGTCAGGGAGCGCCCTTCACCTCCAGCAGCCGGCGCAGGGGCTTGCCCCCAGGCGTGCGGGGGATGACCCCGGTGACGACGACCTGGCGGGGCAGCTTGGCCGCCGACAGCCGGCCGGCGGCGAAGGCCCGCAGCTCGGCCAGGGCCGGCGGGTCGCTGCCCGCCCGGGGGACGACGTGGGCCACCACCCGCTCGCCCCACTCGGGGTCGGGCGCCCCGGCCACGCACACGTCGGCCACGTCGGGGTGCTGGGCGAGGACCGCCTCCACCTCGCTCGGGGCCACGTTGACCCCACCGGTGATGATGAGGTCGCGCAACCGGTCGACCACCCGGAGCCGGCCGCCGGCGTCGATCGTCCCCGCGTCGCCGGTTCGCAGCCAGCCGCCGGCGGTGAAGGCGGCGGCCGTCTCCTCCGGCGCCAGGCGGTAGCCCCGCATGACCATGGGCGCCCGCACGAGGATCTCGTCCCCCGCGCCGATGGACAGCTCGACCCCGGCCAGCGGGTGCCCGTCGTGGACGATCCCGCCCCAGGTCTCGGTCAGCCCGTAGGTGGCCACGATGTTCGGGCCCTGTTCGTGGACCGGCCCCCCGCCCAGCAGGATGCGCCGGAACCGGCCCAGGTCGGCCCCCGCCTCCCGCAGCCGCCGGACCATGGTCGGCACCAGGGAGACCAGGGTGGCGTCGGCGGACGCCACCTCCCCCGGGTGGAAGCGGTCGAGCACGGTCACCGGCGTCCCGGTCGCCCAGGCCCGGCCCAGCACGGCCAGCCCGGCCACGTGGTGCAGGGGCAGGCAGGCCAGCCACCGGTCGCCGGGCCCCACGTCGAGGGCGGCCGACACGGCGGCGGCCGAGGCGCCCAGCCCGTCCCAGGTGAGCTCCACGCCCTTGGGGGCGCCGGCGGTCCCCGAAGTGGCGACGACCGCGGCCACGGTCGGATCCACCCCCAGCTCCGGGGCCAGCCGGGCCAGGATGGCCTCGGCTTCGGCCTCGGGCGCCCGCGGATCGAGGACCAGGACCGCCTGGTGGGCGTCCCACGCGCCGCGTATGGCCACCGCCGCCTCGGGGGCGGGGAGGCGCACGGTCACCACACGGCCCGACATGGCGGCCACGGTAACGACGGCGGGCGGGGCGGCGGCGCCGCGGCCGAGAAGGGCCATTCGGCCCATGAGGTTTTGGACGCTCCTGCCGATGGATAGCCTGGGCGCCACCTGCCGCCCCGACCCCGAGGAGGTGCAGGCCCGTGCTGACGGCTCCGGCGAACCGGCAAATCGCAGTGAGGCCAGGGCCACGGCTGGCGACCATGATCGGCCACCGCCAACCGGCCACCGGCCGTGTCCGCCGCCCGCGGCGGGGCCTGCACCGGGCCACCCGGGCGCTCATCGGCACCCTCGTCCTCCTCGCCACCCTCGTCGTCCCCGCCTACGCCGTCTCCACCGGGCGGGTGGGCTGGTTCGAGCGGCTGGTGCCCCGCGAGGAGGCCCTGCGCCTCACCCGGTACCTGGGGGAGGCGCCGCCGGAGACGATCATCCTCCTCTTCGTCGGGATCTTCGCCTTCCTGCTCGTGGTCTGGGCCGCGGTGTGCGCCGCCACCTACACCCTGGGCGCGGTCTTCGACCGGGCCCGGCACGGGGCTTAGCGCTTCTTCTTCGGGAACCGCTTCATGGCCCGGCCCATCACCCGGGCCTGCTGGTGCTCGACCGCCTTCTCCCACGGCGCCTTGGCCGACTCCTCCAGCTCGCCCTGCACCTTGCGGTAGCTGGCCACCCGGTCGGCGTCCAGCCGGCCCTCCGCCACCGCCTCGGCCACCGCGCACCCGGGCTCGGCGACGTGGCGGCAGTCCCGGAACCTGCACGTGGCGCCGATCTCCTCGATGTCGGGGAAGGCCAGGGCCACCCCGCCCTCGGCCCCGGCCAGGCCCACCGACCGCAGCCCCGGGGTGTCGATCAGCACCCCGCCGGCCGGGATGGCCAGGAGGTGGCGGGAGGAGGTCGTGTGCCGGCCCCTCCGGTCGCCCTCCCGGACGGGCGCGGTGACCTGGGCCTCCCGGTCGAGGATCCGGTTGACGAGGGTCGACTTCCCCGCGCCCGACGGTCCGAGCAGGACTGCCGTCCGGTTCGGCTGCAGCTGGGCCAGCACCTCCTCGACGCCCTCGCCGGTGGCCGCGCTGGTCGTGATCACGTCGACCCCGACGGCCCGGGCGGCGACGGTCTTCGACGCGGCATCGACCTCGGGGCAGGCGTCGGCCTTGGTGAGCACGACCACCGGGCGGGCGCCGCTGTCCCAGGACAGCACCAGCTCCCGCTCGATGCGGTTGAGGTTCAGGGGCCGGTCGAGGCCGGCGACGACCATGACGATGTCGACGTTGGCCGCCAGCAGCTGGCCCTCCCGCTCCAGGGCCGACCAGCGGGGGAGCACCGCCTCGACGGCCGGCACGGGATCGGTCCGCAGGACGACCCAGTCGCCGGTGACGGGCAACTGGCCGGCCAGGGCCCGCACGGTGCCCGAGACGGTCCGGACGGTGCAGCGGTCGCGGTCGACCCGCCCGACGCGGCCGGGCTGGTGGTGGGGTTCGGCCAAGGACGCATACAAGGTGGCGACCCGCTCGTCCCAGCCGTAGGGCACGAGCGCGTCGAAGGACGCAGCGGAAGTCAACGCAGGAGCTCCTCGTCGGAGGGCGGATGAGGACGCGAAGGCGAGGCGGCACGGGCCGCACTCAAGCGAAGTTGGCCTCCATGGCGCCCTCTCTCGAACGGACTTCTCCCCGAAGGGTAGCCTGCGGTTCGTAGGAGTGGTCGCTCTAGGAGTAGGAACACCCATGGACGAGGTACCCCGCTGGGAGCAGCGAGGCGACTGGCAGGACATCCGCTACGAGGTGGCCGAGGGCATGGCCAAGGTCACCATCTGCCGGCCCGAGGTCCGCAACGCCTTCCGTCCCAAGACGCTGTTCGAGCTGTCGACCGCCTTCGACCTGGCCCGCGACGACCCCGAGGTCGGCGTGATCATCCTCACCGGGGAGGGCCCGCTGGCCTTCTGCTCGGGCGGCGACCAGAAGGTGCGGGGCGACGACGGCTACAAGGACGACAGGGGGATCGGTCGCCTCAACGTGCTCGACCTCCAGATCCAGATCCGCCGGCTGCCCAAGCCGGTGGTGGCCATGGTGGCGGGCTACGCCATCGGCGGCGGCCATGTGCTCCACCTGGTCTGCGACCTGACGATCGCCGCCGACAACGCCCGCTTCGGCCAGACCGGTCCCCGGGTCGGCTCCTTCGACGGCGGCTACGGCGCCGGCCTGCTGGCCCGCACCATCGGCCAGAAGAAGGCCAAGGAGATCTGGTTCCTCTGCCGGCAGTACGACGCCCAGCAGGCCCTGGACATGGGGCTGGTCAACACCGTCGTGGCCCTCGACCGGCTGGAGGCGGAGACCGTCCAGTGGTGCCGAGAGATGCTCCAGCACAGCCCGCTGGCCATGCGCCTGCTCAAGGCCGGGTTCGCGGCCGACACCGACGGCCTGGCCGGCGTCCAGCAGCTGGCCGGCGACGCCACCCTCCTCTACTACCTATCGGAGGAGGCTCAGGAGGGCCGCGACGCCTACGTCCAGAAGCGCACGCCCGACTTCTCCCGCTTCCCGAAGCGCCCGTGAACGGCCCGGGAGGCCGTTCCCGCAAGCTTTCGGCGGGCCCCTCCACGGGGGCCCGGCGACGGTGACGTCGGCCGCCCACTGGTTCCAGGGCGCCCGGCCCCGCACGCTGGGGGCCGCGGTGTCGCCCGTGCTGGTCGGCACGGCCGTGGCCTCCCGCTACGGCGACGTCGTCTGGTGGCGGGCCGGGTTCTGCCTGCTGCTGGCCGTCAGCCTCCAGGTGGGCGTGAACTACGCCAACGACTACTCCGACGGCATCCGGGGGGTGGACACCCAGCGCCGGGGGCCCGTCCGCCTGACCGCGTCGGGCCTGGCCCCGGCCGCCCGGGTCAAGCGGGCCGCCCTCCTGTGCTTCGCCCTCGGTGGCCTGCTCGGGATCGTCCTGGCCGTGGCCGTCGACTGGCGGCTGGTCCTGGTGGGCGCGGCGTCGATCCTCGCCGCCGGCCTCTACTCGGGCGGGCCCAAGCCGTACGCCTCGTCCGGCCTGGGCGAGCTGATGGTGCTCGTGTTCTTCGGCTTCGTGGCCACCTGCGGCTCGGCCTACGTCCACCTTGAGCGGGTGCCCTGGCTGGCGGTCGGCGCGGCGGTGCCGGTCGGCCTCCTGGCCTGCGCCATCCTGCTGGTGAACAACCTGCGCGACGTCGACTCCGACCGCGACGCGGGCAAGCGCACGCTCGCCGTACGGGTGGGCAAGGCCCGGACCCGCACCCTCTACCGGGCCGGCATCGTGGCGTCGCTGGCGACCCTGGTCGCCCTCGCCCCGACCGCCCCCGGTGCGCTGCTGGCCCTGCTCGCCGCCCCCCTGGCCGTGCCGCCGCTGCGGATCGTGGCGTCGAAGGTGGACCCCCCCTCCCTGGTGCGGGCCCTGGTGGCCACCGCCCGCCTCCAGCTGGCCGTCTCCGCCTTGCTGGCCGTGGGCCTGGCCCTGTGAAGGTCCGGCTGCCCCTGCGGGTGCCGCTCGGCGGGCTGGCCTACCGCGACGCCGTCCTCCTCGAAGGGCCGGCCGGATGGGGGGAGTGGTCGCCCCTGCCCGGCTACCCGTGCGACCCCGCGGTCTGCCGGCGGGCGGCGGAGGAGGCGGCGACCGGCCCGTGGCCGGCCCCCGTCCGCCAGGTGGTCCGGGTCAACGCCCTGGTGCCCGCGGTGGGCCCCGACGAGGCGGCCGCCCTGGCCGGCGGCCAGGCCGACGTCAAGGTCAAGGTGGGCGACCCCGGCGACGTCGACCGGGTGGCCGCGGTACGCGACGCAATCGGCCCGCACGGCCGGATCCGGGTCGACGCCAACGGCGCGTGGGACGTCGACACCGCGGTCAGGCGCATCGCCGCCCTCGCCCCCTACGACCTCGAGCTGGTCGAGCAGCCGGTCGCCTCGCTGGAGGATCTGGCCGGCGTACGCCGCAAGGTGGCGGTGCCGGTGGCCGCCGACGAGTGCGTGCGGGGCGTGGACGACGCCCGCCGGCTGGCATCCCTGGAGGCGGCCGACGCCCTCGTCGTCAAGGTCCAGCCCCTGGGCGGCATGGCGGCGACCCTGGGGGTGATCGACGCCGCCGGCGTGCCGGCCATCGTCTCGTCGATGTACGAGACGTCGGTCGGCCTGGCCGCCGGCCTGGCCCTGGCCGCCGCCCTCGACGACCTGCCGTTCGCCTGCGGCCTCGGCACCGCCGCCCTGTTCGCGGCCGACGTGGTCGCCGAGCCGCTGCTCCCCGTCGACGGGATGATGGCCGTGCGCCGGCCGGCGCCCGATCCCGCGCTCCTGGTCCGCTACGGGGTGGACGCTTGAAGCACGAGGAACGCGGCCAGCAGCCGGCCGAAGCTGGCCGGGCGCTCGAGGTGGGCCGCGTGGCCGGCGCCGGCCAGGGCCACCACCTGGGCGTTGGGGCCGATGGCGCCCGCCATCTGCTCGGCCAGGGCGCAGAACCTGGCGTCCTCCTGGCCGGTCACCAGCAGCACCGGCATCTCCAGCTCGCCGAGGCGGTCCCAGAGGGGCTCCTGGGCGCCGGTTCCCAACCGCCGCAGGGCGCCGGCCAGCCCGGCGGGCGAGTTGTCCATGCGGGCCTCCAGGTCGGCGGCGTCGAGCGTCAAGGTGGCGAACATGGGCTGGGCCAGCCAGCGCTCCAGGAAGGCGACGGTGCCACTGCGTTCGATCTGGCCGGCCAGCTCGTCGTCGGCGGCCACGCGGGCGGCCCGCTCGCCGGGATCGGCCAGCCCGGGCGACGCCCCGACCAGCACCAGCGTGCGGACGAGCTCCGGGCGGTCGAGGGCCAGCCGCAGGCACAGGCGCCCGCCCATCGAGTAGCCGACGTAGGTGCCCTCGCCGCCGGCCTCGCCGATGGAGGCCGCCGTGGCCGCGAAGTCCAGCTCCACCGCGCTCGACCCGCCATGGCCGGGCAGGTCCACCCGCACCACCTGGAACGTCTCGGCCAGGTCGTCGGTCAGGCGGTCCCACGACCGCAGGGTCTGGGTGAAGCCGTGGACCAGCACCAGGCGGTCGGGTCCTCGCCAGTCGAACGAGCGGTGCAGCGCCGTCGGCACCCGGAGATCATCACATGACCGTCGACCTCAACACGTCGCTCTCCCGCACGCTGGTCGACGAGTGGGCCCGCGGCGGCGTGCGGGTGGCCGCGGTGAGCCCCGGCTCGCGCTCCACGCCCCTGGCCCTGGCCCTGGCCGCCGACGGCCGGATCGACGTCCACGTCTTCCTCGACGAGCGCTCGGCGTCGTTCTTCGCCGTGGGTGCGGCCAAGGCGTCCGGCCGCCCCGCCGTGGTCCTGTGCACCTCGGGCACCGCCGCCGCCGAGTTCCACCCGGCCGTGCTGGAGGCGTTCCACGCCCGGGTGCCGCTCGTGGTCTGCACCGCCGACCGCCCGCCCGAGCTGCGCGACACCGGCGCCGGCCAGGCCGTCGACCAGCTCAAGCTCTACGGCGACGCCGTCCGCTGGTTCGCCGAGGTCGGGGCGCCGTCGGAGGCCGACGCCGCCAGCCCGTACTGGCGCGCGGTGGCCGCCCGCTCGGTGGCCGCCGCCGCCGGGCCGCCGGCGGGACCCGTCCACCTCAACCTGGCCTTCCGTGAGCCGCTCGTCCCCACCGGCGGCGAGGTGGTCGTGCCCCCCGGGCGCGACGACGGTGCGCCCTGGGTGGCGTCCGCGGCGCGGCGCCCCAGTCCCGACCCGGCCGACGTGGACGCCCTGGCCTTCCTGGTCGCGGCCGAGACGCGGGGCGTCATCGTGGCCGGGTGGGGCGCCGACGTGGACCCGGAGGCGGTCGAGCGGTTCGCGGCCGCCGCGTCCTGGCCGGTGCTGGCCGACCCCATCTCCGGCGTGCGCCAGGGCCCGCACGCCGTCTCGACCTACGACGCCCTGCTCCGGTCGCCCGCCGCGGCCCGGTCGCTGCGCCCCGACGTCGTGGTCCGCCTCGGCGCCCCCCTCACCGGCAAGGTCGCCACCTCGTGGCTGGACGCGTCGGTTCGCCAGGTCCTCGTCGACCCCGACGGGGCCTGGCTCGACCCCAACCGGGCGTCGGCCGAGCGCATCGTCGCGGAGCCGACCGCGCTGCTGGACGCGGTGAGCAGCCGGGGCCCGGCCCGTGCCCCGTCGTTCTGGCTGGCGTCGTGGCGGCAGGCCGACGCCGCCGCCCGGCGGGCCGTCGACCGCCTGCTGGACTCCTGGGCCGAGCCCTTCGAGGGCCGGGTGGCGCGCGACCTGGTCGCCGGCCTCCCGTCGGGGTCCACGGTCGTCGTCGGCTCGAGCATGCCCGTGCGCGACGTGGAGTCCTTCGCCCGGCCCCGCGCCGGCGTGCGGTTCCTCGCCAACCGGGGCGTGAACGGGATCGACGGCTTCGTCTCCACCGTGCTGGGGGTGGCCGCCGTCACGCCCGGGGGCCCGGTCGTCGCCCTCTGCGGCGACCTGACCTTCCTCCACGACGCCGGCGGGCTCCTGGGCGCGGCCCGCCGCGGCGTGGACGCCACCTTCGTGGTGATCGACAACGGCGGCGGGGGGATCTTCAACTTCCTGCCCCAGGCCCGGGCCGGCCTGGGCGACGCCTTCGAGACGCTCTTCGGCACCCCGCAGGGCGTCGACCTGACCCAGCTGGCCGCGCTGCACGGGATGGCCGGCGAGCACGTCATCAAGGCCGACGAGCTGCAGCCGGCGGTGGACCGGGCCGTGGCGGCCGGCGGCGTGCGCCTGGTGGTCGTCACCACCGACCGGGTCGACAACGTGGCCCGCCACCGCGAGGTGTGGGCCGCCGCGGCGATCCCCGGCGCGTGAGCGCCGTCGCCCGGCTCAGCCGGCGCGCCGGATCAGGGTCACGCCGTCCCGCACCGTCGTCATGACGCAGGTGACCCGGGTGTCGTGGCGGACGAAGTCGTTGAAGGCCCGGATGGCCACCGTGTCCTCGCTCCGGTCGTCGGCGTCGAGCACCTGGCCGCTCCACAGCACGTTGTCGACGGCGATGAGGCCGCCCTCGGCCAGCTTGGGGAGCGCGGCCTCGTAGTAGTTGCGGTAGTTGACCTTGTCGGCGTCGATGAAGACGAAGTCGAACGGCCCGTCGAGCGTGGCGATCGAGTCCAGCGCCGGTCCGACGACGATGCGGATGCGGTCGGCCCACGGGCTGGCGTCGACGTGGCGCCGGGCGACGGCGGCCCGCTCCGGGTCGACCTCGCAGGTCACGATGCTCCCGCCCGCCGGAAGGGCGCCGGCCATCGACAGGGCGGAGTAGCCGGTGAACGTGCCCACCTCGAGGATGCACCGGGCGCCGGACAGCCACACGAGCGTCTCCAGGAACCTGCCCTCCAGCAGCCCCACCATCATCCCGTGGCCCTCCTGGCTGGCGCGGGTGCGGCGCTCGACCTCGGCCAGCAGCGGGTGCCCGGGCGTGGTGTGGGCCGCGGCGTACTCCTCGACGGCGGGGTCAACCACCCCCACGGGGAGCCTCCATGCACTCGACGCCCTGGGGGCCGACGGTGGCCGCGTGCTCGGTGCCGGGCTCCACGTCGAGGCGGTCGCCGGGGTGCAACTCCAGGTCGCCGTGGTCGGTGTGGAACACGATGCTGCCGGACACGCAGTACAGGACCTTGTGGTAGCCGTGGGCGTGGCGGCCGTAGCGGTCGCCGGGCGCGTTGCCCCAGCCGTGCGGGGACAGGCCCTCCTGGCGGAAGCGGGCCTCGATGGCCGGGCGGTCGGGCGCGGGGCCGTCCCACGGCGTCAGGCGGGCGGTCACCCCCAGAGCGTAGGTCGGGTCAAGGTAGGCATCCGGCCGCGTGGGTGGGCGTGCGAAGGTTGTCGGCATTGACGTCGCGAAATAGGCCGCACGGCCCATTTGGTTGGGGCGGCGGCCGTTCGACATGACGTACATGCGACCGGCGGATTCGGCCCGACGACCGAGAGAAGCGGCCATTCGGCTCGAAGAACCGCCGGTCCGGCGCCGGCGCCGGCGGGGGGTGATCGTCGCCCTGGCGCCGGTCGTCCTGGTGGTGGCGAGCGGCGTGTCGCTGGCCGGCCACGACGCCCGGCTGGTGGTCGCCGGCGGCGCCGACGAGCCCACGACCACGGCGGCACCGACCACCACCGCGCCGCCGGGGGCGTGCCGCAACAGCAGGGCCCCGGCCTGCGGGCCGTTCCGCTTCCAGCCGGAGCCGGGGCCAGACAGCCCGATGACGGTGCAGGTGACGGTGGAGCCGCCGTCGCCGAAGCCGGGCCAGGAGGTCACGTTCCGCCTGACGCTGGCCGACCCCGACGGCGTCTCCTACGGCGCGTCCGCCGTCAGCTTCGGCGACGCCGGCCGGTCGGGGTCGCCGTTCCCGGTGTGCGACAAGTTCGGCGCATGGGAGCCGCCCGGCCGGAACGAGGCCCCGGCGACGGAGATCCAGGTCGTGCGCCACACCTACGCGGCCCCTGGCACCTACTCGGCCGCGTTCACCTTCGAAGCCGGCCCCTTCGGCTGCACGGATCACGCCACCGGCCGGGGCGACCGGCCCTACGCCAGCTCGGCGACCGCCACGGTGACGGTGGTGGTCGCGGGCTGAGCGCCGGCCCCGGCTGAACGCCCCCACCTCGGTGAGCCCCTTGCGCGAGTAGGACAGGACGCGGCACTCGTCGCCGGTGAAGGCGCCGGTTCTGCGGGAGAGGACCTGGGAGCCCTCGCCGGCGTAGGTGCCGTGCGGTTGGGGATGGTGCCCGCCGCCTTGGGGTTGGCCGTCGTCCTCCAACCGGGACCCCGAGACCGACGGCGCCGCCACCGACGCCCCGGTCGTGGCCAGCACCGGGCCCCGCCACTGCGGCCGCGATCCGTCCACCCCGTGTACGTCGCCCGTTCATCCCTCCGCCCGATCCACGCGCCTGCACACGACTTGGCCGGGATCCACGGTGATCGTGAGTTGAACATGTTCAGGAACTCCTTGACGCCGGGGGCGGCAAGGAGTACATCTTGAACATGTTCAACTCCTGCAAGGAGGAGTCGCAGTGGATCTGACCGTTCT
>Ga0247704_1000073_pt1 | contig 26953 bp, 27 predicted proteins | sample 41W_NmetaG_FD_189042 | JGI IMG/M metagenome (GOLD analysis project Ga0247704, IMG submission 189042) | Soil microbial communities from hillslope of Landscape Evolution Observatory, University of Arizona, Oracle, AZ, United States - 4-1-W_N | ecosystem: Engineered > Artificial ecosystem >...
GACGACGACCGATGGGACCCCCTCAGCCCCCGCCGGTGACGGGGGGCTGAGGGGGTCCCATCGGTCGTCGTCACACCGGTCATCCAGATGTCGCTACGGTGTCGAACATCATCACGCACAGAATCGGCCGGACCACCGCGCCGGAACACCACCGAAAGGGGAACCCCGCCTTGAAGATCGACGACAGGCAGCTGAAGGAGTTGATCGTCGAGTCCGAAGACCTGCAGGTCGACGCGCTTCGTGACGTCAAGAACATCGCACCCGCCATGGCCGACCTGCGCGCCTCCCGCGCCGGCCAGCCCGTCGACCTGGACCGGATCCGAGCGTTCAACTCCGGTCGCCGTCGCCTGCTTCGCAACGGGGGCATGGGGCTGGGGGCGCTCAGCGCCCGGGGTCTGCTGGGTGGTGCCTTCGGCGCCACTCTGCTCGGCATCGTCGGCCGGCCGGCCCATGCCCAGGCCGACCTCGACACCCAGATCCTGCAGACGGCCGCCTCGCTGGAGAACCTGGCCGTTGCCACCTACGAGGCGGCCCTGGGCCTGCCCTTCTTCGACGCCAACGCCACTGTGGTGGCCTTCGCCCAGACGACGAGGGACCAGCATGCCGACCACGCCGAGGCCTTCAACGGCCTGGCCGGCACGCCCCAGACCGAGCCCCACGGCCCCGGGTCCCAGATCGTCGAGGACGCCATGCCGCTCGAGGACTACGCCGGCGTGGTGACGCTGGCCTCGACCCTCGAGCAGGTGGCCACTGAGACCTACGTCCAGAACGTGAGCATGCTCTCCAACACCGAGGCCAAGACGCTGATGGCCTCGATCATGGGTGTGGAGGCCCAGCACCTGGCCACCCTGCGGGCGGTGGGTGCGCTGCTGGCCGCCAACGCCCCCGAGCTCATCACCATCGACCCTCCCGTCGATGTGTCCGCCCTTCCCGGCGCCGCCGGCGAGGCCGGCTTCATCAGCGGACCCGACGGGGACAGCAACGTCAACTTCATCGGCGACACCCTGGCTCAGACGCCGGAGTCAGGAGCAGTCCAGTGAGCGCACGATTCGACGAGCAGATGGAAGAGAACCAGTCGCTGTTGGAGCGGGTGGCGCCCTCGCCGCTGTCGCGCCGCAAGGTGCTCCTCGGCGGCGGGGCCGGTGCCCTCGCCCTGGTGGCGGCGGCCTGTGGCGGCGATGACGACGACGAGCCCGCCACCACCGGCGACCCCGACACCTCCGAGACCACCGAAGGCGCCACCGGCGGCGGCGGCGACGTCGAGACGGCCATGGTGGCCGCCGGCCTCGAGCTCCTGGCCGTCAACACCTACCAGGCAGCCCTCGACGCCGCTGGCTCCGGCGCCCTGAGCGACGTGCCGGAGGCCGTCGCCACCTTCATCACCACCGCTCAGGGGCACCACCAGGCTGCCCTCGACGAGTGGAACGCCCTGCTCAGCCAGCTGGGCGAGGCCGAGGTGACGGCCGTGCCCGAGGCCCTCTCCGACCTGGAGACCACGGTGAACGACGCCTTCGCCGAGGCCGGCGACGTCGTGGCCGTGGCCGAGCTCGCCCTCACCCTGGAACAGACCGCGGCCGACACCTACTTCGACGCCATTCCCGGCATCGAGAACGCCGAGGCTCTGGCCTTGGCCGCCAGCATCCAGCCCATCGACATGCAACACGCCGCCATCCTCCACTACGTCCTCGGCGAGTACCCGGTACCGGACACGTTCTCCAACAACGAGAACTCGGCCCTGTCCGCCTGACCCTCGCCCGATACCCATGACCACCGACCAGCCGGGCCCCGGGCCCGGCTGGTCGCGCGTCCACGCCCCCGTGCCCTCCAGAAAGGCCACCGCCATGTCCGTACCACCTCCCCGCCGTACTCGACTCCCGGCCCTCGTGATGGCGGCCGCCCTCGTCCTCGCCGCATGCGGCGGGGACGACGGCGACACCGAATCCGGTGCCGGCGAGGGCGCAGGCGACCAAGCGGCATCCGGCGGCGACGAGGTCGTCATCGAGCGCTTCATGTTCATGCCCGAGGACATCGAGGTCAGCGCCGGGACCACGGTGACGTGGACCAACCGCGACAGCGCCGCCCACACCGTCCAAGACAGCGGCGACCTCTTCCCCGAGAGCGAGGACATCGATCAGGGAGGGGAGTTCTCCTTCACCTACGACCAGCCCGGCGAGTACCCCTACATCTGCGGCATCCACACCTACATGACCGGCACCGTCACCGTTTCGTGACCCGCCACCGCCGTTCTGGTGGTCAGGAGACGGCGAAAGAGCTCACGTCTGACCACCAGAACGCAAGGCCATGACGCCGGTGGCGGTCGCCGCCCCGGGTGTCGGCTAGCCGAAGAACACCTCGGCCACGCCGTGGTAGAGGTCGGGATCGACCAGCTTGAGCTCGCCCACCGCTTCCGACAACGGGGCCAACACGATGCGGTTGGCCCGCAGGGCGACCATCTGGCCGAAGGCCCCGTCGTGGACGGCGTCGATGGCGGCCACCCCGAAACGGGTGGACAGGATCCGGTCGAAGGCGGTCGGCGTCCCTCCCCGCTGGATGTGGCCCAAGATGGTGACCCTGGTCTCGAAGCCGGTGCGGGCCTCGATCTCCGACGCCAACACGTTGGCGATGCCGCCGAGCTTGACGTGCCCGAACTGGTCGACCTCGGCGTCCTTCAGGCTGAGCGAACCTTGCTTCGGCTGGGCCCCCTCGGCCACGACCACGATGGAGGCGTAGCGGCCCTTCTCGTGGCGGCGCTTCAGGGAAGCGCACACCTCCTCGATGTCGAAGGCCTCCTCGGGGATGAGGATCTCGGCGGCGCCGCCGGCGATGCCGGCGTAGGTGGCGATGTGGCCGGCATGGCGGCCCATCACCTCGACGACCATGACCCGGTCGTGGGATTCGGCCGTGGTGTGGAGGCGGTCGATGGCGTCGGTGGCGATCTGCACCGCGGTGTAGAAGCCGAAGGTGACCTCGGTGGCCGACAGGTCGTTGTCGATCGTCTTGGGTACGCCGACGACCGCCACCTGCTCCTCGGCGAAGAGGCGCTGCGCCACCCCGAGGGTGTCCTCGCCCCCGATGGCGATCAGGGCGTCCAACGACCAGTCCTCGATCGAGGCCAGCACCCGGTCGACACCCCCGTCCTGCTTGAAGGGGTTGGTCCGGGAGGTGCCGAGGACGGTTCCGCCCCGGGGCAGGCTCCCGCGCATGACCTCGACGTCGAGGTGGATCATGCGGCCCTCCATCAGGCCCTTCCAGCCCTCCTGGAACCCCACGAAGCTGTCCTCGCGGAACCGCTCACCCTTGCGGACCGCCGCCCGGATGACGGCGTTGAGCCCCGGGCAGTCACCGCCGCCCGTCAGAATCCCGACCCGCATCCCCTCACCCTAGGGGGCGGCCAGCGGGCGCCGCCCAATCGTCCGGCCGCCGGCCCGACGCCGGCGGACCCAGCTGGGTCAGGCGGAGGTCGGCGATGCGAGCCAGGGCCATGAGCTGGTGGCGCTCCCGGGCCCGCAGCGGTCGGCCTTGGCGGCCGAGCACCAGATCGAGGCCGGCCCGGGGCAAGGCGGCCCACGCCATCTGGTCGGGGCCCCAGTCGCCCGACGCCACCCGGTCCGAGGTCCGGCTACCGCTCACGAAGGCACTGAGCCACCCCGGTGCCGGCGCCTCCCCGTCGCCCACGATCAGCGCCGGCACCGCTGGATCGATCACCGCCGCCCACACCGCCTCGAGGTCGGCTTTGGCGTGGCGGGCCAGCACGGCCACCACATCGTCCCCGGTGGCGGCCGCCACCAGCAGCGCGGCGGTCTCCAGGGCGTCGAGGCGGGGGTCGTGCAGGGCGGCGGGCGCGGGGCGGACATCTTCGACATCGACACCGTCGACGGCGTTGACCTCCTCGACCAGCAGATCGACCAGGCTCTCGTCGCCCAGCTCCACGACCAGTTCGTCCACTGCCCGCCCGGCCCCGCGCTCGAGCACCTCGATGCCGAGGATCTCCCCCCGCACGGCGCCGATGCGGCTGGCCACCAGCCCGAGGGCACCGGGACGATCGGGGACCCAGACCCGGACCACGATGCGCGCCATGATGCTCACCCTAGGCATCCCGTGTGAACACCAGGTTTCCCGGCTGCGCCGGTCGTCCCCCGCCGGCCCGCCCGCTACAGCTTGGTCAGGGACCGGCGCAGGTTGCGCACGGCCTGGGTGATCCGCTGCTCATTCTCGATGAGGGCAAAGCGAACGAAGCCGTCGCCGCCCGGCCCGAAGCCGACCCCGGGACTGGTGGCCACGTTGGCGTCGGTGACCAGGTCACTGGAGAACTCCACCGAGCCCTTCTCCCGGTAGGCCTCGGGGATCGGGGCCCACACGAACATGGTGCCCCGGGGCCGCTCCACCTCCCAGCCGATGCGGCTCAGGCCGTCACAGAGGCAGTCCCGGCGGCTCTGGTACACCGCCCGAACCTGGTCGGGATAGTCGGCGGCCTCGTTCATGGTGACGGTGGCGGCGATCTGGATGGGCTGGAAGGTGCCGTAGTCGAGGTAGCTCTTGAGCTTGGCCAGGCCGGCGACCAACTCCCGGTTGCCGGCCATGAACGCCACTCGCCAGCCGGCCATGGAGAAGGACTTGGTCATGGAGTACAGCTCCACGGCGACCTCCTTGGCCCCCTCGGCCTGGAGGATGGACGGGGGCCGGTAGCCGTCGAAGCCGAGGTCGGCGTAGGCGAAGTCGTGGACCACCACGACTTCGCGTTCACGGGCGAAGTCGACGACCTTTTGCATGAAGTCCAGGTCGACGCACGTGGTGGTGGGGTTGTGGGGGAAGGACAAGACGATGGCCCGGGGCTTGGGCCAGGAGTACTCGTAACGCTCGACCAGCACCTCGAAGAAGTCGGCCTCGGTGGTGCCGAGGGGCATCTCCCGCACCTCGGCGCCGGCGAAGAGCGGGCCGTAGATGTGGATCGGGTAGCTGGGCGAGGGCACCAGGACGGCGTCCCCCGGCTGGAGCAGGACCCACATGAGGTGGCTGAACCCCTCCTTGGCCCCGATCGTGTTGATGACCTCGCTCTCGGGGTCGAGCTCAACCCCGAAGCTGCGCTGGTAGAGCCCGGCGAAGGCCTCCCGCAGCTTGGGGAGACCCCGGCTCAGGGAGTACCGGTGGTTGCGGGGGTTGTGGGCCGCCTCGGCCAGCTTGGTCACGGCGATGCCGGGCGACGCGATGTCGGGGTTGCCGAAAGCGAGATCGACCACGTCCTCCCCCGCCCGGCGGGCCTGCTTCTTGAGACCGTCGATGATCCCCAGGGCGTACGGCGGCAAGCCGTTGATGCGGCGGAGCTCCACAGGCCGACGCTAACAGGCCGGTCCTCATCACCCGCCGCCAGTTCCGGCGCCTCAGTAGCGGACCAGGGCCCCGATGCCACCCATCACGTCGAGGTCGGCGTTGCCGACACAGATCTCGACCCGGCAGGATTGGGACAGGGCCTCCTCCACCGCCTCCTCGATGACGTCGTCGACGCCGTCCATCTCGCTCTCGCAGACCGGGCAGGCCCGGCCCAGGCGCCCGATCCATCGGCACGACGGGCAGCGCCAGCCGGGCTGGTCGAACCCGGCCGTCACCAGCAGGGTCTCCACCCGGCGCTCCACCAGCGCCAACAGGGTGTCGTCGACGCCGGCGACGCCCCGGCGGCCGGAGCCGACGGCCTCGCGCAGTTGGGCCACCGCCTCGGCCTCCTTGGCCCGCTCCACCTCGGCCTCGACCTCCAGTGCGGCCCGGCGGACCTCTTCCTCGCTGGCACCGGGAGCGATGGCGCAGCGGGCCACCAGGCGATCACGCAGGTAGGGGTGCAACGCCGATTCGAGCTCGGAAGCCAGGTCGTCGGGGGCACCGATCACCAGCCGCTCGAACCCCTGGTCCTGGAAGACGGAAAAGGCGCCGGCCGCGGCCCGGCGCAGGTGCTGGTGGACGAGGGCGGCGGCATGGTCGCGCACGTGATCCTTGGTGAAACTGTGGTCGTCGTCGTCGCCTCGTGGCAGCTGGTCGACCTGCTCGGTCGACTCGACGACCTCGCCCAGCTCGAACACGTAGATCCGTATGCGCTGGCGGTCGACCAGGAGCAATCCGAAGCGCTCGTGCTGATCCACCACCACTTCCAGCTGGCGCACCGTCGGGGTGTGGTTGGTGACCACCTGGCTGCGCACCGGGACAGGCAGCTCCACCACCCGCCAGTAGTCCTCGGCCGCACAGGAGAAGAAGGCCAGGCCCCGTGTGCGGGAGCGATCGAAGCCACCGCGCACGTGCGCCTCGATCCGGGAGAGATCCTTGGCCACCGATTGGTCGCCGTTGGCCCGGGCACGCGCCGGGCGCACCACCCGATCCAGCTCCCGCACCACGTCCTGGTGCCGTACGTGCCGGGCACCGTCGACGTCGAGGTAGCACGTCGTCACCGGCGCCTTGGTAGCCCGGAACCCAGCCAGCTCACGGATCTCGTCCTCGGTGATGGCGACCATCGCACCTCCTCGGCCGGTCCCAGGAGACCGGCCCTCGTTTCGCCTGGACCCCCGATGGTAGGCCGTGGGGCGGGGGGCCGGTACCGGAGGCGGGCCCCCCGAGGCGCTCGCCGGCCTACGGCCCGGCCCTCGCCAGGCCGTCGGCCAGGCGGTGGGACAGGTGGTCGTAGGAGAATTCCTCGACGGCCCGCCGCCGAGCGGCGCCACCCATGTTTCGGCGGCGTTCGGGGTCGTCGAGGAGTGCGGCCAGGGCCCTCGTCACCGCCGCCGGATCCCGGGGCCGGTCGACGACCATGCCGGTGACACCGTCGAGCACCGCTTCGGCCACCCCCCCGCTGGACCCGGCGACGGCCGGAACACCGGCCGCCGCCGCCTCCAGGAAGACGATCCCGAAACCCTCCTGCTCGAGGCCGCCCCAGCGGACCCGGCAGGGTGAGGCGAAGAGGTCGACGGCGCCGTAGAGCGCGGGGAGCTGGTCCTGGCTCACCCCTCCCAGCATCCGCACCGGCGCCCGCCGGCTGGCGGCCGAGCGGGCCAGCCACTGGGCCTGGCGGCCGGTGCCGGCGATCACCACCGACAGATCGGGTCTCCCCGGTGCCAGGCGGGCCGCCGCCTCGACGAGGATGTCGAACCCCTTGCGGGGAACCAGCCGGCCCACACCGAGGACGACGGGTGCCGTTTCGGGGAACCCCCAGCGCCGGCGCACCGCATCCCGCTCCCTGCCCGCCAGGGGCCGGAAGCGGCCGGCATCGACGCCGGGGGGGATCGAGAACCCGGGCAGGGCGGCTCCGGCGACCGCTTCGGACTGGCGGCGGGCGTACTCGCCACTGGTGATGACCAAGCAGGCGCCGCGCAGGGCTCGCCGGGCCAGCCGGCCGCTGGCCGGAAGGTGACCCGGCACGCTGAGCTCGGCGCCGTGGACGATGAGGCCGTAGGGGCGGCGCAACCAGGTGCCCAGCGCACCCAGGGGCAGGACCGGGTCGAGCACGACCAGCTCCGCCCCCACCTCGCTGGCCAGGTCGTCGATGCGGCGGGCGAGCGCCGGTGTGGGCAGGAGCACCCGGTGACCGGTGCGCACCACCCGGAAGGGCTGGGCCCGGTCGAAGCCACCATCCCCGGGAAACGACGTCGTCATCACGGTGACGTCTTCGGCAGGGAGGCGCCGCCACAACTCCCACAGGTAGGACTGGATCCCTCCGATCTTCGGCGGGAAGTCGTTGGTGACCAGGAGGTGCTTCGGCGGACGGCCTCCCCGACGATCGCTCAACCGCGGCGCAGCCGGCGGCGTCGGCCCTTCTCAGGAGCATCCTCGGCAGCCGGCGGCGGGTAGAGCGCCGCCAGCGCCTCCTCGGCCGAGGTCGCAGGCGGTCGATCCGGTAGGGGATCGTCGGGCTGGCTGTGCGCCTCGCCCTTGCCCGCCCGCCGGCGACCTCCCCGCGAGCGGCGGGAGGAGCCGGCCGGGGACGTCGCTTCCGGCCCGGCCGTTGCCGCCGCCGGAGCCGAGGTGAGCGGTTCCGCCTCCGGTGACGGGGATCCGGCCGGCCGGATGAGATCGCCGCGGAAGGTCGGGGCGGCGCGCAGGGGCTGGTCTCGCCGGGAGGCGCCGGAGCCGGGCGCCTCGGGTTCGCCGCCGGAACCATCCGGCACCGCACCACCAACGACGGGGACCGGTTCGGTGATGTCCGGGTCGCCGATGGGTTCGCTCACCGCCTCTTTGATCCGCTCCGGCACGCGAACCGGTGCCGGCGGGGGCAACGGTCCGGCCGCCCCCTGCGACGCCCGGTCGGGCGTCCTGGCCACCCGGGGCGCCGCTCGGAAGATGCGGTCCGGTGGCGGCGGCTCTGCGGGCACGGGATCTGGCGGCGCCATGGCGAAGATGCGCGGGGGCGCCGAGGGATCGACGCCGTCGGCCGCCACACCCGCCCGAGCCGGGGGGACCGGTGTGGTCACCGGCGAGGCGCCGGCATCGCCTGGCGTCGCCCCGGCGCTGACCATCGAGAGCCGGTGAACGTTGGAGGAACCCGCGGCCGGGGACCGCCGGGCGGTGACCGCCGCCGTCGCCGACTCCGGGGACGGCTCGCCAGCCTCACCCGGCTCCGGCTCAAAGCGATCTCCGCCGCCAGAGCCGTCTCCACCGGGAGCTGGGGTGGCGACCGGTGCCTCCGGCGCTGGTACCGCCGCCTTCTGGGCCGGTGCCTGCTGGGCCGGTACCGGCCACGTCCTGGCTGCCGCCTTCTTGGCCGGCGGGGGCGACTTCTTGGCCGGTGCGTTCGTGGCCGGAGCCTTCTTGGCCGGCGGGGGCGACTTCTTGGCCGGAACCCTCTTGGCCGGTGCCTTCGTGGCCGGAGCCTTCTTGGCCGGAGGGGGCGACTTCTTGGGCGGTGCCGCCTTCTTGGGCGGTGCCGCCTTCTTGGGCGGTGCCGCCTTCTTGGGCGGTGCCGCCTTCTTGGGCGGTGCCGCCTTCTTGGACGGTGCCGCCTTCTTGGACGGTGCCGCCTTCTTGGACGGTGCCGCCTTCTTGGCCGGAGCAGTCTTGGCCGGAGCCTTCTTGGCCGGAGCCTTCTTCGGCGGTGCCGCCTTCTTGGACGGTGCCGCCTTCTTGGACGGTGCCGCCTTCTTGGCCGGAGCAGTCTTGGCCGGAGCCTTCTTGGCCGGAGCCTTCTTGGGCGGTGCCGCCTTCTTCGCCGGAGCCTTCTTGGCCGGAGCGTTCTTGGGCGGTGCCGCCTTCTTGGACGGTGCCGCCTTCTTGGACGGTGCCGCCTTCTTGGCCGGAGCAGTCTTGGCCGGAGCCTTCTTGGCCGGAGCCTTCTTGGGCGGTGCCGCCTTCTTGGCCGGAGCCTTCTTGGCCGGAGCCTTCTTGGGCGGTGCCGCCTTCTTGGGCGGTGCCGCCTTCTTGGGCGGTGCCGCCTTCTTGGACGGTGCCGCCTTCTTGGACGGTGCCGCCTTCTTGGCCGGAGCCTTCTTGGCTGCCGCCTTCTTGGCCGGAGCCTTCTTGGCCGATCCCTTCTTGGCCGGAGCCTGCTTCCCCACCCGCTTGGCGGTCGCCGTCGTGGCGGCTGGGTTCGGGGCCGCGGTGGTGGTACTCACCATCGACGACGCCGGCGTCGTTCGCCTCGCCGTCGCTCGCTTCGCCGTGGCCCCAGCGCCGGAGGCGCCCGCCGGCGACGTCCGCCGGGAACCGGAGCGCTTGCGCTTCCTCGCCGCGCCGGCAGCCGGCAGACCCCCCGGACCCCGGCCCACGTGGCCCAGCTGCGACGCCAAGCGGTTGCGGGCCACCAGGTGGCCCCCGGCCACCTCGAGGAGCCACTCCGCTTCCTGGGGCCGGCCGCGCGAGGTGTAGGAGTAGCGCACCACCCACAGGCCCTCGTCGAGCTGGAAGGCCGTCCAGCCGGTGTCGCTTCCCTCGTCGTCGTAGGCCCACAGACCCCGCTCGGCCAGGTTGCGCCGTACCGACGGGCCGAGGGCCAGGCTGGACGGCCCCAGGCGAGGTTTGTCGAAGGTCAGCGACCGAGCCTGGTCGACCACCCGGGCCTGCTCGGCCAGCACGGGGGCGGCGAAGCGGTTGACCCACTCGACGTCGGTTCCCGCCTCCGCCGCCACCTCCTCGGCCGTCCATCCCGCCCGCAGGCGATCCTGCAGCTCCCTCGGGGTGAGCGCACTGCCGTGGCGCGAGCTACGTGACGACCGGTTGGTCGACTCGGCATGTACCACCATGGTCCCGGAGCGAACGCGCTCGGCGTCGCTGACCAGAGCCACGAGCGCGTCATCGAGGTCGACGACGAAACCGCCCGACGCCGAACCTTTGCGGACGCTGAGGATGAGACCGTCGAGCCCAGGTGTGAACCCGACCAGGTGGAGCTTTTGCAAAAGAGTCCCCCCAGCGGTGCGGCCCGCCGATCGGGCCAGCCCGGTTCCGACCGTACCACCGGCGGGTGCGGGCAACACGGACCGGGCGTCGGCGCCATCCACGACTCCGCGCTGTCCGCCTGTACGTCTCCTGCGCCCACCCGCCATGTCATCGCTGTCGCCCAGGACGCCGCTCGGGAAACATCACCCTGCCGACCGGGTGGCTCGTGCTCACCGGCAGCGGCGACCCATCACGGCCAAGAACTGCATGGCGCCCACCATGTTGGCTCCGCGGTGGCGGACGCCTTCGCGCACCCTGCGGTCGTCGGAGACGACGGCCACCGGGTTCCCGACCGGCAGGTGCTCGACCAGGCCCAGGAGAGCGTCGTCAGCTTCGGTGCCCCCGGCGGTGAAGCGCACCTGCACCCCTTGGCGCCGTCCCCGGTCCGCCGGAGCACTCGCCCTGGCACCAGCTCCGTCGAAGACGAGCTCGAAGCGGGCGCCGGTGCGGGCCGCCAGCCCGGCGACGGCATCGGTCAACCACCGCCGCTGCTCGGCCAGACCGAGGTCGGGACGGGCCGACTTGGTCACGTTGTACCCGTCGACGAGAATCCAGGCACCAGCGGCTCGCATCAGGTCCTCGGCCGCCTCGATGCTGTCGTCGAGGATGCCCGGTGGTGCCGGCCGGGGCACCCGGGTGATCCGGTACTGGGCGTCTCTGGGTCCGGGGCGGCCGTCCCCGTCCACCGGCGACTCGGGTTCCAGCGCCGGCTCCAGGCACTGGCGGGCCCGGGCCAGCACGCCGGCCATGTTCGCCGCCGCCCGGGCCGCCTCGTCGAGGAGGCCGGCGAGGACCACGGCATCGACTGCCGGGCGCCGGGGCTCGTCCGGAGGTGCGGCGGCGCCGGGTGCGGCGGGAACGTCCGCCGAGGGAACGCGCAGGTCCTCGACCGTCTCCTCCAGAGCCGAGCGCTGCCGGCGCAGCTCGTCCACCTCGGCCGACAGCGCCACCGCCTGGCGCCGGGCCCGCCCGGCGTCGGTCTCTGCCCCGTGCCGGGCCCGCCGCTCCCGGCTGAGCGCATCCTTGGCCTCGGCCAGCTCGGCCGCCATCTGGCCGAGCTCCCGGCTCAGGCGTTGCCCGCCCTCCTCAAGGGTCGATACCTGGCGGCGCAACTCCGACTCGACCTTGCCCTCCGCAGCGCTCCCGGCGTCCCGTTCCGCCTGGCGGACCAGCCCCGCCAACTCGTCCTCCCATCCCGGTGGCCGGTGCACGAACAACCAGGACGCCTTCCCGAGCTGGGTCTCGTCGGTGGCTTCGCCGACCCGCAGACGGAACCCCTCGTCGCCGTCGAGCACGCCGCGGACGGGTGCCACCGCCCGGGCCGGCAGCCGGGTGAAGCGCAGGAACGGCTCCATGCCCCGCGGCGGGACGAGCGCCGGTTCTGCCTTCAGGCCCTGGCGGGCAACCATCACCGCCGCCTCCGCCGCCGGGCGCAGGAGCTGGTCGGCCGGGCTCAGCCCGGGCCCCCTCCCGGGCGGGTGGGACGCCTCATACCTGGCACGAGGCGCAGTAGAAGGTCGACCGTTGGGACCAGCGCGATCGCTGGATGGGCGCACGGCACCGCCGGCAGGCCTCGCCCTCGCGGGCGTAGACGTTGTGCTCGGACTGGTAATTGCCGACCACCCCGTAGAGGTCCCGGTACTGCTGGTCGGCCAGGGACGAACCCCGGTGTTTGATGGCGTCGTTCAGCGTCTCGAGCAGGGCCCGGTAGAGCCGGCGCACCTCCTGGGTGCTCAACGAGTCGGAGCTGCGGTCGTTGCGCAGGCCGGCTGCCCAGAGGATCTCGTCGCTGTAGATGTTGCCGATCCCGGCGACGAAGCGCTGGTCCATGAGCAGGGTCTTCAGCTTGACCTTGCGCGCCCGCAGCCGGGCCCCGAAGGCGTCCCAGCTCATCACGTCCACCACGGGGTCGAAGCCCTGCTCGCTGATCTCGGGCACGTCTGCGACCAGGGCCTCTGTGGTCACCGCGAACATCTCCCCGAAGGTCCGGGGATCGACGAAGCGCAGCTGGCCCCCCTGGGTGAAGGTGAAGGTGACGTGGGTGTGGGCAGCAACCGGGTCCTTGGCCGCCGTCTTCAAGAGCTGGCCGCTCATGCCGAGGTGGATGACGAGCACCTCCTCGCCCAGGGCAAGCAGGAGGTACTTCCCCCGCCGGGTCACGCCCTCGATCTTGCGGCCCTCGACCTTGGAGATGAAGTGCTTCTTGTTCGGGTGCCGGCGGACGGCCCGCATCCCCGAGACCTCGACCGTCTTGATGCGCCGGCCCACCACCTCCTTCTCCAGGTCGCCGCGTAGCGTCTCCACTTCGGGCAGCTCGGGCATCAGACGGCCACCTCCTCGGCGCCGGACCCCTCGGCGTCGAGGGCCTCCAGCTCCCGCCACACCATGCGGGCCGCGGCCTGCTCGGCTTGCTTCTTGGAGCTCCCCTCCCCGGTACCCGACAACCCCGGACCCACCCGCACGGTCGCCCGGAAGTGCTTGGCGTGGTCGGGGCCGCCCTCGTCCACGTCGTAGTCGGGAAGGCACTCGAACCTGCGGGCGGCCAGCTCCTGGAGTCGCGTCTTGTAGTCTTGGCCACCGGGGCCGGAGGCGGAGTCGACGATGCGCGAGGACAGGCATCGCTCCACCAACGCGCTGGCCGCGTCCCAGCCGCCGTCGAGGTACACGGCGCCGATGACCGCCTCCAGGGCGTCGGCCAGGATCGAGGCCTTGGCCCGGCCCCCAGAGCCGTCCTCGCCCCGCCCGAGTCGCAACGCCGCGCCCAAGCCCAACTCCTCGGCCACGCCCGCCAGGGCGGCGGCGCTGACCACCCCGGCGCGGACCTTGGCCAGCTCGCCCTCGGGCAGCTCCGGGTAGGTGGCGTAGATGTGGGCGGTCACGACCAGCCCGAGTACGGCATCGCCCAGGAACTCGAGCCGCTCATTGGACTCCGACCCGGGGATCTCGGCGCACCAGGAGCGATGGGTGAGGGCACGCTGAAGCAGGCCCTGGTCCTCGAAGGCGTAGGACAGGCGCCGGGCGAAGGCGGCCAGCTCCGCGGTGCCCACCTAGAGTCGCGAGACGACGTAGTCGACGGCGTCGCGCACCGTCTTTAAGTCTTCGAGGTCCTCGTCCTCGATGCGAAAGCCCACCGTCCGCTCGCCGACCTCCTCTTCGATGGCCTCGACCAGCTCGATGAGGGCGAGGGAGTCCGCTTGGAGATCGTCGCTGAAGGACTTGGACTCGGAGATGTCGGCGGCGTCGATCTCGAGGATGTCGGCCAAGCGGTCACGGATCAGCTCGAAGACCTCGCTGCGGTCCATCGGACTGTGCTCGACATGGGTTTCAGCAGGCACCGATTTTGCTCCAGGAACGTGGGAAGGGATGGGCGGGTCCGGGCACCGTCGGGTACCACGGACGGCGGATTGTACACGCCTGCCGGCGCCGCCAGCAGCCGGCCGGCGAGCCGACCCCGGTCAGGAGCCGACGGCCTGGCGCAGCGCTCCCACCAGGTCGGCGGCCACCATCTCCCGGGCCACCCCGACGGCGTTGACCACGGCGTTGGCCGAAGACGAGCCGTGGCTGATGATGCACACGCCCTCCACGCCCAACAGCATGGCGCCCCCGTAGCTGTCGGGGTCGAGGTCGGTGACCAGGGGCAGCACGGCCGGCCACAGGACCTCGAAGGCGGCCCTGAGCTCTTCGGTGGCCGTCATGGCCTCCAGCAGGGCCCGCTCCACGAAGCGCATGCCGCCCTCGAGAGTCTTGAGCACCACGTTGCCGGTGAAGCCGTCGGTGACCACCACGTCGATATCGGCGGTCATCACATCACGGCCCTCGACGTTGCCCACGAAGGTGGCCCCCGACGCCTGTGACCAGGCGCCGGACGCCAGAAGGGCATGGGCTTCCTTGACCAGACCGGTGCCCTTGGACGCCTCTTCGCCCACCGACAAAAGGCCCACCCGGGGGGCTTCGAGCCCGTAACGAGCCTTGGCGTAGAGCGAGCCCATCTGGGCGAACTGCACGAGGTTCGACGGCTGGCACTCGGCGTTGGCTCCGGCGTCGAGCAGCACCGTGGGCAGGGAGCCCGGCACCGGGATCGGGGTGGCGATGGCGGGCCGGTGGACGCCCTTGATGCGACCCATGCGCAACAGGGCGCTGGCCATGGCGGCACCGGTGTTGCCGGCGCTGACCATGGCCGAGGCGGCACCGTCGCGCACGGCCTCCGCCGCCCGCAGCACCGATGCGTCCTTCTTGCGCCGCACCGACGCCCCGGGGTCGTCGTGCATCTCGATGACCTCGCTGGCCGCCAGCGTCGCCAGCTGCCCGGGCTCGGCGGCGGCGATGGCATCGGGGCGGCCCACCAGCACGACGGGGATCCCGCCTTCCTCGCTGGCCCGGCGGGCGCCGGCGACGATCTCTCCAGGCGCCTTGTCGCCGCCCATGGCGTCGACGGCGACCGGCTTCACCCCGGGGCCGGCCGTGCTGGCGCCGCTTCCGAGATCAACCGACGTCGAGGGCCTGGCGGCCGCCGTACCAGCCGCAGGTGGGACACACCACGTGCGGCAGCTTGGCCGCGCTGCACTGCGGGCACACGCTGCGAGCGGGCGCCTCGAGGCGCCAAGCCGAGGCCCGGCGGCTCCGGCTCTTGGCCTTGCTCGTCTTCTTCTTGGGGACGGCCATCGCCCCACCCTACCGAACGGGCGCCGAGCATGGCGAAGCCGAACGGGCGCCGAGCATGGCGAAGCCATCCGAGGCCTGCCCGGTCGGATCAGCGATGAGGGCCGCCGGAGGCGGCTCCACGCCTTTGTGGCGGGCGCAGCCCGCCGGTCCTTGTGGCGGGCGAAGCCCGCCGGTCCTTGTGGCGGGCGAAGCCCGCCGGCCGCCGGTCAGTCGAAGCGGAGGTCGTCCAGAGCGGACCACCGGGGGTCGCCCGCCTCGCCCCGGCAGCCGCAGTCCCCCTGGTTGCGGTCGGCCCCGCACTGCGGGCACAGGCCCTGGCAGTCCGGCCGGCACACGGGCGCCAGAGGCAGGTCCAAGAGCACCGCCTCGCGCACCACCGGTTCGACGTCGATCTCGCCACCCCGCAGGGGCTGGGTCTCCCCCTCGGTCGGTTCGTCCTCGAAGACCTCGAGGATGGGCACCAGAGCGGTCTCCTCGATTGCACCGAGGCAGCGCCGGCACTCCCCCGTCCACGGCACGGTGGCCGTCCCCTTGACCACCAGGGCCTCGTTGAGGGACTCGAGGCTCAGGTCGACACCGAGCGCCTCGCCGGGCCGCACCCGGCTCCCCACCACCACCAGGTCATCGAGGACGGCGTCGAGGTGCGCGTCTCGGTGGCGGCCGGGCCGAGCCAGGAGGTCGGCCACCTCCAGGACCAGTGGTCCCCGGTTCATGAGTCCTGGTCGTAGAACTCGCCGTCGGCGGCGTCCCCGAAGACGGGCTCGTCGTCGTCGGCGCCGTCCTCGGGGATGGCGGCCTGGAGGCGAGCCCGGCCGGCCTGGACGGTCTTGGTGGTGCGGTCGAGGATGATCTCGAACTGGGCCAGCTTCTGGTCGCAGAAGTCCTCGGCCTCGTGGCGCAGGTTGCGAGCCTCGGCCTCGGCCTCCTCGACCGTGCGCCGGGCCTCCTGCTGGGCGGCTCGCACCACCTCGGTGCGCTGCACCATGCGCTCGGCCCGGACCCGAGCCGCTTCGAGGATCTCGTCGCCTTCGCGCTCCACCTTGGCCAGGAACTCCTGGCGCTCCCGCAGCAGCCACCGCGCCGCCCGCAGCTCCTCGGGCAAGCGGGTGACGGCCTCCTCGACCAGTTCGAGGACTTCGTCGCGGTTGACCATGACCGACGCCGAGAGCGGCATCGGGCGGGCGTTGCCGATGAGGTCGGCCACCCGGCCGAGCAGCGTCTCGACGTCGGCCGACGCCGAAGGGGTCGGACCGAACTCCTGCTCGACGCTGCTCATACGACGGCTCCCTTCAGGTCCGGTACTTGTGGTGGAGGCACTTGGCGACGGCGTCGGGCACCATGGTGCCGACGTCGCCCCCCAGGCGCACGATCTCTCGGATGTACTTCGAGGCTATGTAGGAGTTGGTGGGGGCGGCGGGCACGAAGAGGGTGTGTACCCCGGAGATGGCGAGGTTCATCTGGGCCTGGGCCATCTCGCTCTCGAAGTCCGACGGCGCCCGCAGGCCCCGGATGATCATGTCGGCCCCTACGGCGGACGCCAACTCCACCACCAGGCTGGAGAAGGGAACGACGCCCACCTCGGGCAAGTCGGTCAGCGCCTCTTCGATCACCGAGGTGCGTTCATCCAGCTCCAGGAGGGGCTGGCCCTTCCCCGGATCGTGCCAGACCGCCACCACCACCTCATCGAAGAGCCCGGCCACCGTGCGCACCAACTCGAGGTGCCCGTTGTGGAAGGGGTCGAACGATCCGGGATAGAGGACTCTCACCACGGTTGCCACCTCTCCGAGCCTCACCGGTGCCTGGCGAGGACCACCACCGTAGTGCCGTAGCGCTTGGTGCGCAGCAACTCCCAGGCCGGCCCCACCGCGACCGATCGGTCCGACTCGCACACCGCCACATTGACGTCGAGGGCATCGAGGAGACGGGCCCACGACTCGTCGGGAAAGCGGTAGGGCGGGTCGAGCAGGGCCACGTCGAAGGGGCCCGGCCGGCGAGCGAGGTAGGCGAAGGCGTCACACTGCTCCACCCGGGAGGCCCCGGCCAGCCCGGCGGCAGCCAGATTGGCGCGCACGGCGTCGAGGGCCCGGGGGTCGTCGTCGACGAAGGTGGCCCGCGTTGCCCCCCTCGACAGTGCTTCGATGCCGAGCGCCCCGGAACCGGCGAAGAGGTCGAGCACCTCGGCGCCCCCCAGCACCCCGAGGCTGCCCAGGGCGTTGAAGGTGGCCTCCCGCACCCGGTCGCTGGTGGGCCGGGTCGAGCGCCCCGCCGGCGCGTGCAGCCGCCGGCCCCGAGCCGTACCCGCCACCACTCGCACGGGGCCTGACGGTACCGCCGGCCTCGAGCACCTTTGTGTGCACGGATGACGGCTCTCCCACCATCCGTGCACACAAAGGTGGGAAGAGGCGGCCAGGGCGGTCAGCTCTTGAAGAGGAACTCCGTGCGGTCGGCGGGCGCGGAGTCGCCGTCGCCCTCGGTGCCGACCAGCTGGGCCACCTCCTCGACGAGGAGCGGGTGGGCGTCGAGGCCACCAGGCCCGTCGACCAGCTCGAAGGCCACCTCCCGGGCCCGCTCCACCGCCGGGCGGTCCCGGCGCAGAGAGGCCAGGCGCAAGTCGCTGGTGCCCTTCTGGTGGGCCCCCATCAGCGTCCCCTCCCCCCGGATGTCGAGGTCGACCTCGGCCAGCTCGAAGCCGTCGGTGGTGCGCTCCATGGCCAGAAGGCGGGCCTCGGCGTCGGGCGACACCCGCTCGGCATCGGCCAGCAGCTCGCACCACGACCGGTGCCGCCCCCGGCCGACCCGGCCCCGGAGCTGGTGGAGCTGGGCCAGACCGAAGCGATCGGCGTCGATGACCACCATCACCGTGGCGTTGGGCACGTCCACGCCCACCTCGATCACCGTGGTCGCCACCACCACGTCGAGGTCGCCGGAGCGGAAGGCGTCCATGGCCAGCTCCTTGTCCTTGGCTCCCAGGCGACCGTGCAGCAGCCCCAGGTGCAGCCCGGCCAGCTCGCTGGATCCCAGCCGGGCGAAGGTGTCCTCGGCCGAGCGGACCTCGAGCTTGCCCGACTCCTCGATGAGGGGACAGACCACATAGGCCTGGTGCCCGGCGGCCACCTCGGCCCGGACCCGGGCCCAGGCCTCCGCCTCCTCCAGGGGCGTCCGGGCCCAGCGGGTGGCCACCGGCGTGCGTCCCGGGGGCAACTCGTCGAGCACGCTGACGTCGAGATCGCCGTAGACGGTCATGGCCGCCGTGCGGGGGATGGGCGTGGCCGTCATCACCAGGACGTCGGGCACGGCTGACCCCTTGGCCCGCAGGGCGGCCCGCTGCTCGACCCCGAAGCGGTGCTGCTCGTCGATCACCGCCACACCAAGGGATCTGAAGGCCACCTCGTCCTGGATGAGCGCGTGGGTGCCCACCACCACGTCGACCTCGCCGGCGGCCAGGGCGGCCCCGAGCCGGGAGCGCTCGCTCGCCGCCGTCCGCGACGTCAGCAGCTCCACCCGCACCGGGCGCTCGCCGAAGAGATTGTCGCCTTCGGCCGGCAGGCTGAGCCCGTCGAGCAGGCCTCGCAGCGACAGGTGATGCTGCTCGGCCAGCACCTCGGTGGGGGCCATGAAGGCCCCCTGGTGGCCACCCTCGACGGCCACCAGCAGGGCGCTGAGGGCCACCAGCGTCTTGCCCGAGCCGACATCGCCCTGGAGCAGGCGGTGCATCGGCACCGCAGCGGCCAGGTCGTCGCCGATCTCGGCCAGTGCCCGGCGCTGGGCCCCGGTCAGCTCGAAGGCCAGGCCCCGGTGGAAGCGCTCCACCAGCTCGCCGCCCTGCCCGTGGACGATGCCGTCGGCCGCCGCCTCCAGCTCCCGCTTGCGCCGCACCAGCACCACCTGGATGCGCAGCAGCTCGTCGAAGACGAGGCGGGCCCGGGCCCGGCGATGATCGGTCTCGCTCTCGGGCAGGTGAATGCCCCGCAGGGCCTCGGTGCGCCCGGCCAGGGCCAGGCGGCGCCGCAGCGCCCCGGGGAGGGGATCGCTGAACTCGCCGGCCCGCTCCAGGGCCTCCTCGATCCAGCCCCCGATCTCCCAGGTGGTCAGGCCCGCCTTCTCCGACTGCGGGTACACGGGCACGATCCTGCCGGTCCGGTCCCCCACCAGGTCGACCACCGGGTTGGTCATGCGCCGCTGGCCCCGGAACTCGTCCAGCTTGCCGAAGAACACGGCATTGGCCCCCGACTTGAGCTGGCTGGCCCGCCACGGCTGGTTGAAGAAGGTGCAGCGCAGGAAACCGGAACCGTCGGAGACGTCCACCTCGACCAGGCTGCGGCGGTTGCGGGTACGCCGGGACTGGGTCCGCCGCACCCGGCCCAGCACCATGGCTTCCTCCCCCACTACCAGCTCGGCGATCCGGGCCTGGCGGGTGCGGTCGACGTAGCGGCGGGGGTAGTGCATGAGCAGGTCGGCGACGGTGGCGACCCCGAGAGCGGACAGGCCCTCGGCCTTCTTGGGGCCCACCCCGGCGAGCGCCGTCACCGGGATCCCCGCCAGCTGGCTCAAGCGACGCAGCGGCCCCCCCTCCTCGCCCGGCTACTCGATGCCGACCAGGTAGGGGTACAGCGGCTGGCCGCCGCAGTGGACCTCGACCTCGACGGCGGGCCGGTGCTGGTCCAGCCAAGCGGTGATGCGCCCGGTGTCGCCGTCGTCGGCCTGCTCCCCGGCGATGACGGTGACCAGTTCGTGGTGGTCCTCGACCAGGGACCCCAGCAGCCCGATGGTGGCCTCGGCCGGGTCGGCGGCCACCGACGCGATGCCGCCGGGGCCGATGCCGATCCAGTCTCCCTCGGCCACCTGGCCGGCGCCCGAGCCGAAGGCCCGCACCGCCTGGGTCACCTCACCGGCCACCAGCCCCTCGGTGGCCGAGGCCATGGCCTTGGCGTTCTCCTCGGCGCCGGCCCGGGGATCGAAGGCCACCACGGCGGCCAGGCCGGAGTTGATCCCGGTCGTGGGCACCACCCGCACCGACTTGGCCGTCAAGGCGTCGACCTGTTCGGCGACCGCCACGATGTTGGCGTTGTTGGGCAGGATGACCACCTGCTCGCTCCGGCAGGCGCTCACCGCCTCCAGCAACTCGGCGGTCGAGGGGTTCATCGACTGGCCGCCGGCCACCACCGAGGTGGCCCCGTGGCCGGCGAAGAGCGATCTCAGGCCATCGCCGCTGGCCACCGCCACCACCGCGCAGCACGCGGCCGGGCCGTCGCCAGCCGCCTCGGGCGCCGGCAGGGCCTGGCGCACCCAGCGCTCCTCCTCCACCTGCCCGGCCAGGTCGCTCACCCGGATCTGGCGGGGGCGGCCGGCCTCGATGCCCGCCTCGATGGCCGCACCGATGTCGTCGGTGTGGATGTGGCAGTTCCACAGGCCTTCGCCCCCCACCACCACGATGGAGTCCCCGGCGTCGGCCCACGCCGAGCGGAACCCGGCCATGGCCTCGTCGCTCGCCTCCAGCAGGTACATCACCTCATAGCGCAGGTCGGACACGTCGTCGTGGGGCTTCTCGCCGCCGTCGCCGGCCACGGCGGCTGCCGCCGGCCCCGTGCTCGCCGGCGGCGCCGGCAGCGGCCGGGAGGAGACCACGCACAGGGCGGCGTCGAGCAGGAGCAAGAACCCGGCCCCGCCGGCGTCGACCACCCCGGCCTGGCGCAGCACGTCGAGGAGCTCGGGCGTGCGCTGCAGGGCGGCGCTCCCCCGGCCCAGGGCCGCCTCCAAGACGCCGGCCAGGGTGATTCCCCCGGCACCGGCGCTCGCCGTAGCCGCCTCCGCCGCCTCCCGCACCACCGTCAAGATGGTGCCCTCCACCGGGCGGCCGACGGCGCCGTAGGCCGCCTCGCTGGCGGCGGCCAGGCCCCGGGCGAAGGTGGGGCCGTCGACGGCGGCGACCTCGGAGAAGGTGGTGGCCAGGCCCCGCAGCACCTGGCACAGGATCACCCCGGAGTTGCCCCGGGCACCCATGAGCGACCCGTGGGCGATGGCCCGGCACACCTCGGCCATGCCGGGGCCGGCCCCGTCGAGCTCGGCCAGGACCGACTCCACGGTCAGGGCCATGTTGGTGCCGGTATCGCCGTCGGGGACGGGGTAGACGTTGAGGCGGTTGATGGGCTCCTGGTGGGACCGGAGGGCGTCGCGGTAGGCGGCGACCACGGCTCGCAGGTCGTCGGCCCCGAGCTGGGCCAGGGCGGTCATGGCCCCCGATCCTAGAGGCTCCGCCGGTCGGCGGAGCCGTGGCCCGAGCGGCTCGCCGGCGCAGCCGGCCAGAGCGGAAGGCACCGCCTGGCTTCCTCGGCGGCGACCGGCGCCGAGCCCGAGCAGGGTCTCTCTCCGCGCCAGCTCCCTGCGGCGGGCCGAGCCGGCATGGGCTCGGGCGGCCGGCACTGGTAGCGTCGGGGCCATGGCCTCGGTCTGTCAGTTGTGCGGCAAGCACCCGTCGTTCGGGATGAGCGTCAGCCACTCCCACCGGCGCACCAAGCGCCGCTGGAACCCCAACATCCAGCGGGTGCGGGCGGTCGTCGACGGCGCCCCCCGGCGCCTGTCGGTGTGCACCTCGTGCATCAAGGCGGGCCGGGTCACCAAGCCCAGCCGGGCCGCCTCCTAGCAGGGTCCCGTGCAAGGCGTCGTCCGCTCCTTCGATCCGGTGACCGGCCAGGGCACGGTGTGCAGCGACACCGACATGGCCGACTACGACCTCGCCGGCGACGCCCTGGCCGGATCGATCTTTCGCATGCTGCGCCAGGGCCAGCGGGTCGTCTTCGTCCTCGACGAAGCGGGCCGGGCCACCCGGCTACGCCTGGGCTCGGAGGTCGACATGGGTACCCCCGGCTTCGACGCCGAGGGCCGCCCCATCGCCCGGGCCGCCGGCGGAGCCGAGAGCCCCGCCGGCGGCTGAACCCGGCGGCCCCCCGACCAGCCGGGTCATCCCGGGTGAGCGGACTCCGTAGCCGAGAAGGCCCTCAGTCCAGGTCCCGCTCCAGTTCGGCTTCGGCCTGGGCCACCACACTCGACCCCGAGCTGCCGTCGCGCAGGTCGACCACGGCGTCCTCGGCCGAGCGCACCACGTCGAGGATCTCCTCGCCCACCAGCTCCTCCCGGCTGAGTAGGGCGTCGCGCAGGGCCTCGAGGATGTGCCGGTTGGAGCGCACCAGGCGCTCGGCCACCTCCCTGGCCCCATCGAGCACGTCGTTGACCGCCTCCCGGGCGGCCTCGTCGGCCAGGACCTTGGCCACCGTGTTGGCGCCACCGCTCGAGGCCGCCTCCAGGCTCACCAGCGACCCGCCCATGCCCAAGGTGCCGACCATCTGGGCGGCGGCGTCGGTGGCCGCCTGGAGGTCGCCGGCCGGCCCGGTGCTGATCTCGCCGAAGTAGAGCTCCTCGGCCACCAGGCCCCCCATGGCGATCTGGATCCGAGCGACGATCTCCGAGCGCGTCTTGGTGAAGCGCTCCTCGAGGTCGGAGTGCGCCAGGAGCCCCAGGGCGTCCCGGCGCTTGATGATGGACAACACCTCGAGCTTGCGGTCCTTGCCCACCAGGTAGGCCACCGTGGCATGGCCGGCCTCGTGGGTGGCGATGCGGCGGCGCTCCTCGGCGGTGTACTCCACCGGCTGGCGCAGCCCGATCTCCTCGGTCATCTTGGCCTGCTGGAGGTCGTGCCAGTCCAGGGCGTCGGCTCCCCGCCGCAGGGCCCACACCAGGGCCTCGTCGAAGAGGTGCTCGATCATCACCGGGGAGTACCCGGCGGTCATGGCCGCCAGGGTCTCACGCCGGCCGGGCTCGTCCAGCTCGGCCACGTGGGACTTCTTGGCCAGGTAGTAGTCGATGATCTCCCGCCGGTCGCCCCGGCCGGGGAGCCCGATGTGCACGGTGCGGTCGAAGCGGCCGGGCCGCACCAGGGCGGGGTCGAGGTCGGCGGCCCGGTTGGTGGCCCCCACCACCAGGACGTTGGCCGTGGCCGGGGGCGGCTTGCGCAGCTGGCGCTCGGGGGGCAGGAAGCGGTTGACCACGTCGAGCAGCCATCCCTTGAGCCGGGTGGAGCGGGGTGGCTCGTCGAAGCTCTGGAGCTGGATCAACAGCTCGTTGACCACCCCCGAGACCCCGTCGCGCTGGCCGCCGCCGCCCATGCCCGAACGGGCCCCACCGATGGCGTCGATCTCCTCGATGAAGCCGATGGCACCGCCTTCCTTGCGGGCGGCAGTGCGCAAAGCCCGGAAGTAGCTGCGGATCTTACGATTGGTCTGGCCGTAGTACATCGACTGGAAGGCCGAGGACGACACGAACAAGAAGGGCACCCCGGCCTCGGCGGCCATGGCCTTGGCCATGTAGGTCTTGCCCGTCCCCGGCGGGCCCTCGAAGAGGATGGCCCGCCGGGGCGTGCCCCCCATGCGCTCCCGGAACGTCTTGTAGGCCAGGAACAGGTTGAGGGTGCGCACCACCTCGTCCTTGACGATGCCCGCCCCCTTGACGTCGTCCAGGCCGATGTCGATCTCACTGGGCCGGTACATCACGTGGGGCGAGCGCCCGGCACCCAGCATGGGACCGATGAACACCATGGCCAAGAAGGCGACGATGATCAGTGCCGGAGCCATTTCGCCCAGGCCGCTGGGCAGGGACGGCAGGGCCGAGCGGCCGCTCAGGGCCTGGATCCACAGCCAGGCCGCCAGCAGGGACACCATCGCCGTGAGCCAGCGCAGGCGGCGGCGCCGGGCCCGCTCCCGGGCCGCCGCCACGTCGGCCAGGGCGGTTCCCAGCACCTGGCCGTTCCCGAGGGATGCAATCGCACTCATGAACACACTCCGTGGTCGAAGGCGGGGAACTCCAGGGTAGAGCACCTTCCCCCGCCACGGGTAGTGGTAGCGGGGCCTTTTTTCTCGGATGCCGGGAAAACCGGTCGAGAGCCGGCGCCCGCCCGTAGCATCGGGCGGGGATGGTCGTGCTCGCCCTCGACTGGTACATCTGGCTGGCCCTGGGTTTGCTCTTCGCCTACGCCCTGGTGCGGCGCCTGCTGCGCTCCCGGGCAGCCCGCCGCCGGGCGGCCAGGGCCCGGCCACCCCTTCAGGCCTCGAAGCGGCCGTAGCCGCCGCGGAAGTACACCAGGGGACCGTCCTGGCGTTCGACGTCGAGGGCCTGGACCCGCCCCACGCAGATCTCGTGGTCACCGCCGCCGTGCACGGCCTCGATCGTGCAGTCGACCCAGGCCAGGACCCCATGGAGGCGGGCGGCGCCCGACGGCGACACCTCCCAGCCCACCCCCGCGAAACGCCCGGTACCGGGGCGAGCGAAGCGCCGGGAGAGGGCCTCTTGATCCTCGGCCAGGACGTTGGCGCAAAAGACCCCGGTGGGGCGCATCGCCGCCCAGGTCCCGGACGTCCGGGCGATGCAGAAGGCCACCAGCGCCGGCTGGAGCGACACTGCGGTGAAGGAGTTGACCGACAGCCCCACCGGCTCGCCGCCGGCCAGGGCGGTGACCACCACCACCCCGGTGGGGAAGCGCCCGAGGACCTGGCGGAAGTCGGCGTCGCCGGGGCGGGGAGGACCGGGCACCCGTCGAGTGTCGCGCAGTGTCGCCGGGCGGCGGCCGACCGGCTCCCCCTCTTTGTGGGCGCGTCTGGACCGCCAGGGTCCGTCGGTGACCACAAACCGGGACGGCGACGGGGTCAGGGAAGGTCGTAGTGCGACCCGCGCTGCACGATCAGGCCGTCGGCCACCAGCGAGGCGGCAACCCGGCGGGCTCGCTCGGGATCGGCGGGCCGGCCACAGACCGCCGCCACCGCGGCGCCGGCCACCGGGCCGCGGCGCAGGGCGTCGACCAGCCGGCCCCGCCCCTGGCGGTCGGAGCCGGCGAAGCGTGACTGGGGGGTGGCCGCCCCGGCCGTGCTTCGGGCCGGGTCCGGTTCCGGGTGGCCGGCGAGGGCCCAGGCGCAGGCGCCCGTTCCCGGTAATGGGCAGTCGCCGCAGCGGGGGCGCCGGCGGGTGCACACCATGGCCCCGAGGTCGAGCATGGCCTGGTTCCAAGCCCATCCCTGGCCGGCCGGCACCGAGGCGTCGGCCAAGATCTGGGCCTCGGCCGGGGCCAGCGGGCGCCCGGCCACCGCCCGGGCCAGCACCCGGGCGGCGTTGGTGTCGAGCACGCCCACCGCATCGGCGTCGTGGGCGAAGGCGAGGACCGCCCGGGCGGTGTAGGGACCGACGCCGGGAAGCGACCGCAGCTCGGCCAGGGTGGCGGGCAGCCGGCCCCCGAAGCGCTCGACCGCAGCCCGGGCGGCGGCGTGGAGGTGGACGGCCCGGCGGTTGTAGCCGAGGCCGGCCCAGGCCCGCACCACCTCGCCCACCGGGGCGGCGGCGCAGCGCGACGGGGACGGGAAGCGGCGGAGGAAGGCCCGGTAGCGGGGCACCACCCGGGCCACCTGGGTCTGCTGGAGCATGAGCTCGCTGACCAGGACGGCCCAGGGATCCCGGGTGCGCCGCCACGGCAGGTCTCGGCGCTCCCGCTCCCCCCAGGCCAGGGTCGCTTCCTGGAAGCCGGGAGGGGCCCTCATCGCCTCGTGCACCCCTCCAGTGTGGCCAACCGGGCCCGGGCAGGACGGCACGAGATCCGAGCCGGTGAGGCTAGAGTGCGCACGATGCCACCGCTTGTGACCGTGGGTCTTCCCGTGCGCAACGGAGAGAACTTCCTGGTCTCGGCCCTGGATTCACTGCTCGGGCAAGATTTCGGCGACTTCGAACTGCTCCTCAGCGACAACGGCTCGGACGACGGGACCGAGGAGATCTGCCGCAAGTACGCCGAGCACGACTCCCGCGTGCACTACCTGCGCTCGGCGTTCAACCGGGGCGCCCACTGGAACTTCAACCGGTTGGTGGCCGAGGCCAACGGCCGCTACTTCAAGTGGGCCGCCCACGACGACGTCTGCCTCCCCTCGTTCCTCGGCCGCTGCGTCGAGGTGCTCCAGGGGGCACCGGACAGCGTCGTGCTCTGCTACCCCCGGACCGTCTTGATCAACGAGACGGGCCAGGTCATCGACGACGACTTCTTCGACGGGCTCGACCGTCGCGAACCCTCGCCCCATGAGCGCATCCGCCACTACGCCTCCCATACGGGAGAGAACCACGCCGTCTTCGGCCTCATCCGCACCGACGGGCTGCGCCGGACCCAGCTCCTGCGCAACTGCTGGGGGGGCGACATCGGCTTGATGGCCGAGCTGCTGCTGCTCGGCCAGTTCTGGGAGCTGGAAGACCGGCTCTTCCTCCGCCGCTACCACCCGGGGATCTCCCACAGCGTCGGCCGGACCTTCAGCGAAGTGGCGGCCTGGTTCGACCCGGCCAAGGCGGGGCGCAACGCCTTCCCCCGCAACCGCCTGCTGTGGGAGGTGATGTCGACCATCGCCCGGGCACCTCTGAGCCGGGACGAGCGCTCCCGTTGCGCCGTGGCCGTCATGACGCAATGGCTCCCCACCCACGGGCGGGCCATGGGTGGGGAGCTCAAGGTGGCCTACCGCCGCAGCGTCCGCCCTCGCCTGCAGGAGATCACCGGGCGCAGCGGCATCCGCCGGACCACCGGCGTCCCGGCCGCTTCTCACCCTCGGCGGCACCAGTAGACGTCGGTGAGGTAGGGAAGCTCGAAGCGCTGCCCGAGGTTCTCCACCAGGCGGCGCACCTCTCGGGCCAGAGCCTGCTGCTCCCCCAGGGGGCGCGCCGCGATGTAGCTGGTGGACAGCACCCGGTCGACCAGGGTGTCGGCGTCGAGGCTCTGGCGTAGCCGGAACCGGCGGCTCCCGGCCTGCTCGAAGTGGCCGGTGGCGGCCATGGCCTCCAGCCAGTCGCGCTCGTGGTAGCTCGCCACCGGGCGGTCGTCCCA
>Ga0247704_1000074_pt1 | contig 26547 bp, 16 predicted proteins | sample 41W_NmetaG_FD_189042 | JGI IMG/M metagenome (GOLD analysis project Ga0247704, IMG submission 189042) | Soil microbial communities from hillslope of Landscape Evolution Observatory, University of Arizona, Oracle, AZ, United States - 4-1-W_N | ecosystem: Engineered > Artificial ecosystem >...
GTGGCGATCCGTGTGGGGCGGGGCGTACGGAGTTCGATCCGGGAAGATCCGGGAGGGATCGGCCTGCAGGTCCAAGGGGCGGGCGACGCGCAGGCAGCCCACGCCGCTCTCGAAGCCGCTCGGAGGGACATCGCCCGTCTCGACGGTGGCTGGCAGTCAGCGCCGGGGCTCTCACCCGGGCACCGCAACGGGCCCAAGTGGCTGAGCGCAGTGATCGGCACTCCGTCCGGGCCCGCCCTCTTCATCGACGGCGGGTACACACCGACCGATCTCCTGCTCACGGTCCCGGAGCTGATCGCGCGCCAGCTCGAAGTGGCCGGTGTGAACGATGCGGTCATCGCCGTGCCCCGAGATGATCACGACGTCGAGGTCCGGCACCTGCCCCGGGCAGTCGTCCTCCACCTCTACCCGCCCCTCCGACCGCGCCCGAACGGAGGGATACGGAGGGGGAAGATCCCGGCGTCGTGGCTCGAGACGGCGGAGGGCTGGCTCAACTGGCAGGGGGAGCTTTGGGTGGACGCGCTGGTTCGCGTGCGTGCCCCCATGGGTGCCCTGCCCGAGATGATGGGCGTTCTGCGGCAAGCGGGCCGCGGGACCATTCTCGCCGGCGACGTGACAGGACAGATTCGGTCGGTACTCTTCGCTCGCTGGGCGCAGGTCCTGTCCCTCGCCTTCGGTGGCCCGGCGGCCACCGACGACGACCTTCACGGATTCGACGAGCTTCGGGCGATAGCCGAACGGCATGGCCACGAAGCCGCTTACGCCTTCGTCTCAATCGAACCGTCGTTCGGCCTGTTCTCCAACGTACCGGCTGAAACCGAGCTCGCGTTCACTGGAGGCGCGCGCGGCGATATCTTCAAGAGGCTGGCAGACCACCTCGTGCCCGATGCCTTCCCGTATCAGGTTCTCGGGCCCGGGCACCTGATGCGCCTCGAAGCGGAGGGCTTGTGGCCGCCCGACCCCCCGGGCTGCCGGTTCCACCGGTTGGGCCCCAACGTCGGGTTGTCCATCGGAGAGCCGGAGTCTTGGCTCTTTGCGGCGCCCGTCCCGGTCGGCGAGAGATCTCGCTACTGGTTCGGCCTTGGCTCGCACCGGCGGGACCCGAGGTTGCAGGACGACGCCCGCTCCCGTCTCGCCCCCTGCTTGCTGGGAGAGGCAGAGGCTCGCGAGCTTCTGGGACAGATCCACCGGCAAGAGCAAGGGAAATCGACGTGAAGAGCGGGCCGGGACGGAGGCGCTCCCCTCACGGCTGACCGTAGGCTGCCCGCCAGTGCGCATCGCCACCTGGAACGTCAACTCCCTGAAGGCCCGCCTGCCGCGGGTGGAGGAGTGGCTGCGCTACGCCCGGCCCGACGTGCTCTGCATGCAGGAGACCAAGTACGCCGACGCCGCCTTCCCGGCTCTGGCCTTCTCCGCCCTCGGCTACGAGGCGGTGCACTGCGGGCAGGGGCAGTGGAACGGAGTGGCCATCCTCAGCCGGGTGGGGATCGACGACGTGGTGGCCGGCTTCTCCGACCAGGCCGAGGAGGAGGTGGTGGAGGCCCGCCTGCTGTGGGCCACCTGCGGCGGGGTGCGGGTGGCCAGCGTGTACGTGCCCAACGGCCGCCAGGTGGGCTCGGTCCACTACCAGGCCAAGCTCCAGTGGCTCGACCGGCTGCGCCGCCACGTGGAGGCGGCGTGCGAGCCGAGCGTGCCCCTGGCCATGTGCGGCGACTTCAACGTGGCGCCCCATGACCGCGACGTGTGGGACCCCACCAAGCTGCACGGCGGCACCCACATCAGCGGGCCCGAGCGGGAGGCGGTGGCGGCGCTGGAGGCGTGGGGGCTGGAGGACGTGTTCCGCCGGCTGCGGCCCGAGCCTGGCATCTACTCCTGGTGGGACTACCGGGCCGGCGACTTCCACCAGGGCCGGGGGCTGCGCATCGACCTGGTCCTGGCCACCAAGCCCCTGGCCGAACGGGCCACCTTCGCCCTCATCGACCGCTTCGCCCGCAAGGGCAAGCTGCCCTCCGACCACGCCCCGGTGCTGGTCGACTTCGAGGACTGATCTGGAAGGCTTGGGCGGGCGGCCCGGGGCGGCCCGGGCGGCTCAGGCGCCGAGGGTGGCGCGCAGCTTGGCCAGGCCCCCGCCCAGGGCCTCCCGCAGGTCGGCCCGGCTCAGGCCGAGGTCGTGGTGCAGCTCCTTCATGGAGCGGGGAGGGGCGCCGTCGAGCCCGTAGTGGGCGGTGATGACCTGGCGCTCGAGCGGCTCCAGGGTGTCGAAGAGGTGGGCGGGGGTCATTCGGAGCAGGAGTGCGTCGTCATCCACCGCCGCCGCCGGGTCGGGCGTTTCGGCCTCGGCGTCGGGGTAGGGCCAACCGTCCTCGCTCGGCCACACGTAGGAGCTCATGACCTGTTCTCGCGCCGGACGGCCCCGGCGTCAACCGCCGGCTGCCGCGACCAGCGAGATGAGGTCGTCCCCGTAGCGCTCGACCTTGACCGGTCCGAGCCCCGGCAGGGCCAGGAGGGCCTGGCGGTCGCGGGGCCTGGCCTCGGCCACCGCCGCCAGCGTGGTGTCGTGGAAGACGACGTAGGCGGGAACTCCGGAGGCCCGGGCGGTGGCCGCCCGCCACGTCCGCAGCGCCTCCAGCACCCGAGGGTCGGCGTTGCGCCCCACCTCCGGCCCCGGCCCGCGCCCACCGGCCCCGGCCCGCACCCTGGCCCGGGTGCCGGCCAGGTGCTCCCGCCAGTCGGGCACAGGCCGGCCCTCGGCCAGCGCCGCCACCGCCGCCTCGATGGGCGCGAGGTAGGGCGAGGGCTGGCGGGCCACCGTGCGCTCGCCGAACGTGCGCCGCTCCGCCCACGAGCAGTGCAGCTCCTGGCGGGCCCGGGTGAGCCCCACGTAGAGCAGGCGGCGCTCCTCGGCCCTGGCCTCGGCCGTCTCGGCGTGGCCTATGGGCAGGAAGCCCGACTCGAGCCCGGCCACGAACACCACCGGCCACTCCAGGCCCTTGGCGGCGTGGAGGGTGGCCAGCTCGATCGCGTCGGCGGCCGGGCCGGGGCCGGCGTCGTCGTTGCGCAGGGTGGCGTTGAGCCAGGCCGCGAAGCCGGCCACCACCGCGCCCGGCTCGGCGGCCACGTAGTCGCGGGCCAGGCGGACCAGGTTGTCGAGGTTGGCGGCCCGCTCGCCCGCCTCTCCGGCGGCGTCGCCCGGGCCCGACGACGCCTCCTGGGCCAGGGCCACCAGGTCGGCCACCGCCTCCTCCATGGGGGTGGCGGCGGGCAGGCGGCGGAGGCCCTCTAGGGCGGCCCGCACCTCGGGGTGGCTCAGGAAGCGGGCCGACCCCCGCACCCGGAAGGGGATGCCGGCGGATCGGAAGGCCTCCTCGAACAGCAGGAGCTGGGCATGGGTGCGGGTGAGGACGGCGGCGGACGACCACGCCTGGCCGGTGCCGTGGCGGCGGCGGACGGCCCGGGCCGTCCCGGCCGCCTCCTCCCGGTCGGTGGGGTAGGAGGTGACGGTCGGGACGGGCCCGTCCGGCTCGTGGGACCGGAGCCGGGAGCGCCCGCCGAGCACGGCGTTGGCCACGGCCAGCACCTGGGGTGAGGAGCGGTAGTTGTCGTCGAGGCGGAGGACGGCGGCGCCGGGGAAGTGGCGGGGGAACTCGCTCAGGTAGCGGGGATCGGCGCCGTTCCACGAGTAGATGGCCTGGTTGGGGTCGCCCACGCCGAACAGGTCGGGGCGCCCGCCGGCCCACGCCCGCAGCAGCCGGAACTGGGCCGGGTTGACGTCTTGGAGCTCGTCGACGAACAGGTGGCGGAACCGCCACCGCTGGGAGGCGGTGAACTCGGGGTCGGCCTCGAGCGCCACCGCGCAGGCGAGCAGCAGGTCGTCGAAGTCGACGAGGCCCCGCCGGCGCTTCTCCTCCTCGTAGCGGCGGTAGAGGGCGGCCACCGCCGCCGGCGGGAGGCAGGGCCGGCGGCCGGCGGCGGACGCCTCCTGCTCGTAGCGGCTGGGGGGGACCATGCGGGCCTTGGCCCACTCGATCTCGGCGGCCACGTCGGCGGGCTGGACGTCGCTGCCCGGGCGCCGGGGCAGCAGCGGAGCGAGGATGCGGACCTTGCGGTCGAGGAGGGCGGGGGGGCGCTCGCCCCGCTCGGCCCACCGGCGCCGCAGCTGGGCGTAGGCCAGGCCGTGGAAGGTGCCCGCCGCCACCTGGTGGCGCACGCCCAGGGCGGCCAGGCGGGACCCCAGCTCGGCCGCCGCCCGGCGGGTGAAGGTGAGGGCCAGCACGTGGCGGGGATCGGCCGACCCCGACGCCACCCGCCAGGCGATGCGCCGGGTGAGCACCCGCGTCTTGCCCGACCCGGCCCCGGCCAGCACGCACAGGGGGGCGGCCTCGGAGGTGACGGCCTCCCGCTGCGACGGGTTGAGCCCCGCCAGCAGCTCGGGCCTGGGATGTGCCTCGCCGTCCATGACCCGTCCGACCGTACCGACGGGGTGTGACAGAAGGGTGGATGGTCGGGGGCCGGGCGCGGTTCGGCCCCGAGTAGCCCTTGAGCCGAAGCTCGCCGACTTCTCGGGGCCGACCTGTGGCCAGCAGCGCTTCCGCTCCCTGGCTCGCCGGCCGGTGGGCCTGTGGCCCCCTGTTCCGTGAGCCCGGAGCTTCTGCGCTCCCGACAGGGCAGATGATGAGCCACCCCGCCGCCCCCGTCAAGGGTCATTCGGCCCATCCCGCCTGGGTTTCAGGCAGGAGGCGTCGGTTTCCGACGCCTCCTGCCTGAAACGGGCAGTTCATCATGGCTGTCACATGCCGTCGGTATCCTGCCCCTCGTGCTGATCGGCCTGGATCTCGACGGGGTGGTGTGCGACCTCGGCCCGGTGGTGGCAGCCCGCATCGCCTCCCGCTTCGGCGTGGCGAGCCACCCCGACACCTGGCGCACCTACGACCTCCGCCTCCTCCGCATCGGGGTGCCTCAGGCCCCCTTCCAGTCATTCCTCGACGAGCTGTTCGGCGACCCCACCCTCTACGACACGGCCCCGGTGGCCGAGGGGGCGGTGTGGGGGGTGGAGCGCCTGCAGCAGACCGGTTGGCGCACCGTCGGCATCACCGCCCGCCCGCCCCACCTGGCCGCCGTCACCCGCCGGTGGCTGGCCCGCCACGGGATCGACCTCGACGAGGTCCACCACACCACGGTCGGGGGCAAGTCCGAGGTGGCGGCCGGCCTGGGGGCCCTCGTCACCATCGAGGACAACCCTCACGAGGCCGACCAGCTGGCCGAGGTCTGCCAGTCGTGGCTGCTCGACCGGCCCTACAACCGCGACTACGCCCTCAGCCGGGCCCGCCGGCTGCGGTCGTGGGACGATGCCGTGGGCCGGCTCGGCCAGCTCCGGCTGTTCGCCTGAGGCCGGGGTCGGAGTGGCTCACGTCATGGTGATCGCCGTGGGCGCCGACCGCCCCGGCATCGTGGCGGCCGTGACGGGCGTGCTGGTGGAGCAGGGGTGCAACCTGGAGGACACGTCGATGACGATCCTGCGGGGCCACTTCACCATGATGCTGGTGGTGGCGCTGCCCCCCGGCGGCGACCCCGCCCGGCTGGCAGGGGCGCTGGCCGCCGCCGCCGACGCGGTCGACGTAGACGTCAGGGTGCTGCCCATCGGGGAGGAGGTGGGGCGGTCGCCGGGCGGCGACCCGTGGACCGTCTCTGTCTATGGCGCCGACCGCCCCGGGATCGTGCACGGCGTGGCCGCCCTGCTGGCGGGGCTCGGCGTCAACATCACCGACCTCACGACCAGGGTGGCGGGCCCCCCCGAGCAGCCCGTCTACGCCATGGTGCTGGAGGTCACCGTCCCGCCCGGTGTGGAGGCGCCCGACCTCGAGCGGCGGCTGGAGGCCCTGGCCGGCGGGCTGGGCGTGGAGTGCAGCCTCCATCCCGCCGACGCCGACATCCTCTAGGGGCCGGCTGCGCCCGTGGCGGTCCGGCCCGTCGTCGTCCTGCCCGACCACCGCCTGAAGGTGCCGTCGCGGCCGGTGGGCCGCATCGACGACGCCGCCCGCGCCCTGGCCGCCGACCTGGTCGACACCATGCGGTCGCGCCCGGCCTGCGTGGGGCTGGCCGCTCCCCAGATCGGCATGGGCCTGCGGGCCTTCGCTCTCGACGTCACCGGGCACCGCAAAGCGGTCTCGTGCCACGGCGAGGTGGTGCTGTTCGACCCCGAGATCGTGGAGGCGGAGGGCTCGGTGCTGGCCCGCGAGGGGTGCCTGAGCGTGCCCGACCTGACCGGCGACGTGGCCCGGGCGGCCCGGGTGGTGGTGCGGGGCCTGGCCCTCGATGGCTCCACCCGCACCCTCGACACCGACGCCTTCGAGGCCCGCGCCGTGCTGCACGAGCTCGACCACCTCGACGGGCTGCTGTTCCTCGACCGGGTCGAGTCCCACGACCGGGTCTTCCGCCGCAAGGTCTACCGCTAGATCCGGCGGCCGGCCGGTACCCTTCGGCCGGTGCCGTTCCCCCGCAAGTACCTCAACGAGCACGAGGAGATCGTCCTCGACATGCGGCCCCACTGGTCGTTCCTCGGGGGGCCGGTGACGGCGCTGGTGGCGGCGCTGGTGCTGGCGGTTCTGGCCCGCAACCTCCCCGACTGGGTGCAGTACGTCGTCCTGCTCCTGGCGGTGGCCGCCCTGGTGTGGGCGTTCGCCCGGTGGGCCCGCTGGTACACGACCAACTTCGTGGTCACCACCGACCGGCTCATCTACCGCCACGGCGTGTTCACCAAGCGGGGCCAGGAGATCCCCCTCGAGCGGCTGAACGACGTGAGCTTCCACCGCAACCTCATCCACCGCCTGCTGGGGGCGGGCGACCTGCTCATCGAGTCGGCGGGGGAGCGGGGCCAGCAGCCCTTCGACCACATCGCCCACCCCGAGAGGGTGCAGAACATCATCCACCGCGAGATCGAGGCGGCCCAGGCCCGCGACGCGGAGCGCATGGCCGGCCGCCGCTCCGCCGAGCTGTCCCCCCTCGAGCAGCTGGAGAAGCTGGAGGAGCTGCGCCAGCGGGGTGTGATCTCCCAGGCCGAGTTCGAGGCCAAGAAGGCGCAGCTGCTCGACCGGCTCTAGCCCGGCTCAACGAGGACCACGGCCGTGGCCGTGGTGAAGGCCCCCGAGGTCGGTGCCCCTGAGGTTGTACACCGGCCGCGGCGCTCAACGAGGACCACGGCCGTGGCCGTGGTGAAGGAGGCTCGGCGAACGTCCAATCGTCGGCGTGGCACACCCCGCTCAACGAGGACCACGGCTGTGGCCGTGGTGAAGGCGTCCCGGGCGTTGTGGTTGTCCGCCATGCGGTTGCCCGCTCAACGAGGACCACGGCTGTGGCCGTGGTGAAGGCGCCTTCGAGACCACCGGTGTGACGACGGTGACCGACGCTCAACGAGGACCACGGCTGTGGCCGTGGTGAAGGCACGGCGACGTGGCGGGCTCGTTGCCGGCGTCGCCGCTGCCGCGCTCAACGAGGACCACGGCTGTGGCCGTGGTGAAGGATGTCGAGGATCTCACGGTCTACCTTGCCCGTGATGGTGCGCTCAACGAGGACCACGGCTGTGGCCGTGGTGAAGGGACGACGCTCATCGAGACACCTGCACCCGGGCCACGATCGCTCAACGAGGACCACGGCTGTGGCCGTGGTGAAGGAGCGCGTCAGCAGCCCAGCGCCAACCTCTCGTCATCTCGCTCAACGAGGACCACGGCTGTGGCCGTGGTGAAGGAAATTTTTCCACGGCCCGGGAAGGCCGGGTCCCTGTCCGCTCAACGAGGACCACGGCTGTGGCCGTGGTGAAGGGCCAGCAGAACGGGTGCGGCGTGTTCGCCTGGCCCCCCGCTCAACGAGGACCACGGCTGTGGCCGTGGTGAAGGGGGCGGCCCGAGGGCTGGCCGGACGACACGGCGCAGTGGCGCTCAACGAGGACCACGGCTGTGGCCGTGGTGAAGGCCGGGCCAAATGGGCTCCCGGCAGGACTCCGGGCAGCCGCTCAACGAGGACCACGGCTGTGGCCGTGGTGAAGGCTCATCGACTGTGAGAAGTTGTTGCTGGTGCTGCCACGCTCAACGAGGAGCACGGCTGTGACCGTGGTGAAGGACGACGATCAAGCTACTATTTCCGATCCCTCTCTGTCGCTCAACGAGGACCACGGCTGTGGCCGTGGTGAAGGTTGGACGAGGAATGCCGTAGTCTGGGCAGCCGACATGCGCTCAACGAGGACCACGGCTGTGGCCGTGGTGAAGGTGTACCTGCGGCCCGGCGCGGTCGGTATATGCGAAATAGCGCTCAACGAGGACCACGGCTGTGGCCGTGGTGAAGGCGGCGCGCCACCAGAGCATGCGCTTGGGGTAGGTGATCGCTCAACGAGGACCACGGCTGTGGCCGTGGTGAAGGCATGGACGCCGGGCGGACCGTCTCGGCGTCCGCCTGCGCTCAACGAGGACCACGGCTGTGGCCGTGGTGAAGGCAGCGTTCCCGGCGGGTCGGGCGGGATGAGGCGGCGCGCTCAACGAGGACCACGGCTGTGGCCGTGGTGAAGGTAGGCGTTGTCGGCGCCGACGCCGGCGGAGGAGCGCCGCGCTCAACGAGGACCACGGCTGTGGCCGTGGTGAAGGGCGTTCACCGGACGCGCTCCCCGCACTCGCAGAACGTCCCCGCTCAACGAGGACCACGGCTGTGGCCGTGGTGAAGGTGGTTGGTGAGGTCGAGGGTGGCGCGGGCGCCCGACCACGCTCAACGAGGACCACGGCTGTGGCCGTGGTGAAGGTCCTTCGGCGTGGGCGAGACGGTCATCACCGCGCGATTGCGCTCAACGAGGACCACGGCTGTGGCCGTGGTAAAGGATAGAAGATTCCCGCCAGCTTCGATCCGGGGAAGGCCGCTCAACGAGGACCACGGCTGTGGCCGTGGTGAAGGGTCGAGGTCAAGGACGCCGACAAGGGCGAGGTGGTGGCCCGCTCAACGAGGACCACGGCTGTGGCCGTGGTGAAGGTCGTAGAATTGAGCTGGCTGGCGTGGCCACGGATGCGCGCTCAACGAGGACCACGGCTGTGGCCGTGGTGAAGGGTGACCCGGGGACGCAAAGCCTCCGGCCTCTCTTGAGCGCTCAACGAGGACCACGGCTGTGGCCGTGGTGAAGGGTGGACGTGCCCCCGTAGCCGCTGGTGGACGTGCCCCCCGCTCAACGAGGACCACGGCTGTGGCCGTGGTGAAGGCCGACGACGGCTGCGGCCGACTGGCCGCCGAGACGCGCTCAACGAGGACCACGGCTGTGGCCGTGGTGAAGGGCGGCGGCGCAGGCGGCGCGGTCGGCGGCGTAGGCGGCCGCTCAACGAGGACCACGGCTGTGGCCGTGGTGAAGGCGGAACCACGACATGTCGATGCCGGTGGGGTCGATCTTCGCTCAACGAGGACCACGGCTGTGGCCGTGGTGAAGGGGTGCTGCTGGCACGCGACGACACGCAGCGCAATCGCGCTCAACGAGGACCACGGCTGTGGCCGTGGTGAAGGGCGCTACGCCAACGGCGCTCGCCACACGTTGGCGGACGCTCAACGAGGACCACGGCTGTGGCCGTGGTGAAGGCGGCTGCCGCTGCATCCTCGGCCAGGTGTGGGGCGACGCTCAACGAGGACCACGGCTGTGGCCGTGGTGAAGGCGCGTGGCACGTCAGCCCCCGGGCTCGCAGTCGGCCCGCTCAACGAGGACCACGGCTGTGGCCGTGGTGAAGGCCTGAGGGCGGAACGGATGGGCCGACTGGCTGCTGCGCTCAACGAGGACCACGGCTGTGGCCGTGGTGAAGGCGGTGCGGCGTACGGCGGAGACGACGGGGTTTGCCGTCAAGCCGTGGTCCTCGTTGAGCGGTCCAGGCCAACCTGCTCATCTGGAGCATCACCGCCGCCTGTGGTCCTCGGGGTCCACGGCCCTAGTGTATACGCGCCCGCTCAACGAGGACCACGGCTGTGGCCGTGGTGAAGGCCGGGGGCGGCGACCTGCACGTGCTCATGCTTGTCCGCTCAACGAGGACCACGGCTGTGGCCGTGGTGAAGGCAGGAGCAGCTCAACGACCCTGGCATGGGCTCCCTGCGCTCAACGAGGACCACGGCTGTGGCCGTGGTGAAGGGCGAAACTGCCAAGTCACACTGTTCTCGGCGAACGACGCTCAACGAGGACCACGGCTGTGGCCGTGGTGAAGGCATCCGAGCCAAGGTCGAGCGAGCCAAGCAAGACGGCGTCGCTCAACGAGGACCACGGCTGTGGCCGTGGTGAAGGGCTGCTGGTCATCCCGGCCGAGGCCTGGCTGCTGGGCGCTCAACGAGGACCACGGCTGTGGCCGTGGTGAAGGGCTGTGCCGATGTGTTCCCCCCGATGCCGGCGTTGCGCCCCGCTCAACGAGGACCACGGCTGTGGCCGTGGTGAAGGCCGTCGCCCCGTGAACGCCCCCCTGCACCCCGCCAACGCTCAACGAGGACCACGGCTGTGGCCGTGGTGAAGGGTGCCAGGAACTTCCCAGGGTTGCGGATGCCGAACCCCGCTCAACGAGGACCACGGCTGTGGCCGTGGTGAAGGCGGTGGCGGCGTAGGGGATGCACTTCCCGTCGGCGTCCGCTCAACGAGGACCACGGCTGTGGCCGTGGTGAAGGTCGATCTACTCACCGCCGTTCGCCTCGCTGTATGTCGCTCAACGAGGACCACGGCTGTGGCCGTGGTGAAGGAGCTGGAGAACGTCGACCTCCGCGGCACCAACGAGGTGCGCTCAACGAGGACCACGGCTGTGGCCGTGGTGAAGGCCGACGACGACGGCGTAGCGGCGGTGAGGGCGACGAGCGCTCAACGAGGACCACGGCTGTGGCCGTGGTGAAGGCAGAAGGCCCCCGCGGGGGCCCTCTGCTGGCAGCGACCACCGCTCAACGAGGACCACGGCTGTGGCCGTGGTGAAGGCCGTTCACCGGCGACGGGGTTGGGGCTTCGGATGGCGCGCTCAACGAGGACCACGGCTGTGGCCGTGGTGAAGGCGCCTTCGAGACCACCGGTGTGACGACGGTGACCGACGCTCAACGAGGACCACGGCTGTGGCCGTGGTGAAGGCTGCCTCCGTCACCGCTTGGCGGATGTTCAGAGCGAGCGCTCAACGAGGACCACGGCTGTGGCCGTGGTGAAGGCTCGTCCCGCAGCTTGTCAAGCGCCGCCCAGGGGAGCGCTCAACGAGGACCACGGCTGTGGCCGTGGTGAAGGCTGGGCGACGAGCCCGAGCCACGGCCGGTCGAGGACCGCTCAACGAGGACCACGGCTGTGGCCGTGGTGAAGGCGCCCGGACCTCCGGCAGGACCCGCTCGCCCTGCGACGGCGCTCAACGAGGACCACGGCTGTGGCCGTGGTCAAGGCTCACCGACCAGGCGGGCACGCTCCACCTGGACTGCGCTCAACGAGGACCACGGCTGTGGCCGTGGTGAAGGGGGCTCCCGGAGCTTGGCGAGAGCGGCGAGGTCGGCCATCGCTCAACGAGGACCACGGCTGTGGCCGTGGTGAAGGACGGGCTGGACTTGAGGCCGCGCGGGAAGGCAAACGGCGCTCAACGAGGACCACGGCTGTGGCCGTGGTGAAGGCCCAGCCGGCCCGGAGGGCACTCCCAACCCTGGGCGGCCGCTCAACGAGGACCACGGCTGTGGCCGTGGTGAAGGCTTCGGAGCGGGTCCGGGCATCGTCGGCCTCCAACACCGCTCAACGAGGACCACGGCTGTGGCCGTGGTGAAGGCATGACCGTGCGGGACGAGCTGCTCCGGGTCCGGGGGCGCTCAACGAGGACCACGGCTGTGGCCGTGGTGAAGGTTGAAAACGTAGCCGTGCTGGCAGACGGCGAGGTTCGCTCAACGAGGACCACGGCTGTGGCCGTGGTGAAGGGTGAACGGCGCCGGCGTGCCGCCGATGTAGACGATGGCCGCTCAACGAGGACCACGGCTGTGGCCGTGGTGAAGGTTGGCGTCGATGGCCGACACGTCACCGGCTGAGAATGACGCTCAACGAGGACCACGGCTGTGGCCGTGGTGAAGGCACATGCCCGCCACCCGCCCCGCAAACCGCTCGGCCGGCGCTCAACGAGGACCACGGCTGTGGCCGTGGTGAAGGTGCCGTAGGCGGCGACGTAGGCGGCGTGGGTCCAGCCCGCTCAACGAGGACCACGGCTGTGGCCGTGGTGAGGGTCCGCACGAAGCTCGGCGCCAGGTTCTGGAGGTTGTCCGCTCAACGAGGACCACGGCTGTGGCCGTGGTGAAGGCTTGCGCGCCGTCTTGACCTTGGTCTTGGTGATGGCCGCTCAACGAGGACCACGGCTGTGGCCGTGGTGAAGGGGTGCCGGGACAAGGGGATGTTCCACCTGGCGCTCTACGCTCAACGAGGACCACGGCTGTGGCCGTGGTGAAGGGGCTCGCACGTCGAAGGCGGGACGGTCGTGGCTCAAGGCCGCTCAACGAGGACCACGGCTGTGGCCGTGGTGAAGGTCGTGCCCGGGCTGGGCCGCACCTGCGCCGTCAGCCGCGCTCAACGAGGACCACGGCTGTGGCCGTGGTGAAGGCCGCCAGGCGAGCTGGGCGGCGGCGGTGAGGTCGCGCGCTCAACGAGGACCACGGCTGTGGCCGTGGTGAAGGGCGGAACTTCCACACGTTCTGGCACGAGGAGTTCGCCCGCGCTCAACGAGGACCACGGCTGTGGCCGTGGTGAAGGTCCACCGGCTGGGCCTGGATGCCGCCCGAGCCCACCGCTCAACGAGGACCACGGCTGTGGCCGTGGTGAAGGTCCAGCATCACCTGGCGGCTGACCCACCACTCGTCGGGCGCTCAACGAGGACCACGGCTGTGGCCGTGGTGAAGGGGACAAGGGCAAGGTCCGGGCCCTCACGTCGAGGGACGCTCAACGAGGACCACGGCTGTGGCCGTGGTGAAGGGTCGAGCGATGCCCCGGACGAGTTGAAGGACCGGTTCGCTCAACGAGGACCACGGCTGTGGCCGTGGTGAAGGCGGAGGGTCTCGTCGGACGCCTCGATGCCGGCCTCATCCGCTCAACGAGGACCACGGCTGTGGCCGTGGTGAAGGCTAGTACCAGTAGGTCACGTGGAACCCGCCGTGGTTCGCTCAACGAGGACCACGGCTGTGGCCGTGGTGAAGGCGGAACTCAGGCGAGGCCGTCGGCGAGGCAGACATCGCTCAACGAGGACCACGGCTGTGGCCGTGGTGAAGGGACCTGGAGGTCGGCGGGCGATGTCAGCCGCCGGCCGGTCGCTCAACGAGGACCACGGCTGTGGCCGTGGTGAAGGTGGCAAATGACAACTTCCTTGATCAGGCAGCCTGATCCGCTCAACGAGGACCACGGCTGTGGCCGTGGTGAAGGCACGTCGTCGGGCTTGTCGGCGGCGGCACGCTGGAAACGCGCTCAACGAGGACCACGGCTGTGGCCGTGGTGAAGGCTGCGTCCAGAACTGGCCGCCCGCCGTGCCGACGAAGAGCGCTCAACGAGGACCACGGCTGTGGCCGTGGTGAAGGCGTACGGGGTGTAGGCGGCTCCGAGCACGAACGAGTGCGCTCAACGAGGACCACGGCTGTGGCCGTGGTGAAGGCCAGGTTGGGGGCCTTGCGGATGCTGGCGAGGTCGACCGCTCAACGAGGACCACGGCTGTGGCCGTGGTGAAGGTAGACAACCGCCCCATGCGGTCCGGGCGCTGGCGGCACGCTCAACGAGGACCACGGCTGTGGCCGTGGTGAAGGCGGCGAAGATGTAGCCCTTGGGCGGCCGAAACGTCGTGCCGCTCAACGAGGACCACGGCTGTGGCCGTGGTGAAGGTGAACAAGCTGGTCGGGCAGGTGGGCGGGCGCCGGCCGCTCAACGAGGACCACGGCTGTGGCCGTGGTGAAGGGCGGATGCTGACGGTGCGGTGGCCGTTGGCGTTGGCGGCCGCTCAACGAGGACCACGGCTGTGGCCGTGGTGAAGGTCGTTGGGCCAGTGCCTGATGGCATGGAGCTTGACCACCGCTCAACGAGGACCACGGCTGTGGCCGTGGTGAAGGGACCGTCGCGCACGATGCCCAGCGAGGGGTAGTCGAGCGCTCAACGAGGACCACGGCTGTGGCCGTGGTGAAGGGAGTGAAGTATCCATCTACGGTCGAAAGGTTGTACACCGCTCAACGAGGACCACGGCTGTGGCCGTGGTGAAGGAGCTGGCTCGGGCCGAGGCCCGAGGGCTGCGGGAGAACGCTCAACGAGGACCACGGCTGTGGCCGTGGTGAAGGCGAACGACTGCGCCAGCAGTGACATGAGGGTGTTGACCGCTCAACGAGGACCACGGCTGTGGCCGTGGTGAAGGCCTACGTCCGCAAGCTGCGGGCCGACCGCTCCGACCTCGCTCAACGAGGACCACGGCTGTGGCCGTGGTGAAGGGGTTAGGGGAATTCAGAAACTTGCCAGTTTCGTATTGCGCTCAACGAGGACCACGGCTGTGGCCGTGGTGAAGGGAGGGCGAGCCGTCGCCGTTGAAGTAGCGGCAGGCCCGCTCAACGAGGACCACGGCTGTGGCCGTGGTGAAGGGTCCATGAACACCCGCACACCGGGGAAGGTGTCCAGCGCTCAACGAGGACCACGGCTGTGGCCGTGGTGAAGGGCGGGGGCCTTCCAGACCTGACCGTTGGCGAACCCGAACACCGCTCAACGAGGACCACGGCTGTGGCCGTGGTGAAGGCAAGGCCGAAGCGGTGGAGGAAGAGGAACGGCTGGTGCGCTCAACGAGGACCACGGCTGTGGCCGTGGTGAAGGGCGTTGGCCGGTCTCGCGGCCGCCCGCGGCGAGCTTCGCTCAACGAGGACCACGGCTGTGGCCGTGGTGAAGGTCGAACCGCCAGCGGCTGTAGTCGCCGTGGTTGGAGTGCGCTCAACGAGGACCACGGCTGTGGCCGTGGTGAAGGCAGCGGTGTCACGGTTGGGCTCACGGGGGTTGTGCGGTCCGCTCAACGAGGACCACGGCTGTGGCCGTGGTGAAGGTGCCACCCATGGCCACGCCGGCGGCGCCGGCGGCCAGGGCGCTCAACGAGGACCACGGCTGTGGCCGTGGTGAAGGGCTCGTCGGAGTACTCGCCCTCCAGCCCGCCGCCGCGCGCTCAACGAGGACCACGGCTGTGGCCGTGGTGAAGGGCTGCTGACCACATAGCGTGAGATTCTGTGCCAAACCAGATGTCATGGCGGCTCTCATTACCCCTGTGCGTGAGCACAATGGCTATCGATCTTTCAGGTTGTCAAGGATCACCGGTGGTTCGGGGGTGTCGCTAGAGGATCCAGGGTGAGCCCAGCTCCCGGCGGACGGCTTGTCCGAGGGACGTGCGGGATTCCTTGATGGACCCCTGGATCCGGTAGACATCGACGCGGTCGGTGGATGGGTCGAGTACGTCTGTGAGCTCTTTCAGCAACCGCACGTAACCCACCTCCGATACCCGGCACGCGAACACGGAGTACTGCACCCGGTCGCCGTACCGCTCGCAGACGGCGGCGACCTTCGCCAGGCGCCGTTCGCCGGCTCGGTCGATGGTAGCGATGTCGTAGGTGACAAGGACATCCATCAGCTGGCCAGGACGAACGGCGGATAGGCCGGAAGGTCGCCCCTGAGCCGGCGGGCCAGGAGCGTCGCCTGGACGGACGGGAGAGCCCATATCGGGACCCCTCGCCCGAGCAGCCGGTGCGCCAACTCCTCCCCGCGCCAGGCTTCGACGGCCTCCAGCACGACCGCCCGCCCACCGTCACTGAGGTAGGTCGCTCCCCCGCCCGTACGCACGAAGTGCTCGAGCCGGAGTTGGCGCCGAGCCAGCAAGCGTACGGCGAGCCGGTCTGCCAGCGGTCGGAACTCCTCCAGTACGTCGAGGGCGAGCGCGGACCGGCCGGGGCGCAAACCATGAAGGAAACCGACCTGCCGATCGAGGCCGACCGAGTGGAGAGCGCCTTCGACCTCCGTCTGGGCGACCCCGTAGAGAAAGCTCAGCAGGGCGTTGACAGGGTCCCGTGGCGGGCGACGGCTACGAGTGAGAAAGCTCCCCACGTCGGTCCTGCCCGCCAGGTGGGCGCACAGACCCTTGAAGTAGCGGCGGGTGGCGTCACCCTCGAGGCCCCGGACCGCATCGCCATCCCTCGCCGAGGGCAGAGCCGAGATCCGTTCGGCGATGACCTCACGAGCGACGGTCATCACGGTGCGCTCTGGGTACCGCGCCTCAGCTTCCCACCGCGCCAGCAGGGAGCGGTAGGACTGGAGCTTGCCGGCCACGAACATTCGGGCGAGATCGAGGGCCGCGTCGGCGTCGTCAGCGGCCCGGAGCTGGGCCACTCGCAGGTAGACGTTGCCGGTCGGCGGCCCCGAGATTGTGAAGCGGACTCGCCCGCTGCGCCGGAGGGCGGCCACCCGGACCGAGCGGCTCACGCACAGGTCGATCGCCTCAGTGGTGATCTGGCCGCCGAAAAGCACCACCGCCTCGATGGACTCGATCGGCACCCGAGCTTTGCCATCGGGTCGGCTGACAACGAGGTTGCCCTTCTGGGCCCGCACGTGGGACCGGTACTCGGTGATGTAGAGGGTGTTCAGGATCCGCTGCACATGACCTCCCGAACGTAGGCGTCAACTGACTGAGGGTCGGCGACGACGCCCGGCAGGCAGTGCCCGAGGAGCTGGCACTCCACGCAGCGCTGGTCGTTGGGCGGTGGCGGCAGCCGTGAGGCGGTGAACGTGGCCCGCACCTCCCCGATCGCTGCGATCGTGCGGCGCCGTAGGCGGTCATCGACAATGACCGTCTCGCGCCGCCTGATAGCCGAGAACCACAGGGCGCCCTCCGGCACCTCTCGGCCGGTCATCTCCTCCAGGCAGAGCGCCTGGGCCGCGAGTTGAACATCGCCCGCGGTTCCGTGCCGGCGGCCGATCTTGTACTCCACCGGGACGATGCGTCCATCGTCATGGAGCTCGACCGCGTCAGCTCGCCCGGTGAGACCGAATTGCTCGGACCAGAGCGGCACCGAGCGCAGCACCCTACGCCCGCGCTCGGTCTTGTGTTCACCGCTGTCGGCTCGCCGGTGGCCGTACTCGCCCTTCACCACATGCACGTTGTCCGACCACACGCCATCCACGTGGATGAGGGCACATTGGCGTGGGCAGTACTCGTGGTGCTCGAGGGCGCTTATCTGCACGACCGGCTCGATCGTCACCAGAGCCGCTCCGCGCCGTAAGCCCGGTACGTGTCAGCCGACCCGCGGGGACGCTGGTACACCGATCCGAACAGGGCCGTAACGCCGAGGCGTCGAAGGCGGCGGCCGACGGCAGCCGTTACCGAACCGTCGTGCGGCAGGGTTGCGGCTACCTGGTCGAGCAGGGCATCCACCCCCCACAGATCGATGGGCTGGCGCCACGCCGGCCAACGGAACGCCCGCCGCTGTGATGCCCTCGACGTGAATCCGCGCTGGAGGCCCCCGGCCCGGTCGCCGTCACCTCGCATCGGGAAGAGCTGGAGCCCCTCGAAGGCGAGGCATTCGATGACCGGGTCGACCATGACCTCGGCGGATGCATCGACGCCGGCGCTCGTACGGGTGATGTCGAAGCCGAGGCCATTCGCCTGGACGCGATCCCCCCTCCCGTTGATGGTTGACCCAACAGAAGCCACCAGCGACACCGGCTCCGCGGGCAGCCTCTCCCGGCAGGCGACGACCCGCTGGTGCAGGGTCAAGCCTTTGGGCACCGCCGGGTCGAACGGCCCGTGCACGATCTCGCCGTCAGGAACGAGGTCGGTGAGCGTTGCCGCCAGGGACCAATCCGCGGGGTTCGCCCGGGCCACCGCCGCCCTCTCCCGGTAAGCCTCCGGGCTCACCGTCCGAGGCAACTCGGCATAGCCCTCCCGGTAACGGGCGATGGTCAGGCGGGCGAGGTCGGCGACGGTGGGCATCGCCCCCGCGACTGCTTCGGCGAGGTCCCCGTCGATGCCGCTGAACACTGCCCTGGGGGACCCTCGGCCCTCCCACCGCAACCGGGCATCCGGCAGCAGGCGGAGCACGCCGATCGCGGCAAGCCAGGAGTTGAGCCACCCGACGCCGAGACCGGTGGCCTGTTCGTCAGGTCCGACAGTCATCGAGCCGCCTCCGATCCCTCAGTTGTACTCGGCCCGGCCATCTGGGACAGCCCATGGTCCGACTGGCGGACGACGGCCTCCAGCAGTGCCAGGCCCCACAAGCCGTACCGCTCGCACACGCGCCGGAACCGACGGGGCTGGTCGGTCTCGATGACCGACAGATCCGCGGGGCATGCCACTTCCACGGCATCGGACGCGAAGCGGACCTCGGACGGCGGGGCCGGGTCGACGACCGGCCAGAACGACGGCCGGCCCCAGCCATGGTGCGCGGCGACCAGGTGCAGGACCAGGTCGGTGTCGGTGCTCACGCCCATCTGCTCGACCCACCGTTCGGCCAAGCGGAGGCTGAGCAGCTCGTGACGACCGCCCCGGGGCCAACCGCTGACCACCCGCCGCGCCTCGCTGACCGATCGGTCGTAGGACGACTTAGCCAGTTCCCCGACATCGGAGCCCGACGCCAGCCAGCGCTGGAACCGGCGATCGGACTTGCCGGCGTCATGGAGCCGACCGGCCAGGCGGCACGCCTCAACCAGCTCGGGACTGAGGCCGATGCAACCGGCGAGGTCCGCGGAAGCGACGCCCACTTCCTCGAGGTGCCCAGCCAAGCTCTTCGAGCCGCCGGGCCCCAGGAAGCTCAGATCCTCGAACGCATCCACCCGCACCGGTGCAGAGCGTTGCTGGCCCCGGGAACGGGGCAACCGCAGGATCAGCGCACCATCCGGAAGGGGGCTCAGGGCCCTGGCATTGGCCAGCCGCTCGGCTAGTGAGCCCGGCCCCTGCCCTAGCCATGACGGCGCGCCCCGAAGCGCACTGGCCAGGCTCGGCTCGCCCGGCCCCCGCAGCAGCTCCCAGGCGGTGTCCTCCGTCTCGGAGGGATCGAGACCTCCGTTGGTACGCAGCAGCCCAAACCCCTCGGCGATCAGTTGCTCCTGCGCGGCATCGACGCCGGCCTGCTTGAGTACATCCGAGATCAGCCACTCGTAGAGAGGGAGGGATGAGCCGCTGCGCAGCCTCACATCGGCTACGGCTGCGCCCGAACCCGGCGCCCAGCCCCACTGGTCGTAGAGACCGGCCTTCGCATCGAGAACGACTAGCTGACCGGGGCGGAGATCGGGCACACCGTCGGCGCGTAGTGGCAGAGGCTTGACCGTGCCACCGTCGCGCTGGACGACGAACGCCCTCTCCGCGACGGGGGCAAGCGCCTCCCTCGCCTCGCCGAGGGGGACATCGACCGTCTCGTCGGCCGCGACGTGCGGCCACAGCCGCAGGCCGGCCGCTTCATCGGCATCCAGGCTGACCTCTCCCGCTTCGGTCCTCTGGTACAGCTGCCACTCGTTCACCAACCCGGCCCGCCAGGCCACTGAGACAGGGGCCAGCTCCCGCTCCCCGGGCGCGATGAACGCATCCACAGGAGCGGCGCCCGGCACCGGCTCGCTGGTCTTCGCCCACTCCCACAGGTGCGTGGGCAGCAACTCGGGCGCCCGAGGCCCAGCGTCGGACGGTTCGCCGAGGACGTCGGCGATCCGGCTCGGCGACAGGTCGGTCTGGCCGGCCTCGCCGACGGCCGCCTGCAGGCGGGCCCACACGAGGTCGGCTTCGGGCTCGTAGAGCTTCGCTCCCCCGCCGTGGACCACCACGGCGGTGCCGGTCCCGCGGCCGAACCGGTTCAGCCGGCCGAAACGCTGGACGAGCGACCGGACACCGGCCGTTTCGGTGACCAGATGGTCGACGTCGAGGTCGGCGCCGACCTCGAGGGTCTGGGTCGCCACCACGATCACGGGCTGGTCCTGCGCCCTCCGGTCCTCGCCGGCCCGGCACCGCGCCAGCACGCTCTTACGCTCCACCTGTGCCTCCGGTTCTCGCATGCGCCCGGTGAGGAGGTGTAAGTCGGCACCACCGATCCCCCGAAGCCGCTCGAAGACCGCTCGCGCCGTGGCCGGGCGATTGGCGAACACGAGGCAGGACCCGCCGGGCCCAGCCTGCGCCAGCCAGGTGGCCGCCTCGTTGGCCAAGGAGTGGGCTACATGCTTCTCGTTGGTCGGAGGGGCCAGGCGCGTCCTCTTGGTGGCACCGAGCCGCTCCCTTACGAGATCGCATTCGAGATCCCGTTCGTCGAGCGTGAACCGCTCGCCCGAGGCGGCAGCCGTCGCCGTGAGCGCCACCAGGGTGACGCCGCGCCGGGTCGGCGGCAGAACAGGAAGAGCGGCCGCATCGCATGCCCGGACCATCGCGTGGGTCTCCACCAGGGCGGCCGACAGGTGGGCCTCGTCGAGCAGGACCAGGCTGTCGGTACCGGCCAGGGCGGCGTCGACGGGTCGGAGGCTGCGGCTCGACCCGTACCCGCTGAACAGCCAGCGGCTGGCGAACATCGCGGGTGTGGCCAGGACGAGCGTCGGCTGAGCCGGGTCGGTCGGCCGGTCGCCCAAAGCCACCCCACCCCGCAGCGCAGCCACGTGCAACGGCTCCGTGCCCCGCCCGCCGAGCGCCTTCAAGGATCGGGCCACGAATGCCGCGGCGCCGGTCGTCCCAGCGCCCAGGGCTTCGGTGAGGACTCGGGCGAGGTGCTCGGCTCGCTCCCTCGCCGCGTCGACCAGAAGGCGGCGGTCGACGACGTACCAGATACGCCTCGGGAGCCGGCGCTCGACCGGAGCGTTGGTGGCGTCAACGGCCAGGGCCCACACGGCGATGTCGATGCAGGTGGTCTTGCCCAGGCCTGTCTGGACGCCGATCGTGAGGACGCCGTCGTCGGCGCCCCAGCCGCGGACGCGAACCCGCTGGGCGAGCCGGTCCTGCCAAGGCAACGGCGGACGACCATGAACGGCCTGGTGGAACTCGGCGAAGGTGCACGCTTCAGTCATGGCCGCCCTCCTCTCGGCCGGCGGGCGGAGCGAGCAGGCCGAGCCCGAACGAGCGAAGGTGGCCGAGTGCGATCGGTCCCCTCACCAGTGAGCTCAGTTCCACCGCCAAGTGGGTGTAGGGCCGTCGCTCCTTGCCGGACCGTACCGCCTCGTGCGGCCTCAACTCGACCGCCCCCCGAGCGAACGGGAGTGGGTGCAACTGGGCGTCGACGGGCGGGGGGAGGTGGGCTTGAGCGCACCACCGGTCCACGTCGTCGAGTGAAGGGCCGCCCTTGGTAAAGCGGTCCTGCACGACCGGGAAGGCCGAGACGAAGCGCCGGCTCGGCCTGGTCCATCGTGCCGGGTTCGCGGCGGTTCTTGCGCCCCATCGGTGGGGTTCGACGTGGACCACCTGCCCGCCCGCGAGCCGGAGGTCGGTGATGCGTGCCACCGCGGCCCGGACCTCCTCGACGAGAGCGGCAGGAGCTCGCTCGGGAATGGCGACCGCCAGCCCGTGGACTCGGCCGTCGCTGTAGTCGTAGCCCACGTTCGGTAGCGCCAGGAACTGCACCTGGTCCCACTCGGCGGTCGCCGCGCCATGACCGGTGACCTCGAAGGGAAGGTCGGCGCCCGGACCGCGGAGCTCCTGGAGGTGGGAGATGGTGGCCGCCCGCAGCGCCTCCGTAAGGCGAAGGACGTGTCGCCCGGCGATGCTTCGCGCCAGGTCGAGCCAGATCACCGCCGGCATCGGCGTGACGACGACGGGGCCCTGAGGCGCGGGCATACGGTAGGGGGTGCGGTTGGGCGGTAGATGGGCCCGCCGCACCCACTGGCCACCGGTGAACGCCGCGAACTGCCGGTCGAGGTCGTCCACCATGCCGGCGTAGGGCGTCTCGACGAAGACGTCCCCCTCCTCGTCGGGGCGCCAAACGGCTCGCCCGTCGGTCGCCTGTACCGGCCCCTCCTCCTCGTCGAGCAACCGGACGGTCACCCGGACCGGAGAGTCGGCGCAGCCGAAGTACCCGATGCGGGCAGCGCGAGCGCGCAACCCATCGATCTCGGCCGGCGCCGGCCGTACCCCGGGCCACACGTAGGTGATCCGGGGCGTGCGGGGCGCCAGGACAGTAGACCGGCGCACGGCTTCCGCCTTCCGCAGCGGGTACTCCTGCACGGTCGACCCTCGGGCGTTGGCGTCGACCACCACGAACCGATCGTTCTGGGAAGACCGCAGGAGGCCCGTGCGAGCAGCGGCCAGGCCCTCCTCGTCGTCGACGGCCCGGTCGCACACGACCAGCGGTGGGTCGGCCTGCTCGAGCAGGGCCAGCTCGACGCCGGTGGTGGCGCGCATGCGCGGGCCCGTGCCGTCGGCCGCCACCAGCGCAGCCAGAAGGCGTGACGGCGAGGGAGGCCACTCTCCGGGATCGGAGTCGCCGGTGATGGCGATGTCCTCGGCCGACCCGGCACGGATGGTGCCCAGCAGCAGTTCCACGTCGATGGCCAGCATCACTCGGCCCCGGGATAGGTAGCGACGATCGCAGCCCGCAGCGACGGGTTCGGCGTCAGGACCACGGGCTCGGCTCGCCAGGCGCCTCCGACCGGGAGACCGGTCGCCTCGGCGGCCGCCACCACTTCGGCGAAGAGGGCCCGGGCGCCGGCCGGCGCGAGCGGGTCGACTGCCTCGTCGGAGGCCGCACCGAGCCAGGTCCAGGCCTGGGAGGTGGGGCGGAGGTCGCAGCCCGAGCGCAGGCTGAAGCTGCGGCCGAAGGCGGCGGTGTGGCCCACCAGGCCGAGCGCCACCAGGACGGCCCGGCCAGCAGCGTTGCGCTCGGGCATGCCGAAGTGGAGCCTGCGCAGACCGGCGAAGCTGACCGTGGCCCGCTGGGTGATCCGCCGGAACGAAAGGGCGGCGATGCCAGACTCGGTGGGGACCTGGCCGTGGCCGATCTCGGAGAGCTTCTCCTGCTTCTTGCCCTTGGCGGCGGTCGACTTCTTCTCGCCCTCGGTGAGCGTCCATCCGGCGGTGTCGTTCTCGTCGTAGAGGACCTTGTCGGTAGTCGTGAGGTTGAGCGGGTCACCCTTCACCCCGAGCATGACGGTGTCGAGCGCGGCCGGCTCCCATCCCACGATCTCCGATACCCATGAGCGGGCCAGCTTGGCCTGCGAGCCCTTCTTCCCGAGGTGCGACATCCAGAATCCGTAGAGGAGGCTCTGGGGCACCCATTGCATGAGCGGCTCGGCGTTGACATCGGTGCCCTGGACGAGGGCACGCCCGATGGGGGTCTTGAGGAACGCCATACCGTCCAGCTCGGCGTCCCGCAGGTAAGCGTCGGCGTGGCGGTGCGCGAACCGGAAGACCGAGATCGAGCTGGGAAGGTGCTCGGGCAGCGTGAGCCCCGCCAGGTCGAGGACCAGTGAGGGGATCCCGAGGGTGGCAGCCAGAGCGTCGAGCTGGGCCTCGTGGCGGCCCGCCTGGCTCGGAACGTTGTCGATCACGGCGACATCGACGGGGCGGTCCTCGGACCAGCGCTTGTCGATCTGGTGCCGCGGCGGGTCGCCTTGGGCACGACCGGCGTAGGACGCCGGCTTGACGGGTGAACCGGGGCCGGCAATCGGCTCGAGCTCGGCCGCGAGCAGTAGCCCGGCCTCCTCGCTGTCGTCAGCGCACGCGCCGATGAGGGTTCTGGCGGTGAGTTGCATGAGCTCTCCTTCGGGGGTGGAACGCCGCCGATCTGGCTGCGTGAGTAGTTGTAACGAGGGGGTATGACTCGAACTAGAGTTCGTATCTGGCTATGGATGAGCTGGGCCGCCCGCTCCCGCGGATCACGAGCGAGGGACTGCGTTCCTACGGGAGCAGGGCCGGGCTCATCCCTCGGTTGCGCCCTCGAACGCCACTTGGAGATCCCGATGACATCACTGCTGCACGGGCCTGGTGGCCCCCGAGTGGTGTACGGGATCTCGGCAAAACCTTTACGCCCCAAGTGTACCAAAGTAGCTCTAGTAAACCAATACGGTAATCATCGGCCATCGGGTTCGCTGTTTGGTATCGTCAGCGTCGGCCGGCCCTCGTTGAGCTTGGTTAACTAGCGGATCTTTGATCTAGGCCATACAGCCCTCTCGCCGGCCCTTTCCACCCCCGTCCAGCTGGGACTTCAGCTAGGGGGGCACCCGGGCTTCCTCCAGCCTCCTAGCCTGCGGAGGCTGCCGCCCGGCCGGCCATGGCCTGGGCGAGGGCCCGGTAGGTGCCGGCGGCATCGCCCCCGAAGGCGTCGGTGGCGTGCCAGATGGGCGGGCCGTCGGGCGAGTGGTCGACGCGGTACAGCCCGAAGCGGTGCTCGTAGGAGCCCCACTCGTAGTTGTCGGCCAGCGTCCAGTGGAAGTAGCGGGTGAGGGGCAGCCCCTCGTCGACCGCCCGCTGCACGGCGGCCAGGTTGGCTCGCAGGTACCGGACCCGGTCCCACCCGTCCAGGCGGGGGTGGACGGCGCCCCCCTTCACCCGGTTGCACAGCCCGTTCTCGGCCACCCACAGGTCGAGGCCGGGCTCGTGGTTGAGCCGGCAGTAGGTAGCCAGGCCCTCGGGGCGCACCTCGTCGTCCCAGATCTGGCGGAACGGCGACCACGTGCGCCCGCCGACCGTGTGCCGCCCCGGCCGCTGGAGCCGGTGGCCGGTGACGGGGTCGTAGTAGTTCACCTGGACCACGTCGAGCGGGCGCTCGTGGGGGCCGGCGTACACCTCGCTGACGGCCCGGGGCAGGGCCTTGTCGAGGGGGAGGACGCTGGCCGCCACCCTCTTGATCAGCCGCTCCATCCGGCCGGGGGGCGGCAGGGCGGCGTGGTAGGCCCGCCGCCGCTCGGCCAGCCACTCGGCCAGGTCGGCCCGGGCCACGCCCCGGGCCCGGCCCAGGAGCACGTCGAGCAGCAGGCGGTCGAGCTCGTAGACCGACAGGGCGTGGTTGTTGGTGGACACCACCGCCTCCGGCTGGCGGCGGTGGATCTCCCGGTAGGCCAGGACGTGGGCCGCCACCAGGTTGCCGAGGGCACGCACGACGTCCCCCGTGCGCCCCAGCTTCCCCGGCGGCAGGGCCCCGGTGAACCAGGTCTGGAACGGGACGGCGTTGACCTCGTTGATCGTCAGCCAGTGCCGGCACGCCCCGCCCAGCCGTTCGGCGGCGGCCGCCGCCCACTCCGCGAAGCGGTCGGGCGAGCGCACGTCGAGCCACAGCTCGGGCCCCAGCCAGCGAGGGTGGGTGAAGTGGTGGAGGGCCACCACCGGCTCGAGCCCCCGCTCGGCGCAGGCCTCGAGGATGGCCTGGTAGCGGGCGAAGGCCTCTTCGTCGATGTGACCGGGCGAGGGCTCGCAGCGGCCCCACTCCACCGACATGCGGAACGCCCGGCAGCCGGCGGCCACCGCCCGGTCGAGCACGTCCTCGTAGCGCTCCCAGAACTGCAGGGCGCGGCCCGCGGGCGTGACCCGCCCTGACCGCTCCCACTCCCACCAGTTGTTGGCGGGCTGGCCGGGGCCGTTGTAGCCGCCCTCGATCTGGAAGCCGGAGGTGGCCACGCCGAAGCGGAAGCCGTCGGGGAGGGGCACCGCCAGAGGGTAGGCGCCGCCGCCCACTAGGGTCCGCGCTGATGGAGCGGCGCACGCTCGTGTTCTTCCATGCCCACCCCGACGACGAGGCCATCGCCACCGGCGGGACGATGATCCGGGCGGCCGACGCCGGCCACCGGGTCGTGCTGGTCGTGGCCACCCGGGGCGAGCACGGTGAGGTGGAGGACGGTTACCTCGACCCCGGCGAGAAGCTGTGGGAGCGCCGGGTGCGGGAGACCCACGCGGCGGCCCGGCTGCTGGGGGTGGAGCGGGTGGAGTTCCTGGGCTACGTCGACTCCGGGATGATGGGCACGCCCGAGAACGACCAACCGGGCTCGTTCTGGACCGCCGACGTGGAGGAGGCGGCCTCCCGCCTGGCCGCCGTCCTCACCGAGGAGGCGGCCGACGTGCTGACGATCTACGACGAGAACGGCGTCTACGGCCACCCCGACCACATCCAGATCCACCGGGTCGGCGTGCGAGCGGCCGAGCTGGCCGGCACTCCCCGGGTCTTCATGAGCACCATCGACCAGGACCGGATCCTGCGGCTCATGAAGGAGGCCCACGAGTCGGGCGACATGGTCCTGCCCGGCGACCTCGATCCCGACGACTTCCAGCTGGGTGTGCCCGCCCACCGCGTCACCACCACCGTGGACGTGGGCGACGTCGCCGATCGCAAGCGGGCCGCCATGGCCGCCCACGCCAGCCAGATCAGCGAGACGTCGTTCTTCCTCGCCATGAAGCCGGAGCAGTTCCGCGTCGCCTTCGGGCACGAGGACTACATCCAGTGCGTGCCCGACCCGGGCGCCGTCCCGCCTCCGACCGACGACCTGCTCGGCGGGCTTTGACCGCCGCCTCCGCCGTCCTCGGCCTCCACGAGGTGTGGGCGTGGGTGCTCATCGCCGGCAACGGCGCGGCCGGGTTGTGGGCCCTGGCCGCGTGGCGCTGGGAGGCCTTGCGCCACCGGTCGCTGTGG
>Ga0247704_1000075_pt1 | contig 26517 bp, 27 predicted proteins | sample 41W_NmetaG_FD_189042 | JGI IMG/M metagenome (GOLD analysis project Ga0247704, IMG submission 189042) | Soil microbial communities from hillslope of Landscape Evolution Observatory, University of Arizona, Oracle, AZ, United States - 4-1-W_N | ecosystem: Engineered > Artificial ecosystem >...
CGGCGACGGCCACCACGCGGCCGGCGCCCCGCTTGGTCTCGGTGGTCTCGGTGGTCTCGGTGACGGTCATCGCCTGGTGGCTCCTGACATCCGGTACGGATCGATCTGGTCGGGGAACGTGTCGATGTTGGAGAGGGTGTCGGGGAGGTAGTCGACCCCGCCGGCCTTGGCCTGGCGCAGCGCCTCCGCACCACCCACGATCTCCATGATCTCGGTGGTGATGGAGTCCTGGCGGGCCCGGTTCATGATGCGGGACAGCTTGACGATCAGCTCCTCGGCGTTCTCGGTGGCCGACTTCATGGCCCGCTGGCGGGCGGCGTGCTCGGAGGCCGCCGACTCGAGCATGGCGGCGAACAGCCGGGCCTCGACGTAACGGGGCAGCAGCCGGGACAGGATCTGCCCCGGCTCGGGCTCGAACTCGTAGACCGCCTGGGGGCCGTCGGAGCGTTCGGCCGCCTCGGCCAGTGCCTCGGCGTCCAGCGGCATGAACTGTCGCACCACGACCTTCTGCGACGACGCCGAGAGGAACTGGGTGTAGACGAGCTTGACCAGCTGGACGTCGCCCTCCAGGAACGGGTCGGCGATGGCCTCGGCCACCCGGCGGGCGTCCTCGTAGGCGGGCTGCTCGCTCATCCCGGTGAACGAGGCGGCGATGTCGTAGCCGCGGAAGCGGAAGTACGACTCCGCCTTGCGGCCCAGGAGGATCAGCGAGTAGTCCCGCCCCTTGGCCTGCTCGGCCTTCAGGTCGCGCTCGGTGGCCCGGATGACGTTCGAGTTGTAGGCGCCGGCCAGGCCCCGGTCGGCCGTTATGGCCACGTAGGCGACCTTGGAGACCTGGTCGGCCTTGTGCAGGAGGGGGTGGCTGAGGTCGGCACCGCCGGCCGCCAGGCTCTGGATCACCTCGGTGATCTGCTCGCTGTACGGCCGTGCCGCCGCCACCCGCTGCTGCGCCTTGACGATCCGGGACGCGGCGATGAGCTCCATCGCCTTGGTGATCTTCTTGGTGTTCTGGACGCTCTTGATGCGCCGGCGGAGGATCCGCTCCTTGCCGCCCGCCACGACTAAGCCGCCGCTTCCTTGTCGGGGTCGTCGGCCTGGAACTGGCCGGCGAACGACTTCACGGCGTCCTTGAGGGCGTCGCCCTCGGGGAGCTTGCCGCTGTTGCGGATGCTCTCGAGCAGCTCGGCGTGGCGGGTGCGCATGAACTCGAGCAGCTCGGTCTCGAAGCGCCGGACCTCGGGCACGGGGATCGGGTCGAGGAACCCGGCCGTCCCGGCGTAGATCGACACGACCTGCTCCTCCACCGGCGCCGGCGAGTTCAGCGGCTGCTTGAGCAGCTCGGTGAGCCGGTAGCCCCGGTCGAGGTAGCCCTGCGACGTCTTGTCCAGCTCGGACCCGAAGGTGGCGAACGACTCCAGCTCGCGGAACTGGGCGAGGTCGATCTTCATGGTGCCGGCCACCGACTTCATGGCCTTGATCTGGGCGGCGCCGCCCACGCGGGACACCGAGATGCCCACGTTGATGGCGGGGCGCACACCGGCGTTGAAGAGGTCGGCCTCCAGGTAGATCTGGCCGTCGGTGATGGAGATGACGTTGGTGGGGATGTAGGCGGACACGTCGCCCGCCTTGGTCTCGATGACGGGCAGGGCGGTGAGCGACCCGGCGCCCCGGTCGTCGCTCAGCTTGGCGGCTCGCTCCAGCAGCCGGCTGTGCAGGTAGAACACGTCGCCCGGGTAGGCCTCCCGCCCGGGCGGGCGGCGCAGCAGCAGCGACACCTGGCGGTAGGCCTCGGCCTGCTTGGACAGGTCGTCGTAGACGATGAGGGCGTGCTCGCCGTTCTCCATCCAGTGCTGCCCGATGGCGCAGCCGGCGTAGGGGGCGAGGTACTTGAACGGGGCGGGGTCGTCGGCGGGGGCGTTCACCACGACCGTGTAGTCGAGGGCGCCGTGCTTCTCGAGGGTGGCCACCGTCTGGGCGACGGTGGACCCCTTCTGCCCGATGGCCACGTAGATGCACTTCACGCCCAGGCCGCGCTGGTTGATGATGGTGTCGACGGCGACGGTGGTCTTGCCCGTCTTGCGGTCGCCGATGATGAGCTCGCGCTGGCCGCGGCCGATGGGGACCATGGCGTCGATGGCCTTGATGCCCGTCTGGAGCGGCTCGTGCACGGGCTTGCGGCCCGTGATGCCGGGCGCCTGGACCTCGAGGCGGCGGGTCTGGTCCGCGTTGATGGGGCCCTTGCCGTCGATGGGCTGGCCCAGGGCGTCCACCACCCGCCCGATCATGGCGTCGCCCACCGGCACCGAGAGGATGCGGCCGGTGGCCCGCACCGACTGGCCCTCCTGGATGTGGGTGGCCTCGCCCAGGATGACGGCGCCGATCGACTCCTCGTCCAGGTTGAGGGCCAGGCCCAGCGTGCCGCCCTCGAACTCGAGCAGCTCGTTCACGGCCGCCTCGGGCAGGCCGGAGACGCGGGCGATCCCGTCGCCCACCTCCTCGATGCTCCCGACCTGGGCGGCCGACATGGTCGGGGTGTACCCCTCGAGGCGCTTGCGCAGGGCGGAGGTGATGGCGTCGGGGTCGATGGTGAAGCCGTTGGTCGGTTCGCTCTCGGGCTGGTCTGCCATGGGTTCCTAGATCACTTCCTTCAGTTGGTCGAGGCGGTGTCGCACCGACCCGTCGAACACGGTGTCGCCGATGCGGGCGACCACGCCGCCGACCACGGTGGGATCCACCACGGCCTTCACGCTGACCGTCTTGCCGGTGGCGGACGACAGGGCGGCGCCCAGGCGCTCCTTCTGGCGGTCGTCGATGGGCACGGCCGTGCGCACCTCGGCCACGACCTCGGAGCGCTCGCTCGCCGCCCGCTCGACCAGCTTGTCGATGATCCTGGGCAGCTCACGGCTGCGGCCGGCCGCCACCACGAACGACACCAGGGCGACCGTGATCGGCGCCGCCTTCCCTCCGCCGAGGAGGTCGTCGACGATGGCGAGCCGGCGCTCCACGGGCACGCCCGGGTCGGTGAGGGTGGAGCGCAGCTCCTCGTTCGCCTCGAAGGTCCGGGCGACCCGGAACAGCTCGTCCTCCACCGTCTCGACGGCACCCTCGGCGAGGGCGACCTCGAACAGGGCGGAGGCGTAGGCGTCGGCCCGGTCGGTCACGGTCGCACCATCCCCTTGGGATGGTGCACCACTGAGTCGCCGATGGGCCCGCCTCCCGGGCCGATCACGGGCCGGCTCACTTGCCGTTCCCGCCGGTGCTGGCGACCGAGGCGATGAAGCCGTCGATCAGCCGCATGTTCGCCTCGCGGTCGAGGTTCGCCTCCACGACCTTCTCGGCCAGCTCGATGGCCATGGCGCCGACCCGCGCCTGGAGGTCGGCGGACGCCCGCTGCTGGGCGGCGGCGATGTCGTCCCGCGTCCGCTGGCGCAGCTCGGCCACCTCGGCCTCGGCGCGCTGCATGAGGTCCCGGCGCAGCTGCTCGGCCGTCTGGCGGGCGTCCTCGATGATGCGGTTGGACTCGTTCTTGGCGTCGGCCAGCTGGCGCTGGTACTCCTCCAGCACCGACTGGGCCTCCGACTTCACCCGCTCGGCGTCGTCGAGGTTCTCCCGGATCTTGTTGGTCCGCCCCTCCATCCCCTTCTTGAGGCCGGGGTAGGCGAACTTCTTCATGAGGACGAAGAGCAGCGCGAACGAGATCGTCCCCCACACGATCTCCGAGACCTCGGGGATGATCGGGCTGGGGGCCTCGTGGCAGTCCTCGGGCTCGTTCCCGCCCTCCTCGAGCAGGTGGATGCACTCCTCGGCGGCGTGCGAGATCTCGGGCTCGCCGCCCTCCGCCCCCTGGGCGGAAGCGGCGCCCGCCATCGCGACGACCGATCCGACGGCGAGGCCGGCGGCGGCGAGGATCCTGAACAGGCCCCGGGCCGGGGCGGCCGTGGCCATCAGCCCGAGATGATGAAGGAGAGGACGAACCCGAACAGGGCGAGGGCCTCGGTGAAGGCGATGCCGAGGAACATCGTGGTCCGGACCATGCCGGCCGCCTCGGGCTGGCGGGCCATCGCCGTGATGGCGTTGCCCACCACCAGGCCGATGCCGATGCCGGGGCCGATCGCGGCGCCGCCGTAGACGATGCCTCGACCGACGGCGGTGAGGCCCGCGGTGGGATCGGCCGCGCCGGCCTCCTGCGCCAACATCACTACGTCCAACACAACTGCCTCCTAGTGCTCGGGATGCATGGCGCCGCCGATGTACACGGCGGCGAGGATGGTGAAGATGAACGCCTGCAGGACTGCGACCAGCACCTCGAAGCCGGTGAGGGCCACGAGAAGGGCACCCGGGAGGGCGGCGCCGACCACCGTCGACTTGAACAGCGCGGTGGCGATGACGGCGAAGCTCACGAGCAGGAGATGGCCGGCCAGCAGGTTGGCGAAGAGCCGCACCGCGAGGGACAGGGGCCGGACGAGGATGGTGGAGACGAGCTCGATGGGCGTGACCAGGACGTAGAGCGCCTTCGGCACGCCCGGCGGGAAGAGCATCGACTTGAAGTAGCCGAAGAAACCCTGGCTCTTGATGCCCACGAAGTTGAAGATGACCCAGACGAGGATGGCGAGCATGGCGGGGACGGCCATGCGGGCCGTGACCGGCATCTGGATCACCGGGATGACCTCGAAGATGTTGCAGACGAATATGAAGCTGAACATCGTCAGCAGGAACGGCGTGTACTTCAGGCCCTCGGGGCCCATCGTCTGGAGGATGATCCCCTCCTGCACGAACTCGACGACCGACTCGGCGAAGTTCTGCACGCCGGTCGGCACCAGGCTCTGCCGGCTCCCGGCGGTGGCGAACACGGCGAAGACGATGATCACCGCCAGGAACATCAACAGCACGACCTTGTTCACGGCGAACGGGTCGCTGCCGAAGATGGTGGGCCACTCGATGAGGTGGCTGACGGGCGGGAACTCGAGGGAGAGAAGGGCCATTGGTCAGCTCCGTCCGAGAGGTGGCTTGAGGCCGGGATAGGCGAGCGACAACGAGAGGTGGCGGGTCTCCCACCACAGCAGGCCGACCTGGGCGACGACCACGGTGAGGCCCAGGGGCACCAGCTCCACCCAGCTCAGGTCCTTCACCAGGGACACGACGAGCACGAGCACGGCCAGGCGCAGGGCGAACCCGCCCACGGCCACGCCGGCGAGGACGCCGAGCGAGCGCTTGGCGCCCCACACCATGAGGGCTCCGGCGGCGACGAGGTTGGCGAGCACGAGCACGACGCCGAAGCCCGCCGACAGGGCTCCGTCGACGCCGTGGAACACCGCGCCCAGGGCGACCGGCGCCGGGGTGAAGGGCAGGGAGCGCCGGACCATGTCGGTCGCCATCTCCCACTCGACCGGCGGCGCGGCGGCCGGGTGGTCCGCCAACTCGGTCACGCCGCGTCCCGCCGCACGGGTGACGGGCCCGCCCACGGGCACTCGGCCTCGTGCTGGCGCATGGCGACCTCGTAGGCGAAGTACGCCCGCACGAACACGCCGGCCATGGCGAACACGGCGAGCACCACCGTCAGGAGGTTGCCGGTGCCGAAGCGGGCGTCCAGCAGGTGCCCGCCGTACGCGAACAGCCCCGGGGCGGCGACGAACTCGACGGCCCGCGCCAGCGTGTCACCGAAGCCGTTGTAGAGCTCGCGCCTCTCGCGCAGGTCCAACCCGTGTGCCCCTCTGTCCTTGTGAATCGGTTCTCAATCTAAGGGTCGCCGTTCGGAAGCCGCAAGTCTGCCGCGGGACCCCCGCCCCGTGCTCGTTCTGTGGACGCGGAACGCCGCCATCGCGGTGCGTACGGTCCGGAGAACGGGTCACGAGCCCTCGGCTTCGCGGCGGCGGTCGGCCAGGTCCACCACGTCGGCCAGCCGCCCCGCGCCCGCCTCCACCCCGCTCTCCGCCCGCGCCTCGTCCGCCTCGGCGCGCGCCTCCGCCTCGGCCTCGGCCCGCTGGCGGACGCCGGGGTGGAACATCGTGTAGAGGGCGACGACGAGCCCGGCGCCGACGAAGGGGATGGCCGCGTTGCCCTCGTTGGTGAAGGTGGGGAAGAGCACGATGCCCGAGAGGATGGCCGTCCACGCCCACAGGATCACGACCGACCGCCGGTGCCCGTGGCCCAGGCGCATGATGCGGTGGTGGAGGTGCTCCTTGTCGGGCGCCGACAGCCTGGTCCGGCGCACCGACCGGCGCAGGATGGCGAAGAGGGTGTCGAGGATGGGCACGCCCAGGACGAACAGCGGGATGAAGATGGGGGCGAAGAAGAAGTACGTCTGTCCGCTGAACTGGTCGGCGGTGCGTCCCCCCACGACCATCGTCGACGCGGCCATCAGCAGGCCGAGGAGCAGCGAGCCGGCGTCGCCCATGAACATCCGGGCCGGGTGGAAGTTGTGGGGCAGGAAGCCGAGGCAGACGCCGCACACGATCACGGCGACCAACGGGCCCACGTTGTCGCTGGGGAGCAGGCCGGCGCCGGACAGGCGGTCGCCGTAGACGAAGAAGGCGCCGGCGGCGATGGCGACGATGCCGGCGGCCAGGCCGTCGAGGCCGTCGATGAGGTTGACGGCGTTGGCGATGGCGACCACCCACAGCACCGTGAGCAGGGGCGCCAGGTCCGGGGAGATGGACACGATGTCGAGGAACGGGACCCGGAAGTAGAACATCGTGACGCCGAGGAAGGAGAGCACGGTCCCGGCCAGCACCTGGCCGGCCAGCTTGGCCGGGGCGGACACCTCGCGGAAGTCGTCGACGAGGCCGACCAGGAACATCACGGCCGCCGCCAGCACGACGCCGAGCGGCTCGGACGACTCGAAGGCGGCGTCGAAGCGGCCCAGGCGCGACGCCACGAACATCGCCAGCAGGACGGCGGCGAACATGGCGGCCCCGCCGGCGGTGGGCGTGGGGACGGCGTGGACGTGCCGCTCGTCGGGGAGGACGACCGCGCCCAGCCGCACCGACGCCCGGCGCACCCAGAAGCCGAACACCCAGGTGGCGAGGGCGGCGACCGCCAGCACCAGCCCGTACTCGGCCACCTCAGCGTTCTTCCACCCGGCCGGCGGGGAGTGGGCCCGGGTAGGGGGGGAACTTCGTGCAGAGGACGGCCACGTCTTCCCGCACGGCGGCGAGCTCGGCGGCGTCCGACCGCCCGCGCAGGGCCCGGCCGAGGAGGGCGGCGATGCGCTCCATCTCGGCCTCGGCCATGCCCGTGGTGGTGACGGCGGCGGTACCGATGCGCAGACCGCTGGTGACGAACGGCGAGCGGGGGTCGCCCGGGACCTGGTTCTTGTTGAGGGTGATGCCCGCCCGGTCCAGCACCTCCTGAGCCTGCTTGCCGGTGAGCTCCTCGTCGAAGGTGCGGAGGTCGACCAGCATGAGGTGGTTGTCGGTGCCGCCGGAGACGATGCGCAGGCCCTCGGCGGACAGCGCCCGGGCCAGGGCGCGGGCGTTGCGCACGATCTGAGCGGCGTACTCCCGGAACTCGGGCTGGGCCGCCTCCCGGAAGGCCACGGCCTTGGCGGCGATGACGTGCTCGAGCGGCCCACCCTGGAGACCGGGGAAGACGGCCTTGTCGATGGCCTTGGCGTGCTCGTCCCGGGAGAGGATGCAGCCGCCGCGGGGGCCGCGCAGCGTCTTGTGGGTGGTGAAGGTCACGACGTCGGCGAGGGGGACCGGGTCGGGGTGGACGCCGCCGGCGATGAGGCCGGCGACGTGGGCGGCGTCGAACAGCAGCAGGGCGCCCACCTCGTCGGCGATGGCCCGCAGGGGCGCCGGGTCGATCAGGCGCGGGTAGGCGGTGGCGCCGGCCACGATCATCCGGGGGCGGTGCTCGAGGGCCAGGTCCCGCATCTGGTCGAGGTCGAGGCGCTCGTCGCTCTCCGTCACCCCGTAGGACACGAACCGGTAGATGCGGCCGCTGAAGTTGACGGGCGAGCCGTGGGTGAGGTGGCCGCCCTGGTCCAGCCGCATGCCGAGGACGGTGTCGCCCGGCTGGAGCAGGGCCAGGTAGACGGCCATGTTGGCGTTGGCGCCCGAGTGGGGCTGCACGTTGGCGGCGTCGGCCCCGAAGAGGGACCGGGCCCGCTCGATGGCGAGCGACTCGGCCTCGTCGACGATGGCGTTGCCGCCGTAGTAGCGCCTCCCCGGGTAACCCTCGGCGTACTTGTTGGTGAGGACGGACCCGGTCGCCTCCAGCACGGCCGGCGAGGTGAAGTTCTCCGACGCGATGAGCTGGAGGGTGGTCGACTGGCGGACCAGCTCCCGTTCGAGGATGCCGAACAACTCCGCGTCCCGAGTTGTCATGCCTTCTCCCCGGCCGGGGCCCCATCGAAGTGCCGAGCGAGCCGCAGCGGAGCGGAGGCGACATCAGGCACCCCGGCCTCCTCGCCGAAGCGGGGCCCCAGCCCCGCCGGCGCCGTCATCCCTCCTGCTCGATCCTGGTGATCTGGTCGATGCGGGGCTGGTGGCGGCCGCCCTCGAACTCCGTGTCGAGCCACAGGCCGAGGATCTCGTCGGCCAGGCCCGTCCCCACGATGCGCCCACCGATGGCGAGGACGTTGGCGTCGTTGTGGAGCCGCGAGAGCCGCGCCGTGTAGAGGTCGTTGCACAGCGCGGCCCGCACCCCGTGGACCTTGTTGGCGGCGATCTGCTCCCCCTGGCCGCTGCCGCCCAGCACGATCCCCCGGTCGGCCTTGCCCTGGGCGACGGTGCGGCCGACGCCGGCGCAGATCGCCGGGTAGTCGACGGGCTCGTCGCTGTGGGTGCCCTGGTCGTCGACCTCGTGGCCCAGCTTCTCCAGCGTGGCGACGAGGTGCTGCTTCAGGTGGTAGCCGGCGTGGTCGGCGCCGATGGCGACTCTCATGGTCGATCCCTTCCTGTCCGTGTCGTGGCGTGCGCCCAGGCCAGGTCGACCAGCCGGGCGGTGAGGTCGTCGAGCTCGGCAGCCGTGCGCCGGTACACGGCGGCGGGGGCGCCGTAGGGGTCGGCCACGTCGTCGGCCGCGGAGGCGCCCAGCAGGTCGCCCGGCCGGCGGCCGGCGTGCACCTTGGCCAGCCACTCGTCGAGGTCCTGGCCCGCGCTGCGGGCGCCGACCGCCTCGCCCCGGCGGACCAGCTCCTTCAGCGTGAACGCGCGCGGCCAGACGTCGGGATCGACGGACACGGCGTGGCGCACGTGCTCGCGCGCCATCGCCAGCACCAGGTCGGCGGAGCGGCACATCGCCGCCCCCAGGATGCGGGCCCGGTGGCGCGAGGCGTCGATGCCGAGCGCGCGGAGGGCGGCGACGCCCTCGGGCGTGGCCGGCGAACCGTCCCAGAGCCGCCCCGCCGACGACACCCGCGCGTCGACGCCGAGGTCGGCCAGGCGGCGACGGAGGAGGGCCTCGACCATCGGGGAGCGGCAGATGTTGCCGGTGCAGAGGACCAGGACGTCGATGCCCGGAGTCTAGGTTGGCGACCCCTCGGCAGGCCCGATGGGGTCAGGCGCCGGCGGCGGCGGCCAGGACGTCCTCCCAGGGGACGCGGCCCTCCCGGAGCAGCTTGGGCGCCAGGCCGGTGCAGTCCACCACCGTCGAGGGCGAGCCCTCGCACGTGCCGCCGTCGAGGACCACCGCCACCGCCTCCCCGAAGGCGCCGGCCACCGCGGCGGCGGTGGTGAGCGTCGGTTCGCCGTGGTGGTTGGCGCTGGTGGTGGCGATGGGGCCGTGGGCCCGGCACAGGGCGATGGGGACGGGATGGGCGGGGCAGCGCAGCCCCACGGTGGCGTCGTCCGCTCCGAGGTCGGCGACCAGCTCGGGGTTGCGGGGCAGGACGACGGTCAGCGCGCCGGGCCAGAAGCGCTCCATCAGGCGCCGCGCCGTGCCCGGGACGGCGGTGGTGAGGGACAGTGCCTGCTCCTCGTCGGCGACGAGGACGGGGAGCTCCAGCTCGCGGGGGCGGCGCTTCAACCGGAACAGCCGGTCGGCCCCCCCGGTGGAGAAGGGGTCGGCGGCCAGCCCGTAGACCGTGTCCGTGGGGAGGCCGACCACCTGGCCGGCGGCGAGGGCCTTCACCGCCGCCTCGACCGCCTCGGGCGGCGGCGGGTCGCCGAACGCGGGGACGGTGCCCACCGGCTCAGACCCTAGCGACCAGGGCCCGGGGCCGGCCCGCCAGATCCGGTCGCACCTCGGCCTCCCCGAAGCCCGCGCCCAGGGCGAGGGCCACGACGGCCCGGTGCTGGTGGGGGGCCACCTCGACGACCAGGGCGCCGGGGCGGGACAGCCACCCGGGCGCCTCCGCCACGATGGCCTCGATCTGCTCCAGGCCGGTCGGCCCGGCGACCAGGGCCGAGCGCGGCTCCCATTGCGCCACCTCGGGCGGCAGGTCGTCCACCTCCCGCTCCGCCACGTACGGCGGGTTCGACACGACCAGGTCGACCTGTCCCCGCAGCAGGGGCGGGAGCGGCTGGAACCACGAGCCCTCGACGAGGCGCACCGCCGTGCCCGCCCGACCGAGCCCGGAGGCGTTGGCGCGGGCGACGGCCAGGGCGTCGGCGGACCGGTCGACGCCCCACACCTCCACGCCGGGCATCTCGCGGGCGACGGACAGGGCGATGGCGCCGGAGCCCGTGCCCAGGTCGACGGCCAGGGGCGACCGGGGGGCCAGCCGGCGCAGCTCGCCCAGGGCCGCCTCGACCACCGACTCCGTCTCCGGCCGGGGGATGAGGACCCGGGCGTCCACGTACAGGTCCAGCGACCGGAACGACCACGCCCCGAGCACGTACTGGAGGGGCTCGCCCGCCGCCCGCCGCTCCACCATCTGCTCGAAGTGGGCCGCCGGCCGCGCCGTCACCACGTCGTCCAGCCGCAGGTGGTGGTCGGCGCCCTCCCACCCCGACGCCCGCTCCACGATCCGGCGGGCGTCCGTCGCCGACCCCAGCCGCTCCCCCGCCTCGGCCAGGAGCATGCGCCACGTCACGCTCCCGTCGGGGAGCGTGGCGTGGTCGTCCTCCGCCCCGGCCGGGTCCCTCTCGGCGGCGCGGTCGCCCGGCGCGGTCACTCCCCGCGCAGCTGGCGGGCCCGCTCGTCCGCCATGAGGGCGTCGGTGAGGTCGTCCAGCTCGCCCATCAGCACCTTGTCGAGCTTGTAGAGCGTGAGCCCGATCCGGTGGTCGGTGACCCGGTTCTCCTTGAAGTTGTAGGTGCGGATCTTCTCCGACCGCCCGCCGCCGCCGACCTGGCTGCGCCGCTGCTCCGACTGCTCGGCCGCCTGCCGGTCCTGCTCGGCCTTCAGCAGCCGCGCCCGCAGCACCTGCATGGCCTTGGCCCGGTTCTGGATCTGGCTCTTCTCGTCCTGCATGGCGACGACGATCCCGGTGGGCAGGTGGGTGATGCGCACGGCGGAGTCGGTGGTGTTGACCGACTGGCCGCCGGGGCCGGTGGACCGGTACACGTCCACCTTGAGGTCGTTGGGGTCGACGGCGACGTCCACCTCCTCGGCCTCGGGCAGCACCGTCACCGTCGCCGACGACGTGTGCACCCGCCCCTGCGACTCGGTCACGGGGACCCGCTGGACGCGGTGCGGGCCGCCCTCGTGCTTCATCCGGCTCCAGACGCCCTCGCCCTTGAGCAGGAAGCTGACCTCGTTGAACCCGCCCTTGTCCGATGCGTCGGCGCCCAGGAGCTCGTGTCGCCAGCCCATGCGGTCGGCGTTGCGGACGTACATCTCGTAGAGGTCCTTGGCCCACAGGTTCGCCTCCTCGCCGCCCTCGGCGCCGCGGATCTCGACGATCACGTTCTTGTCGTCGTTGGGGTCCCGGGGGAGGAGGAGGACCTTGAGCTCCTCGTCCAGCCGCTCGATGGTGGCCTCCAGGCCGGCGATCTCGGCCAGGAGCAGGGCCCGGTCGTCGCCCGTCGCCTCGGCGAGCATCTCCCGCCCGGCGGCCTGGTTGTCGACGGCCTCCCGGTAACGGCGGTAGGCGTTGACGATGGGCTCCAGCTCCTTGAGCCTCCGGCCGGTGTCGCGCAGGGCGTGCTGGTCGGTGAGCACGGCGGGGTCGTTCATCCGCGCCGCGACCTGGGCGTACTCCTCCTCCAGGCCCTCCAGTCGCTCCAGCACCCGCCAAGGGTACCGGGCCGCCCGCCGCCTCCCCGTGCCGGTGCCGCGGCGGGCGACGGCGGGCGACGGGCCGGCGCCGGCGCTACAGCCGGCGCCAGTCCCCCGGCAGGGTCACCACCTCGGCGGGCTGCACCAGCCGGCCGGCCAGCCACCGGGTGACGGGGTGATCGTCCGCCTCGGGCACCACGAGCACCAGCCGGGCGTCGCGCCCGTCGGCCAGGCGGGCGTCGGCCGCGGCCGGGACGAGGTCGACGTCGATCCCCGTCGAGCACACGACGAGGAGAGGGCGGCCCTCCGGGTCGACGCCCGCCGCCGGGGCCGGAGCGGCCTGGCGCAGGTCGGCCCGCTCCACGGGGGAGGGGACCGGCTCGAGGTGGCGCGCCCCCACCAGCTCGGGGCGGCGGACCAGGATCGACCGCATCCACCGCTCGCCGGCCAGGCGGTTGACCTGGTGCTCGGGGGCGTCGGCGCGCCGCACCGCCAGGACGGCGGCCACCGCCCGGCGGAGCGCCTCGGCCGTCGGGCGGTCGGCGTGGACGAGGCGCTGCGCCTCCCGGTCGGCCTGCCCGACCCCCACCTCCAGCCGGGTGCCCGAGGCGTCGGCGACGACCCGGGCGACCTCCAGGCCGAGCACCTCGCCCCGCAGGACGCCCCGCTCGAACACCGGGTCGGCGCCGGCGTCGACCAGCACCGGCACGAACGCCGCCACCTCGGGCCCCGGATCGGGTTCGGCGGCCGGCGGGTCGGCGGGCGCCCGCTCCAGGGCCCGTCCCTCCACGCGCCACACCGCGGGCGCCGGCGCGAAGGCGCCGGCCCGGCGGGCCAGCACGCCCGTCGCCGCCTCGGCGATCACGTGGACCTCGTCGACGCCCGCCCGGCGGGCCCACGCCAGCGCGCCGCCGAGGGCGCGCTCGGGCCGCTCGTCGGCCAGGACCCAGCCCACCGCACCGGCGCGCGCCACGGCGCCGCCGGGGAAGGGACCGGGGTCGGGCTCGGGGCCCGGCCACCGGCCGGCCACCAGCGCCCGCAGCTTCAGCTGCAGGAGGTTCCGTCGCTGGGCGGTCTCCAGCAGAGGCGGGCTACTTCTTGCCGCGACGGCCGTAGCGGCGCTCGAACCGCTCGACCCGGCCGCCGGTGTCCACCAGCTTCTGCTTGCCGGTGTAGAAGGGATGGCACTCGTTGCACAGCTCGCTGCGCAGGTCGGGCTTGGTGGAGCGGGTGGTGAACGAGTTCCCGCAGGAGCACTTCACCGTCGTCTCGAGGTACTCGGGGTGGATGTCGGCCTTCACGGTGCCTCTTCTCGTGGGGTCTGCGGCGGACCGATGGTAGACGCCGACCGGCGGGGACGTGGTACTACACGGGGACGGTCGGCCCCTTGGCGATCTCGGCCAGGAACTCGTCGTTGCTCTTGGTCGCCTTGATCTTGTCCATCAACAACTCCAGGCCGGCCGCTCCGCTTCCCTCGGCGCCGAGGGCCTGGAGGACGCGGCGCAGCTTCCACACCTGCTGGAGCTGGGTGCGGTCGAAGAGCAATTCCTCGTGGCGGGTCGAGGAGCCGTTGACGTCGATGGCCGGGTAGATCCGGCGCTCCGCCATCCGGCGGTCGAGCCGCAGCTCCATGTTCCCGGTGCCCTTGAACTCCTCGAAGATCACCTCGTCCATCCGGGACCCGGTCTCGACCAGGGCGGTGGCGAGGATGGTGAGCGAGCCGCCCTCCTCGATGTTGCGGGCCGACCCGAAGAACCGCTTGGGGGGGTAGAGGGCGTTGGCGTCCACGCCCCCCGACAGGATCCGCCCCGACGCCGGCTGGGCCAGGTTGTAGGCCCGGGCCAGGCGGGTGATGCCGTCGAGGACGATCACCACGTCCCTGCCCAGCTCGACCAGGCGCCTGGCCCGGTCGAGGGCGAGCTCGGCCACCGCCGTGTGCTCCTCCGACGGCCGGTCGAAGGTGGACGCCACCACCTCGCCCTGCACGGAGCGCCGCATGTCGGTGACCTCCTCGGGGCGCTCGTCCACCAGCAGCACCATGAGGTGGACCTCGGGGTTGTTGGCCTCGATGGAGTGGGCGATCTGCTTGAGGATGGTGGTCTTGCCCGCCTTGGGCGGCGACACGATGAGGCCGCGCTGGCCCTTCCCGATGGGCGAGATCAGGTCGACGATGCGGGCGACCATGTTGCCGGGCTGGCCGGGGACCTCGAGGCGCAGCTTCTCGTCGGGGAACAGCGGGGTGAGCTCCTCGAACCGCGGCCGGGCGCGCGCCTCGTCGGGGGTGAGCCCGCTCACCGTGTCGATGCGGACGAGCGCCGGGTACTTCTCGCTCGACCCGGCCGGGCGGCTGGCCCCCTCGACGTGGTCGCCCTTGCGCAGGGCGAACCGGCGCACCTGGCTGATCGAGACGTACACGTCCCGGGCGCCGGCCAGGTACCCGCTGGTGCGGAGGAACCCGTAGCCCTGGTCGTTGAGGTCGAGCAGCCCGGCGACGGGGACCGGGTCACCGGAGAACGGCTGCTGCTCGGGCGCCGGCCCCGGGAGGTCGCGCTCGCCCACCTTGTCGTTGCGGTCACGGCCCCGGCGCCGCCGGCTGCGGCGGTTGGGGTCGTGGGCGGCGCCCGCCGGGCCCTGGCCGTGCTGGCCCTGCTGGTTCTGGCCCGGCTGCCCGGACCCGTTCCCGCGGTCGCGCGGTGCCTCGGCCGGCCGGCCGTGGCCGGGGCCGCCCTGCTGGCCGCCGAAGCCGGGATCGGACGGGTCGCGCCCGTTGCCTCCGTCGAGGCCGGGCCGGCCGCCGCCCGGCGGTGCCGGCGCCTCGGCGTCGGCGGGCGCCGGGCCGGCGTCGAGGGGACGGCCGTCGTCGCGGCCGTCGTCGGCTCGCACGGGGCCGGCCTGGGCCGGGGCCCCCGTCCCGGCGAGCCCGGGGTCGGGGCCCCGGTCGGGCTCATGGCGCGGAGGGGCGCCCCCGTCGACCCCGTCGACGGCGTCGACGGCCTCCCCGGCCTCACCGGCCGGTTGCGACGCCTGGTTGTCTCCGTTGCCCGACGCCGGGGCGCCGGACCGGGCCCCGGCGGCCGCGGCCGCCGCCCGGCCGCGCGACGAGCGCGTGCGCGGGGGGGCGTCACCCTCCTGCTCCACGCCGGTGGCGCGCAGGATCAGGCCGACGAGGGTCGCCTTGGCGGCCCGGGCCGAGGGCTTGAGGCCGAGGGCCTCGGCGATGGCGTGGAGCTCGTCTCGCTCCTTCGCTTCCAGGACCGAGCGCTCGAGCTGTTGCCCTTCGCTCATCGTGCACCTCGCTTGCTTTCCGCCGTGGGGGCCACGGGCTGCTGGGGGACGGCCTCGATCGCCTGGTTGAACACCAGCTCGATGACCCTCGTGAGGGTCACGTCGAGGTTGTCGGACGGGATGATGGCGACCCCGTGCTGCAGGGCCAGGGACTTCACGTACTTCTGCTGCTTGCGGATGTTGTCGAAGAACTCGAGGTAGCGGTCCGACGGGCGGCTGCGCACCTCGTGGGCCCGTACCAGGAGCTGGTTGCGGTGCAGGTCCTCGTCGTCGACGGTGACGACGACCTGGACGACCACCGCCCGGCCGGCCAGCCGGTCCTTGTCGAGGAACCCCGGCACCACGTGGGCACCCTCCACGATCAGGTCGGTGCCCTCGTCCACCGCCCGGGAGATGAGCGCCTCCACGCCCACCGCCACCGCCGACGCCTGCTCCCCGAAGCCGATCAGCACCGGGTCGGCGCTGCGGGGCAGGGGGTGGCGCACCAGGCTGGCGGCGTCGAACGACGAGGTGTGCAGCGTGGGCATGAGGCTCTCGCTGAACATGGCCCGCATGACCTCGCGGATGGCGTCGGTGGGGATCACCCGGGTGATGCCCAGCCGGTTGGCGAGCTGGGTGGCGATCGTGGACTTGCCTACGCCGGGTGCGCCGCCGATCAGGACGACCAGCGGCACGTCCAGCTGCATCACCCGCTGCCACTTGGCGAACGAGGCCGCGTAGCGCTCCCCCACCTCGGCGGCCAGCACCTCGAGCACCAGGTCGACCAGCTCGGCGCCGGCGACCGCCGTGGCGCCACCCGCCGCGCCGGCGGCGCCGGGGGCGCCCGTCCTGGCGTGGAGCCGCTTCTCGACCAGCTCGGCGACGTGGAACGCCCGCGCCGGGGAGAGCCCGGTGGCCATGATGCGCGACGCCATCAGGCCCTTGGAATAGGGAAGGCCGAAGTCGTGGCCGGCGGCCTTCTGGCGTTCAGCGGTCTTGGTCACGGGTGGGGTGTCGGTTCCGGCGCGGGGACGAAGGGGGCTCAGGAGGAGAACCGCTGCACGGCCAGGTCGGCGACCGCCAACCCCAGATCGTCGAAGGACGCATCCCCGCTGATCGTCTCCACCTGGTTGTCACAGAAGACCACGTCCATCCCCCTCTCGACGGCGAGCCTGACGGCGACGTCGACGGCTGCCGCCTTGAGCTCGACGACCAGCACGTCGGCCTCCCGAGACGACTCGAGGTCCGCCTCCAGCAGAGGGCGGTTGGCCAGGTTGTGGGAAGCGCCGACGACTCGGGCCCCGTGGCGTTGTTCGAGGTGTGCCGCCAGGTGGGCCCTGGCCGACGGAGAAGCGGTGGTTGCGTAGAACACGCGGCGTCCGGCGATTGGGGCGAGGGGGGTGGGCCGAAGGATCACACGAACGATCCGGGGTTGGGCCGACACCCCTTGCACCAGCCTCCCGACGTCACCCTCGAACGAGGCTCGGAGACTCGAAGCCGCAAGCGATGTTGCCGCAATGGTAACCACGATCAGGTCGGCGAGCAACACACGGTAGGCGCCGAGGTGGCCGGTGACCAGGTCCGGATCGGCGGCGAACGGCACCACCAGGACGGTCGAATCGGCGTGCGCGGGGGGGATGCACTGCCCGCTCCCCTCGAACTGCACGAGCGTCTCGGGCCGGGCATTGGCCAGCGCCACACCGGCCGCGAAGGTGTCGTCGGCGGGCGCCCCGGCCAGCCCGCCACCGCACCGGCGGGTGCCCACGGTGGCCACCCCGGACATCACGGCGTCCTCCAGGTGGTCGCTGGCGGCATGGCGGCCCGACTCCGCCATCGCCAGGAGCCCCCTCGGCGACAGGTCGAAGGTCCGGGGGTCGACCAGCTCGGGCTCGGGTGGCCCACCGCGCCCCATGGCGACGACGACGGGCGGCGTCCCCCGCCCGGCGAGCGCCCGGGCCAGGTGGGCGCTGACCGCCGTCTTGCCCGTCCGCTTCCCGGTGCCGATGACGGCGATGGACGGCTTGGTCGCCAGCCGGGGACGGGGCGGGGGGTCGAAGGCGAAGTCGGCGCCGGCATAGCGGGCGCCGGCGGCCAGCGCCCGGGCCGCCAGGCGCATCCGCGACCGGTTGTCGAGGACGGGCTCGTCGGACAGGTCGTACACCAGGTCGGGACCGAAGGCGGCGAGCGCCCGGCCGAGGGCGTCCTCGGCGCTCTCCCCGGTGACGACGGGAACGCCGAGGTCGATCGCCGATCCGACCTTCTCGGTGCCCCCGAGCATCGCCGCGCCGACGATGGTGGCGCCCGGGTACCGGCGGCGGACGCGGCCGAGGGCGGCGACGACGACGGGCGGGTAGTGCTCGCCGTCCACCAGTGCGAGGACGCGGACGGGGGCGTCGCCCGCCGTCCCGTTGGTGTCGGAGACCGGAACGGGTCGAGCGTAGGGCCTGCCCGGCCCGAATTCAGGTTGCGGCCGCTCCCCGCTCTGGCACAGTCGTCGGGTGCACGCGGGCCGACCCGTCCTCGAGGCCGCCGGCCTGGTCAAGTCCTTCGGGACGACGCGCGCGGTCGACGGCGTCGACCTCACGGTCGCCGCCGGCGAACGGGTGGCCCTGCTGGGGCGCAACGGCGCCGGCAAGACGACCACCCTGCTGATGCTTCTGGGGGCGGTCACGCCCGACGCCGGATCGGTCTCGGTGCTGGGCCACCGCCTGCCCGCGGGGCGCAGCGCGGCGATGTCGGGCGTGGGCTTCGCCGCCGGCTACCTCCCGCTGCCGGACCACCTCCTGGTCCGTGAGGTGCTCGAGGTGTTCGCCCGGCTGTACGGCGTGGACGACGTGGGCGCCGCGGTGGTCCACGGGCTGGAGCGCTTCGGCGTCGACCACCTGGCCGGCCGGCTGGCGAGCGACCTGTCGTCCGGGCAGCGGACGCTGGTCGGCATCGTGAAGGCCACCCTCCACCGGCCCGCCCTGCTCGTGCTGGACGAGCCCACCGCGTCGCTCGACCCCGACGTCGCCCACCGGGTGCGGGAGGGCCTGGAGAGGGCGTGCGTGGAGGACGGCACGGCCCTGCTGGTCACCAGCCACAACATGACGGACGTGGAGCGGGTGTGCGACCGGGTCGTGTTCCTGGCCGCCGGCCGGGTCGTCGCCGACGGGACGCCGTCCGACGTCGCCGCGCGCTTCGGTCGCACCAGCCTCGAGGAGGTCTTCCTCCACCTCGCCGGGGAGGAATCGCCGTGAGCGGCACCGCCGCGACGGGGATCGACCGCCGGAGGGCGCTGGCCATCACCCGCCGCCACGCCCTCGTGCTGCGACGCGCCCCCCAGGCGTGGTTCGACGTGCTCATCTGGCCGGCCGTCGACACGGTCATCTGGGGGTCGATCGGGGTGTTCGTCGACCAGCAGGGCGGCGCGTCCCGGGCCGGCGCCGCGTACATGCTCTCGGGCATCCTGCTGATGCACGTGCTGTACCAGTCGAACGTCTCCGTCGCCACGGCGTTCCTCCAGGAGACGTGGTCACGGAACCTGATGAACCTGATGGTCACGCCCCTCCGGGAGGTCGAGTTCCTGGCCGGCGTGGGCCTGTACGCGCTCGGCAAGCTCACCTTGGGGCTCACCATGGTCGCCACCGCGGCGTGGGCGCTCTACTCGTTCGACATCACGTCGGCCGGGTGGGGCCTGGTACCGGTGGTCGCCGTCCTCATGGTCACCGGGCTCACCATCGCCCTGGTGGTCGTCGGCGTCGTGCTGCGGTTTGGGCACGGTGCGGAGATCGTGACGTGGGGCCTGCTGTTCGTCGTGGTCGCTCTCTCCGGCGCCTTCTACCCGCCCGAGGCGCTGCCCGGCGCACTCCGGCCCGTGTCCGCCCTGCTCCCGTCCACCCACGCCTTCACCGCCGCCCGCACCGTCCTCGACGGCGACCCGTTCCCGTGGGACCGCATCGCCGTGGCCGCCGCCGGCCTGGCCGTCGCCGTCCCCGCCGCCGTGGCCTTCCTGCTCTCCATGCTCCGCGTGTTCCGGTCCCGGGGCTACGTGACGCGCTACAGCTGACGTTTCGACCTCGTTCGTTCGCTTCGCTCACTCCACTCGGTCGAGTTTCGATCGAGCTCCGCCAGGCGAGCCTACGGCGGCGAGCACGGCCACGGACCTGGCCGCCGGCCGCCGGGAGCCGCCGGAGGCGGCCTCCCCCGGCTGGCGGCCACCGGCTGGGCGCAGCCCGGCCGAAACAGGCCGTTCAGAGCGCGGGCGGCCGGCTCCGCCGGCCGCCCCGCGCCCCGCCAACTCGCCGAGCAAGCTCCGCTTGCGACGGCGACTAGAGCCCGAGCTCGGCCCGGATGGCGGCCCCGTCGGCGTCCACCGCGGTGGGCACGGCGATCTGGCCGATGGCGATATCAGGGTCCTTGAGGCCGTGGCCGGTGAGCACGCACACCACGGTGGAGCCGGCGGGGACGCCCACCTTGAGCAGGCCGGCGACGGACGCCGCCGAGGCGGGCTCGCAGAACACCGACTCGTAGCCGGCCAGGAACCGGTACGCCTCGAGGATCTCCTCGTCGGTGACGGCGCCGATGCCCCCGCCCGACTCCGAGGCGGCGGCCGTCGCCCCGTACCACGACGCCGGCTTGCCGATGCGGATGGCCGTGGCGACCGTCTCGGGGTTCTCGACGGGATGGCCCTCGACGATGGGAGCCGCGCCGGCCGCCTGGAACCCCATCATGGCGGGCAGCTTCGACGAGTGGCCCGCCTCCCGGTACTCCAGGTAGCCCTTCCAGTAGGCGGTGATGTTGCCGGCGTTGCCCACGGGGATGAAGTGGTGGTCGGGGGCGTCGCCCAGGGCGTCCACCACCTCGAACGCCGCCGTCTTCTGGCCCTCGATCCGGAACGGGTTGACCGAGTTCACCACGGTGACCGGCGCCGTCTCGCCGAGGTCGCGGACGATGTCGAGGGCGACGTCGAAGTTGCCGCGGACCTGGAGGACCTTGGCGCCGTGGATGAGCGCCTGGGCCAGCTTGCCGAGGGCGATGTGCCCGGCCGGGATGAGCACCGCGCAGGTCAGGCCCGCCCGCGCCGCGTAGGCGGCGGCCGACGCCGACGTGTTGCCGGTGGATGCGCACACGACCGCCTTGGCCCCGTCCTCCACCGCCTTGGAGATGGCCATGGTCATCCCCCGGTCCTTGAACGACCCCGTGGGGTTGAGCCCCTCGTACTTGAGGAACACCCGGGCGCCGACGCGGTCGCTCAACCGGGGCGCCGGGATGAGCGGCGTGCCGCCCTCGTGGAGCGTGACGACGGGGCTGGCGGCGGTGACCGGCAGGAACGACCGGTACTCCTCGATCACGCCCCGCCACGCCGGCCGGCCGGGGGTGGCGCTCACTCGGGCCCCACCACCCTCAGCAGGCTGCCGACCCGCTTGACCGCGTCCAGGTGGCGCAGGTCGTGGAGCGTGGCCTGGACGTCGCGCTCGCGCGCCCGGTGGGTGATGAACACCAGCCGGGCCTCGTCGCCCAGGCCCTCCTGCTCCATGGACCGGATCGACACGCCGTGCTCGCCGAACACGGTGGCGACGGCGGCCAGCACGCCGGGCCGGTCGACCACGTCGAGGTTGAGGTAGTACTGCGACGACAGCTCGTCGATGGCCCGGAACCGGCCCTGGCGCAGGGTGCCGGTGCGCCCGCTGCTCCGTGAACGCAGGTTGTGGGCGGCGTCCACCAGGTCGCCCAGCACGGCGCTCGCCGTCGGCAGCCCGCCCGCGCCCCGCCCGTAGAGCATGAGCTCGCCCACCGCCTCGCCCTCGACGAACACCGCGTTGAACGAGTCCCGCACCGACGCCAGCGGGTGGGTGACGGGGATCATGGCCGGGTGGACCCGCACCGCCACCGCGTCGTCCACCTTCTCGACGATGGCCAGCAGCTTGACGACGTAGCCGAGGCGGCGGGCCACGTCGATGTCGCCCGGGGTGATGCCGCTGATGCCCTCGCGGTAGACGTCCCCGGCGACGACGTTCACCCCGAAGGCGATGCTGGCCAGGATGGCGGCCTTGGCCCCGGCGTCGAAGCCCTCGACGTCGGCGGTGGGGTCGCGCTCGGCGTACCCCAGCCCCTGGGCCTCGGCCAGGGCGTCGCCGTAGGAGGCGCCGTCCTCCGTCATGCGGGTGAGGATGTAGTTGGTGGTCCCGTTGACGATCCCCATGATGCGGGTGATGCGCTCGCCCGCCAGCGACTCGCGGAGGGGGCGGATCAGGGGGATGCCGCCGGCGACGGAGGCCTCGTAGAGCAGGTCCACGCCGGCGGTGGCGGCCGCCTCGAACAGCTCGGCGCCCACGTTGGCCAGCAGCTCCTTGTTGGCGGTGACCACCGGCTTGCCCTGCTTCAGCGCCGCCAGAACCAGCTTGCGAGCCGGCTCGATGCCGCCGATCAGCTCGACCACGACGTCCACGTCGGGGTCGGACACCACCGACTCGGCGTCGTGGGTCAGGCAGCCGTCGGGCAGCTCGACGACCCGCTCCCGGGCCACGTTGCGCACGGCCACCCGGCGGACCTCGAAGCGCAGGCCCGTCCGGTGGGCGACACCGTCGGCGTCGCCGGTGAGGAGCTGCACGAGCGCCCCGCCGACGTTGCCGCAGCCGAGCAGGCCGATGCGGACGGGTTGGAGGTCGGGGGCGTCCATCCTCGAACGGTAACCCCGATGGCCGGGCGGGGGGAACGTGGCGGGATGGTCCCTTGCGACGGCTCTGGCGGCCATATCGTGGTGTCAGGACCATGGGGAGGCGTTCGGGCATGACGCTGGAGACGCTCGCTCCCGGCGACCGGGTCGTCACCGGTCCCGACCGACGGCTGGTGGACGGCCTGTGCGTCCTCGCTGCCACCGCCGGTGTCGCCACCCTGGCCGTCGCCGTCGCCGCGTCCGACCCGGCCTGGGGCCACCTCGGGCGCTCGCTCCTGTTCGGCGTGGGCGTCGCCGCTCTCCAGGTCGTGCCGCTGCGGGTGTCGCACGAGGGCCAGGGCGAGAACCTCAACCTGGAGGAGGCGTTCATCGTCCCGATGGCCCTCTACCTCACGGCGGCGGAGACGCTGACGGTGCTCGGCCTCGCCGTGGTCGTCGGCGAGGCGTGGCACCGGCGGGGCTGGTTGAAGGGCATGTTCAACGCCGGGGTGATGGTGTGCGCCGCCGGCCTCGGGGTGGGGGCCAGCCGCCTCATCGGGGCGAGCGCCGGGGACCTGAGCGACGTCGGGCTGGCCGGCGCCGCCGTGGGCGCCCTGGTCTACTCGGCCGTGTCGATGGTGCTCGTGGCGGGCGTGATCGCCACCGTCCAGCGGACGCCGTTCACCGACGTCGTGCGCGACGGCCTCGAGGTGCGGCTCGTCACCTGGACGACGTCCATCGCCCTCGGCGTCCTCCTGGCCGCCGGCCTCGAGGACCGGCTCTGGCTGATCGTGGTGATGGCGGTGCCGTTCTCGATGTTCCAGGTGGCGTTCGGCCGGGCCTTCAGCTCGTTCAACGAGCGACGCGACATCGAGCGGCTGTACGAGGCGGCCGGCTCCATCCGGTCGAGCATGGAGCCCGAGCAGGTCGTGACGGCCGTGCTGACGTCGGCCCGTCGGCTGCTCGACGCCACCGAGGCCCGGCTGGTACCCATCGGGACGGAGCCGGCGCCCGGCGCCCTGCGTGCCGAGGTGAGCCCCGAGGCCGCCGTCGAGGTGACCGCCCGGCGCGCGGGCGGTGCGTGGGAGGAGAACGACGAGGGCCTGCTGCGGGCGCTGGCGTCGGTCGCAGCCAGCGCCCTGGCCAACGCCACGCTGTTCGAGCGCCTGCGCGCCGTCACCAGCAGCCTGGCCGAGGGCGTCGTCTCCCTGGACCCCGCCGGCGTGGTCACGTTCGCCAACCCGGCGGCCGAGCGCATGCTCGGCCTCGGGGAGGGCCGGCTGACGGGGCGGCCGCTGCACGACGTCGTCCACGCCCACCCGGGCGTCCACGGCCCCTCGCCGCGGGACTGCAACCTGGCCGCCCGGCTGGCTTCGGGCGGGACGTGGAGGGACGACGACGACACCTTCGTCCGGGCCGGCGGCGACCCGCTGCCCGTCGCCGTGTCCGCCTCCCCGGTCCTGGTGCGGGGCCAGGCCAGTGGCACCGTCATGGCCTTCCGGGACATCACCGAGCGCAAGGCCCTGGAGGACCAGCTCACCCACCAGGTCTTCCACGACTCGCTCACCGGGCTCTCCAACCGGGCGCTGCTGGCCGACCGGCTGGAGCAGGCCCACCTGCGTGCGTCCCGGAGCCGGTCGCCCTACGCCGTGCTGTTCATCGACCTGGACCGGTTCAAGGTGGTCAACGACAGCCTGGGGCACCACGCCGGCGACCAGCTGCTGGTCGGCGTGGCCGAACGCCTGCGGGCCAAGGTCCGGCCCGGCGACACCTTCGCCCGCTTCGGGGGCGACGAGTTCGTGATGCTGCTCGTCGACATGGGCGACGACTCCGACGCCGAGGGCGTCGCCCAGCGCATCCTCGACGACCTGGCGGCCCCGTTCCACGTCCAGGGCCGCGACGTGCCGGTGTCCGCCAGCATCGGCGTGGTCGTCGGCCACCCCGGTCACACCAGCGCCGAGCAGTGCCTCCGGGACGCCGACGTGGCCATGTACCGCGCCAAGTCCAAGGGCAAGGCGCGCTACGAGGTCTTCCGGCCGGGCACGGAGGCCGAGGAGACGGCCCGCCTCGACCGCGAGCTGGCCCTCCGGCGAGCCATCGAGCAGGGTGAGCTGGCGGTCCACTACCAGCCGGTGGTCGAGGTGGGGACGGGGGCCGTCGCCGGGGTCGAGGCGCTCGTGCGGTGGGACCACCCGGTCCACGGGATGGTGGCGCCGAGCGACTTCATCCCGCTGGCCGAGGAGACCGGCCTGGTGGTGCCCCTCGGGCGGTTCGTCCTGGAGGAGGCGTGCCGCCAGCTGAAGGCGTGGACCGACGAGGACCCCGCCCGGTCGCACCTGGTCGTCGCCGTGAACCTGTCGCCGCAGCAGTTCCGCCTCCCCGACCTCACCGAGCAGGTGGCGGAGGTCCTCGCCGCCACCGGCCTGGACGCCTCGCGCCTGTGCCTGGAGGTCACCGAGAGCGCCATGATGGCGGACGCCGACGCGGCGACCGTCACCCTCAAGCGCCTGAAGGCCCTCGGCACCCGGGTGAGCATCGACGACTTCGGCACCGGCTACTCGTCGCTCGGCTACCTCAAGCGGTTCCCGGTCGACTACGTGAAGATCGACCGCTCGTTCATCGGCGAGCTGCGCGACGGCGACGTCGACACCGAGATCGTGCGGGCCGTGATCCGGCTGTCCGCCGCCATCGGGATGCGGGCGGTGGCCGAGGGCGTGGAGACCGAGGGCCAGCTGCGGAGGCTCCGCCAGCTCGGGTGCCCGCTGGTTCAGGGGTACTTCCTGGCCCGGCCCCAGCCGGCCGACCAGGTCGTCCACCGCCTCTCGTAGCGCGCGACCCGCTCCGAGCGACGCGAACGAACGAGGTCGAAGCGCTACGGGCGGTCGAGGCGGAGCAGGTCGTCCAGCGTCTCCCTGACGACCACGACCCGGGCCCGGCCGTCGCGCACGAACAGCACGGGCGGGCGGGGAACCTTGTTGTAGGTGGATGCCATGGAGTGCCCGTAGGCGCCGGTGACGGGTGTGGCCAGCACGTCGCCCACGGCCAGGTCGGCGGGCAGGCAGGCGTCGCGCACGAGGACGTCCCCCGACTCGCAGTGCTTGCCGACCACGGTGGCCATGAGGGGCCGGTCGGCGCCCGTGCACCGGGGCAGGAACGCCTCGTACCCGCTGCCGTAGAGCACCGGCCGCGGGTTGTCGCTCATGCCCCCGTCGACCGCCACGTACGTGCGGATCCCGGGCAGGTGCTTCACCGTGCCCACCCGGTACAGCGTGACGGCCGCCGCCGCCGCGACGGCCCGCCCCGGCTCGGCCGTGACCCGCGTGCCGGCAGGGACGCCGGCGGCCGCGCAGGCGTCCCTGACGGCCGCCGCCCACGCCGTGATGGACGGCGCCTCCTCACCGGCCACGTAGGCGACGCCCAAACCCCCGCCGATGCACAGCTCGGGCAGGCCGAGCGGCGCGAAGAAGGCGGCCAGCACCTCGACGGCCTTGTCGAACGACGCCAGCAGGAACACCTGGCTGCCGATGTGGGCGTGCACGCCGACCAGGCGACCGGGCGCGTCGGCGCCGGTGAGGCGGGCGACGGCCTCGGCGGCGGCCCCGCTGGCGACGCTGAAGCCGAACTTGGTGTCCTCCTGGCCCGTCCGCACGTACTCGTGGGTGTGGGCCTCGACGCCCGGCGTCACCCGCACCAGCAGGTCCGCCCGCCGGGCGCCGGCGGCGACCAGCCGCTCGAGGCGGGCCACCTCGTCGAACGAGTCGACGACGATCCGTCCCACGCCCGCCTCCAGGGCACGGGCCAGCTCGTCCTCCGACTTGTTGTTGCCGTGGAGGACGAGACGCCCGGCGGGGACCCCGGCGGCCAGGGCGACGTGCAGCTCGCCGCCGGTGGACACGTCGATGCACATCCCCTCCTCGGCGACCAGGGCGGCCATCGCCGTGCACAGGAACGCCTTCGACGCGTACGCCACGCCGTCGCCGAAGGCGCCGACCGCTTCGCGGCAGCGCCGGCGCAGGTGCTCCTCGTCGTAGACGAACAGCGGCGTGCCGTGCTCCTGCGCCAGGCCCAGGACGTCGACGCCGCCGATGGACAGGCGGCCGTCGGCACCGACCTCGGCGGTGAGCGGCAGGAGCGACGGCGGGAGGGGGGGGATGGTTTTGACGCTACCTTTCGGTCCCCGCGACGAAGGGACCCGCATGGCCGACCCGATCGACGACCTCAAGCCCCGGTTCGCCCGGGCCATCGAGGCGGCCTTCGGTCCCGAGCACGCCGGCACCGACCCCGTGCTGCGCCGCTCGTCCTCCGAGCGCTTCGGCGACTACCAGGCGAACGCGGCGATGGCGCTGGCCAAGTCGGTCGGGCGCAACCCCCGCGAGGTGGCGGCGGCCATCGCCGAACGCCTCGACGTCGCCGGCGTCGCCGGGCCGCCGGAGGTGGCCGGCCCCGGCTTCCTCAACCTCCGCCTCCTCCCCGAGTACCTGTCGGCGGCCGTCGGTGCCCTGGCCGGCGAC
>Ga0247704_1000078_pt1 | contig 25973 bp, 32 predicted proteins | sample 41W_NmetaG_FD_189042 | JGI IMG/M metagenome (GOLD analysis project Ga0247704, IMG submission 189042) | Soil microbial communities from hillslope of Landscape Evolution Observatory, University of Arizona, Oracle, AZ, United States - 4-1-W_N | ecosystem: Engineered > Artificial ecosystem >...
CTCCCCACCCTGCCAGGCGTCGATGGATGGTCATGGCCATGGCCGCTGAAGGTGGCGGCCAGGATCCACCCGCAACGGCAACGGTAGATGTTCCATAGGTCGGCGAGTTGCTATGGGCTCGTCGGGTTGCTGACCTTCCGCGCGCCCGGCGCTCGACGCTGGCAAGCGCGCCTTGGTCTGGATCCGCAGACCAGGCGCAGGGTCGTCGTTGCACCTGACTGACGGGGTCGCCACGACCGGTCGAGACCCGCGGCCCGCCTCCTCCTCAGGGAAATGAGCGTGGTGCGCCGACACGCGGTGCTTCGGTCCACTTCGCACGAATGCGACCTCATCAACGTCGGATCGCGGAACCGCTACCTACCTCAACTGGATGAGAGTTCGCACACCACTCTGGCCCGTGGCGATCAGATCCAGATCGGGCTCTCGAAGCTGGCATTTCTGTCGGCGCCAGCGGCAGATCACCCCGATACTCGTCCGCACGTTGGCACTCGTCCGTGAAGGTTGCCGCCGGCATTGCCGCGCTCGTGGCTCGGGTGCCACGGTACCTCCGTAGGCGCCGACGCCCTGCGCCGAACGTCCCGCGGAGGGCTCTGGATGGCCCGGCCGGAATCGGACGGAGTCAGATCGGCTTCCAGAGGTCGGCCGATGGTCCGAGGTCACCCCGTAGGCGAAACGAAGGTCTACGTCGGTGTTGCTAGCGGCGATCTCCTACGACCCTCTTGTCCGTCTCCACCTGGGTCCGCTGTCGGTCTCCCCCCACGGAATCTTCATCGCCATCGGATTCATGGTTGGCGTTCGATTCATGCTGGCCCAGACCCGTAGGCAGGGAATCGCTGACGAGACCGTGTTCCCCTTGTTCACGACGGCGGCGCTCGGCGCTCTCGTCGGTGCCCGTCTTGCCTATGTGCTCAATCACCCCGGCGACTACACCTCGCCGTTGGTCGTTCTGGAGGTGTGGCGAGGTGGCATTTCCCCCCTCAACGCGAAAGTGCGTGGTGGGACTACCTGACTGGTCGGCCGTGAGCATTGCACACCTGGGCTGAAGGATCGACGACCGATCATGCGCGAGAACGAAGGGGCTCCGTGGGCGGCAAGGGCGTGCAGAGAGGCGCCCGTTTGCCGGCCCGGGATGGCGGCTGAAGCGACATCTGCGCGCCAGTCGAGGGCAACCGCCCCTTGGGGAGCGGGCGCCAGTAGGGGGGATGGGGAGCGACGGTCCCGCCGGAGGCGGGACGATCAGCTCAGGCGGCGGCCCGGCATCGGGCCGGGTGGCCGGCGCACTCGATGAGGATGCGGGCCTGGTGGTTGACCGGTTTGCGGAACCCGTATGCCTTGCGCTCCAGCACCTCGATGCGGTTGTTGACGCCCTCGGCGCTGGCCGAGGTCCACCGCCCGTGGGCGTGGAAGGCGAAGACCTGCTCCGACCACCGCAGCAGACTGCGCACGGCCGAGCCCATGGCGGTTCGGGTCCGCTCCCAGGCGTCGACGAACTCGCCCACCGCCTCCATGGCCGCCTCGTAGCCGTCGGCCTCATAGATGCGGTGGAAGCGCTGGGCCATCTCCCAGGCGCCGCCCAGGTGGGGGTGGCGGGCGAAGAGGGTGGTCAGCTCGGCCATGTCGGCGGCGCTGAGGCGGTCGATGCGGCGCATGAGGGTGAAGCGGGCCCGGAACACCGCCGGGTCATGGGGCCGGCCCCGCTCGCTGCGCTGGGCCGCCCGGCGGGCCTCGACGACCACGGCCATGACGTTGCGGACCACGTGGAAACGGTCCACGACGTGGGCCGCACCCGGCAGCTGGCGGGCGATGGCGCCCCGGTAGCAGGAGGCCATGTCGGTGACGACGACCTGCACGCCTTGGCACCACGACCGGGACTGGCGGGCCAGGAAACGCTCCAGCACCCGCCCCGAGCGCCCCGGCAGGACCGCCACCACCGCCCCCGTCTCGGCGTCGGAGACGATGGTGGAGAACCCGCCATGGCCCTTGACCAGGGACTTCTCGTCGACGGCGAGCACCCGGCAGCGCACCCGGCGGCGGCGGAAGAACACGATCTTGGCGTAGTCCAACACCACGGCCATCACCTGATGCCAGCCCAGGCCGTGGCGGCGGGCGGCGGCGGCCACCGTGGAATCCCGGACCTCGGCCACCAGGGCGGCCCGCAGGCGGTTGGTCAGGTGCCCGGTGACCTGGGGATGGCTCTCGGTTGTGGTCGTCCCGCAGCGCCGGCAGGCGAAGCGGCGGCGGTGCCACAGCAGCGTGGTGGGCCGGCCCCCGACCGGCAGGTCTCGCACGGCCACCTTCTTGGTCTGGTGCAGGGTGCGGGTCTTGAACCCACAGGCCGAGCAGCGCACCCATCCGGCGATGGCAGCGACGGCGACCACGAGGCGCTCGGGGAGATCCTCGACCACCTCCAGCACCCGGGTCTTGGGCAGGTGCAGCCGGATGGTCATAACGTCGAGGGCAGCCACGGGGTCCTCCTTGGTCGGGCTTTGGTAGGCACGACCAGTTCAGGAGGTCCCGTGGCCCCAGTGGTGGATCCCCCGGCTACGTCACCGAGAGGATCTCATCACCTTGGCCCCACGCGTAATCGCGAAGTTCCCATTTCCCTTCTGGGCGGCATCTTCGGCGCTGTGGCGCTCTGCCTACCCCGGATTCGTGCCCGGAAGTTGTCGTTCTGGAAGGTCATGGACGCGGCGGCGCCGGCCATGGCGCTGGGGATTGCCGTTGGCCGCACAGGAGACCTGATCATCGGCGATCACCTGGGTAAGGTGACTACCTTTGTCCTGGGTTTCCGATGTCCCGCGGTCGGAGTCGAAACCGGCTCCCCATGCGCCCCCACGGCTTCGCTGGCCCGCACCGCCGACGCGGTCGTCCACCAGACGGCGCTCTACGATCAGCTCCTCGCGCTGCTCATTCTCCTCGTACTCCTTCGCCTGCGCCGGACGATACGGTTCGACGGATTCCTGATCCTCGTCTTCGCAACCGGCTACGGGCTGGCTCGGCTCGGCGAGGACTTCTTGCGCGAGGGACACTCGGCGCCTCGGACTGACCGCTAGTCAGTGGACCGCCCTGGCTACCGTCGTCGTGAGCACGTACGTGCTCGCCATGCTACGTCGGACACCACGGTGGGGACAGTGGGACATCGTCTCGACAGGCGATGCACGCAACGGCGTTCGGAGCGGAGAGCATGCCACGGGCGACAGTAACGACCGTTTGTCGCAGAGGTCCTTCCGGGCGACAAGTCGTCGAAGGTCCCGAGCTTCAGAGCCAGGGAAAGAGAGTGGCGATGGTCGGCGACGGGATCAATGACGCCCCCGCCCTCGCCCAGGCCGACATCGGGGTGGCAATCGGCGCCGGGACTGACGTGGCCATCGAGCCGACATCGTGCTCATGCGCAGCGACTCGCTCGACGTGTCGGTCGCCCTCCGGATCGGCCGGGGGACGGCGCGCAAGATGCGCCAGAACCTCGGGTGGGCGAACGGCTACACCGTGATCGCCCTCCCCATCGCTGCCGGTGCGATCGAACCCGCCTTCGGGCTGCTGCTACGGCCGGAAATAGCCGCATTGTCGATGTCGGGCTCGAGGTTGCTCGTGGCGGTGAACGCCGCCCTGCTGAACCGTCTCCCGCTCCCCTCTCCCCCAACCAGAGGCGCCCTAGGCAGCCCGTGACGAGTCGGTACTCACGGGCTGATGCACCAAGGCTGACGATCCGTACGTACTGCCGCCCATCGACGGCTACACGGAGGTGAGCAGTTTCTCCATTTCGGCGATCTCGGCCCGCTGGGCCTTGACTATCTCTCCGGCCAGGGCCTTGGCGTTGGGGGCCTGACCCTGGGCCTGCTCCGTCTCCGCTGCCGCGATGGCGCCGCGATGGTGGCTGATCATGCCCTGAAGGAACATGCGATCGAACTCCTGTCCCTTGGTGGCCTTGAGACGACCGAGCTCGTCGTCGCCCAGCATCCCCGGGTGGCCACCGACGCCGCCGCCTCCCATTCCGCTCATGCCGGCCATGCCGCCGCTCTCCTCTTTCACGCCCCAGTCCTTGAGAAACCGCTTCATCTGGGTGATCTCGGGCTCCTGGGCGGCCTGAATGCGCGCCGCCAGCGCCTTGACATCGGGGCTGGCGGCACGGCTGGCTGCCAACTCTGACATGGTGACGGCCTGCTCGTGGTGGGGGATCATGCCTTGCACGAACTCGATATCGGCTTGGTTGTGCACGGCCCCCGACGACCCGACCACGTTGTCATTGCTTCCTCCGCATGCGCTGGTCGCCAACCCGACGGCGGCGACAATGATGAGCAGGCACTTCACGTTGTTCTCCTTCCTTTCTGTTCTCTCGCATGACCGGGACTTCTCCTACGGTGCCGGGCACCAGCTCAGCGCGCCGCGGACGGCACTCTCATGCTCGGCTGGGCTGGTCTACCGGGCCAGCTCAGATGTCGCCCGCCCCATCGGGCGGAGCGCCCGCCCTGGGTGGGCGCTGCGGATCGTCGTGCTCGCGCTGCTTCGTCTTCGCCCGCTTCAGGCTTTCTTCGATCACTCGAGGTCGGTTGGCGACGAGGTACCGCCGTCTGCGAACACGCAGCGCTACGACGAGGCCCCATCCAGCACATGCGGCCAGAAGCAGGATGAGGATAGGTACGTTCATGGGCAGCCCCCGACAGGTGCGCCAGGAGGTCCGGGCACCGTGGTGAGGAAGCACAGCCTGAAGCGCCCGATACGGATGTCATCGCCGTGGACAAGCAGCGCCTCCTCCACCGGTGCGTCGTTCACGTAGGTCCCATTGAGCGAGCCGAGGTCGACAATGCGGTAGCCCAGCGGATCGGCGCGGATCTCGGCGTGGCGCCGCGACACGCTGACGTCGTCAAGGAGAATTGTCGCCGTCGTGCTCCGTCCCAGCGAGACGATGTCGGACCCGAGCCGCAGCAGTGACCCTGCGCCGGGCCCGCGAGTGGTGACGACCGCGCTCTCGCCGGGCTGGAGAGCCAACTGCTCGCACAGCAGGTCGGTCTGGTGGGTCTTCAGCAGATCGGCGGACGAGCGAACCGCAGGGACCGCAGCCGTCGCCCCGAAGTCCATGGCGGCCTCACCACGTCCACCGACGACGTCTCCAGGCATCAGCCTTTATACTACATTGTGTCGTGGTCGCTTCCCTCCCGGGTAGGAATGCTGCGCTCATGACTCGCCGCCGGGCGATCGGCGCCATCAGAGGGCTTCGGCCGGCTGGCATGCCGACGGGCACCATCGGAGGGCACGGCTACGGCCCGACGCTTAGCGAGGACGCCAGCGGTCCACAGAACGCTCAACGCCAGGGCCACGAGCGACTCGCGATGGGGCCGTGTCAGCCCTGCGGAGACCCTCGGGGACGCGTACCCGGCTGCGGACCGGATGGCAGCCAGGCCCGCCAGCGACAGGGCGACCACGGCGAACGGGCGGGCCCGGCGGGACAGGCGCCACGCCGCGACCGAGAGACCAGCGGCCGCCAATCCGACGAGTAACCCGACCGGGACCTGCCTCTGGCCGAGCCCGCCCGGCCGTAGTCCCATAGGTGACGCCGGACCGAAGCACCCGTCGCGCACGAGGCACGCGGCCTCGTAGATGGCGTAGGCCAGCAGCGCGAAGGGGGCGACCTCTGCAGTACGTGCGAGGGCGCTCGTGCGATTTCGACGGGCTCCGACCCACACGGCGGCAGCCGCCCCAAGTATTCCCGCCCAGAACTCCATTCCGCCCCTGATCAGCAGGAGGTCGAAGGGCCGCCGCAACGTGTTGGGGTCGTCCAGGGCCACGGCGGCGAGGCGGGCGGCGGCGAGGCCGACCATTAGGGGTGTCGAACCCAGGGACAGGATGGGCTCCACGGTGCCGTTACGCCGTCGCAAGCGACGGTCGAACAGGGCGACGATGCCGGCGGCCAGCACCATGGTGACCAGCAGGCCCCGGTCGATCACGACCGCAGGACCTCATCGACCCGAGCGCCCAGGACCTGCTCGGAGATGCCACCGATCACACTCGCCGCCACCTTTCCGGACCGGTCGAAGATGTAGGTGGTCGGATAGCCGCGGAGGCCGAGCATACCGATGATGGCATCGTCGCGGTCCACCACGTTGGGATAGGTGATGCCGTAACGGCGGAGGAAGTCCCGGGCATCGGCCGCATTGTCCCGGGCATCAACCCCCAGGAAAACCACACGGTCGCCGTAGCGCTGGCTGGCCTTCTGCAGGAGGGGAGCCTCAACGCGACATGGCCCGCACCACGAGGCCCACACGTTCACCACGACCGGCGTACCCCGGAGCCCGACGAGTATGCCCTGGAACTCACCGACGGAGACCGGGGTGAGCGAGCCGGGCGGGGGTAGGGGCGCCGGTGCCCCCGAAGCGACAAAACCGAGAGCTCCTCCCGAGGCGCCGCAGGAGGTGAGCACCAACGCCAGCCCGCTCACCAAGGCCGCCAGCCTCCGGGCGCGACCGGGCTCCCTCTGAGGGGATGTGACCAACTTGCCTCGAGCTACTCGTTGACGACAGATCGTAGTAGCCTACCGGCCCTTGGGGAGCATCCGCGATCCCTGCATCGCCGCCCGGGTTGATGAATGATGAGGGCCCTGCTGCTGCCCCTCCTGGCCGTCGTCGCCGGGGTGGTGTCGTTCAGCTCGCCCTGCTGCCTTCCTCTGATCCCGGGCTACCTCTCCTACGTTTCGGCCCTGCCGGTGTCCGAGCTCGGCCGGCGGGAGGCTCGGGCCGTGACCCTGCGGGCCTCTCTGCTGTTCGTTGCCGGCTTCACCCTGGTGTTCAGCCTGCTCGGCGTCTCCTTGGCACTGGTGGGCTCAGCGCTGTTGCAGCGGCTGCCGGTCATCGTTCGGGTGAGCGGCGTGGGGATCATCGTGATGGGCCTGGCCATGATGGGGCTGCTCCGGATTCCGTTGCTGGGGCGGGAGCGACGTTTCGACCTCGCGCGTGTCCCCACCGGTCCTCGCGGTGCCTTCCTCCTGGGTTCCGCCTTCGCGTTCGGATGGACGCCGTGCATCGGCCCGATCTTGGCCACCATCCTGACGGCCGCGGCCGCCACGGGCACCGCGGCGTGGGGCGCATTGCTACTCGTGCTCTACTCCTTCGGCCTTGGCCTCCCGTTCATCGCCCTGGGCCTCGGGTTCCAAAGAGCGCGGGGATCGCTGGCCTGGCTACGTAGGCATGCTCGGGGGATCGAGGTCGCTGGCGGCGCCATGCTCGTGGCGGTGGGCATCCTCTTCGTCTCCGGAGCCTGGCGGTCGTTCTTCATCCCCCTCCAGCGCACCTTCGCCGAGCTCGGTTGGCCCCCGATCTGACGGGGCAATTTACGGGACTCGAGCTGAACGCAGCGGCGGACCGCCAAACCGACCAGGTGATGGACCTGGAGGGCCCGACCCGGGCAAGGACAGCGCAACGCGCCGAGGGTGGCGACCAGGACGGTGATCGGGCCCAGGAGTGACGGGGTCTCCGGGGTAACCGTGCCAAAGTGGCAAAGAATTCGGCTACTAACACGCCTTAGGTGCCGTTCGATCGGGAGCGGAGACACTCCCACGGAGCCGCGGGCTCGCGAGTCCAGCAGCTCGACACGGAGACCGATCTCCGCCGCTCAAATGACCGCTACTTCGGCGTCGGTCGGGGAGTGACCAACTTCAACTACACCTCAGATGAGTTCAGCCGGTTCCATACGATCGTCATCCCCGGCACGCTGCCGGATAGCCTCTACATCCTCCGCAGGCTTCGGAGTTCGACGGGTAGAAGACAGCGTTCGTTCGATGCAGGCGCCCGCCCCGGCCCCGCTCGCCTCGGCACCGGCGGGTCAGGGCCTCGGTCGGGCCAGCATGCGGTCGATCTCGGCTTGGTACTGCTCGAGCTGGCGGACGAACGCCGGGTTCTGCGAGTGCACGAGCTGGGGGTCACTGACGCTGTAGGTCTGCATCGGCCCGTTGGCGCCGACCATGGACATTTGCTGGGTCATCCACGCGTCCTGCTGGAGTGTGGCCTGGTCCATGGGGCCGACAGCGGACGTGGTTCCGGACCTGCCCGGCGTCGCCGCATCGGGTGCGGTGAGCGCGCCGACTGCGAGCAAGGCCACGAGCAACGCTCCTGCCACAACGAGCAACGCTTTCATCGAGCGCCTCCCTCTGATTGCTTGGTGTGGTCTCAGTGTCGGCCGCGAGGCAGGCGGCGCCATCCGTGCTCGCCACGGAACCGGGGTGCGGGTTTCATGCCACCACCGGACGCCGAGCGTCCGGGTACGGTCCATCCGGTGGCCGCAGCTCGTTCCTCTCAACTGCGGTCGGTGAGGGAAGACGAGCGCCGCACCCGTGTCCGTCAGGTCGCGGGCGTGCTCAGCCGCCACGGCCTGGGCTGGGCCGTGGGGCGCCGCCGGCTGCGGTCACTCGTACCGTTCCATCGCGGCTGGCTCGGCCATCCGCACCGGGAGCTGCCGTACACCCGCCGGAGCACGTCCGCCTGGCCGCCGAGGAGCTCGGCGCCACCTTCGTCAAGCTGGGCCAGCTGCTGTCGACGCGACCCGACCTGCTGCCGCCGGAGTACCAGGCGGAGCTGGCCCGGCTCCAAGACGCCGCGCCGCCCGAGCCGTGGCCGGCGATCGAGGCGGTGCTGGCCGCCGAGCTCGGTCCCCGCCGACCGGCCCACCTCGATCCGGCACCGCTCGCCGCCGCCTCGATCGGCCAGGCCCACGCCGGCGTGCTGGACGACGGCGTCGAGGTGGTGGTGAAGGTACGCCGCCCGGGGGTTGCGGAGCTGGTGGAGGTCGACCTGGCCTTGTTCGAGGATGCCGCCGAGGCCATTGCCCGCCGGTCGGCGGGCGCCGCCCGCTACGACGTCGTCGGCTTGGCACGGCAGTTCTCGGCGACGCTGCAGGCCGAGCTGGACTATGTGGCCGAGGCGGCCAACGCGAGGCGCTTCGCCGCCAACTTTGCCGGCGATCCGGCGGTGCACGTGCCCGCGGTGTTCGACGAGCTGAGCACGGCCCGGGTTCTCACGCTCGAGCGGGTGCGCGGCCTGAAGGTCGACGACTTGGATGGGCTGGCGGCGGCGGGCATCGATCGGAGCGACCTGGCCCGCCGGGCGGCGCGGGTGACGCTCCAGATGGTGTTCCGTGACAGGCTGTTCCACGCCGATCCGCATCCCGGGAACTTCTTCGTCGAGCCCGACGGCCGCCTCGGGCTCATCGACTACGGCATGGTCGGCACCGTGGACGAGGTGACCAGAGCGCGCCTGCTGGCGGTCCTCGCTGCGGTCGCCGCCGGCAATGGCGACGCCCTCGTCGAGGGGCTCCTGTCCCTCGGGTTCGCCGGGCCCGACGTGGGCAAGACGGAGCTCCGCAACGACCTGGCCGAGCTGTTCCGTGCCCAGCTCGACCGGCCGCTCGGCGAAGTCGCGATCGGGCCGTTGCTGGGCGGGCTGTTCGCCGTCGTCCGCCGCCACCACCTCGTCTTGCCACCGAACCTGGCGCTCCTGCTCAAGACGATCGTGATGTGCGAAGGCCTCGGAGCGAGGCTCGACCCGTCGTTCCGCCTGCTCGACGCCGTCACGTCGTTCGGCCAGGCGTCGTGAGCGCGGGGCACTGGGGCCCGTCGCTCGTGACCCCTGAGGTGCGAGCGATGCGGATCTTCCGCATCCGTGATCCGAGGCCGGTGCTGATGCCGCACCCGGGCGGCGGTGCCACGGTGCTTGGTGCCCGTTCCGATGGAGGTGCCATGCACGACCATCCTCGCCAGGAGCACCGTGCAGCACCGTCCCCAGAGCCGGCACGGTCATCGTCCCCTCGAGATCACCGAGGCGGCCGCGGTGCCGGTCCGCCCGGCGGCCCCACCGCCGTGGCAACAGGGGTGGCGACATGCCTCCGGCGGCCGGCCTGACGGCCCGGCCGCGTCCGGCGCGCATGCTGTGGGTGACGGCGGTGTGGGGCGCGTGCTTCGTCACCATCCAGTGGGGGTTGCGGGACGCTCCGGTGCTGTGGTTCGCCACCTTGCGCTCCGCCGTCGCCGGTGGCGCGCTCCTGGGCGTCGCCACGGTGCAACGGCGGCCTCCACCCTCGGGCCGGCGGGCGTGGCTGCTGGTCGCCGCCCTCGCGGTGACGAACGCCGGAGTCGCGTTCGCGGCGATGTTCGCTGGCGTCGCCGGGCTGGCCACGGGCACCGCGGCGGTGCTGGCCAACGCCCAGCCTCTGCTGGTGCTGCTGCCGGCATGGTGGCTGTACGGCGAGCCGGTCACGGCCCGCATGGCGGTCGGTCTGGCGGTCGGGTTCGCCGGGCTGCTCGTGGTAGCGGTGCCAGGCGGCGGTGGGTCGGGCGCGTGGCTGTCGATCCTGGCTGCGGTCGCGATCACCGCCGGCACGCTGCTGGCCCGCCGCCTGGCCGGCGTCGACGTCGTGCAGGCAGCCGGCTGGCACTTCCTGCTCGGCGGCACCGGGCTGGCCGCGGTTGCCGCCGCGGTGGAGGGCCTGCCTCGGATCGACTGGACGGCGCGGTTCGTCGGGTCCCTGGCGTTCCTCGCCTTGGTCGGCACGGCGCTGGCCTTCTGGGCATGGTTCGTCGAGACGCTGCGTGCCCCGCTGGGCCCCCTGGCGGCGTGGACGTTTCTCACTCCGGTATTCGGGATCGCGTTCGGACTGGTCCTGACCGGGGAGCGGCCGGAGGGGTGGACGGCAGCGGGGCTGGCGCTGGTGCTGGTGTCGCTGTGGGTCGTGGTGCGCGCTCCTGTTGGCCAACACGGCGAGACGGAGGCGCACGATGAACGATGAACCACCGACGGAGCGTCGGAGGCCGGGTGGCTGATGGCGGCGACACCGGCGGTGACCGTCGCCGTCACATCCGTGTGTCGGGTCCCCGGGTGGCTCCCTGGCCCTTGGGTGCACGCCACCGTGCGCACCGCCGGGGGTACGTCGCGCGCCGATCGTCTCGAGGGACCGTGGCACCCATGACGTTGGCGTGGTGCCTGCTCCTGCTCTCGTGGGCGGGTGCGATTGGACATGGGCGGGGAAACCAACGTCCGACGCCACTCGCCGCTGGCGAGACGGCCGAGTGTCGACCTCGAGCGGCGATCGAGTTGGCTCGTGGGAATCCCGCAGCGCCGATCGGTGGGCCACACCGATGGCATGGCTCCGTTGTCAGGGCAGCATCGACGGTGAGGACGTCACGACGGAGTCACCATGATCGAGTTTCTCGCCGCCTACTGGCTGTGGATCCTGCTGATTGGCGGGTTCGTGCTGATGCACCGAGGCGGCGGCTGCGGCAGCCATGGGGCCGGTCACCGCGGGCACGCGGGTAACGGCGGCCACCGCAACCGCCCGGTCGCTGACGATCGGGGCCTCGGCGAGGGCGGACGTGTCGGTGCTGACCGCTCTGCTGAGCCGAAGGGCGGCGCCGGGACGCCGAGCCACCGCCACGCCGCGTGATGCGAGGGTCCGGCGCCGTGCTCGACCTGCTGTCGCTGATCCCGGCGCTGCCGCTTGCCGGCTTCGCCGTCCTCACCGTGGCCGGGCGCCGCCTCGGCGACCCGGCCGCCGGGTGGGTGGCGACAGTGGCGACCGCCGCGTCGTTCGCCGTGACCGGGGCCGCGTTCTTCACGCTGCTGGGCCGGCCGGCGGACGAGCGGGCCGCCGGGCAGCGTCTGTTCACCTGGCTGGCGGCCGGCGGCCTGGAGATCGACGTCGGGCTGCTGGCCGACCCGCTGTCGATCACCATGGCATTGTTCGTCACCGGAGTCGGGGCCGTCTCACGCTCTACGCGGTCGGCTACATCCGCGGCGACGGCCGTTTCCCCGCGTTCTTCGCCCACCTGAGCCTTTTCGTGTCTCGATGCTGGTACTCGTCCTGGCCGACAGCTTCCCGGTGATGTTCGCCGGGTGGGAAGGCGTCGGCGCCGCCTCGTGGCTGCTCATCTCCTTCTGGTTCACCCGTGACCGCGCGTCGTCGGCGGCCAAGAAGGCTTTCATCGTGAACCGCGTCGGCGACGTCGGGTTCCTGCTGGCCATGTTCTCCTGTTCGGCGCAGTCGGGTCGCTCGCCTTGGAGCAGGTGTTTGCAGCGGCCCCCACGCTGGCGCGTAGCACCGCCACAGCGGCGGGCCTGCTGTTCCTTCTCGCCGCCGTGGGCAAGTCGGCCCAGCTGCCGCTATACGTGTGGCTGCCCGACGCCATGGAGGGTCCCACCCCCGTGTCGGCACTGATGCACGCCGCCACCATGGTCACCGCCGGGGTCTACCTGATGGCCCGGCTGAACCCCCTGCTCGACTCGGCTCGGCGGTGCTCACCGTCGTCGGCCTCGTCGGCGGGCTGAGCGCCCTGGTGGCCGCCGCGGCGGCGTGCGCCCAGGACGACATCAAGAAGGTCCTCGCCTACTCGACGATCAGCCAGCTGGGCTACATGTTCCTGGCCGTCGGCGCCCGCGGCTACGTCGCCGGCGTCTTCCACATGGTCACCCACGCCTTCTTCAAGACGACGCTGTTCCTGGCCGCGGGCTCGGTCATCCACGCGCTGCGCGACGAGCAGGACATGAAGCGGATGGGCGGGCTCCGGCGAGCTCTCCCGCTCACGACAGCCGCCTTCGCCGCCGGCGCCCTGGCGCTGGCCGGCATCCCGCCGTTCTCCGGGTTCTGGTCCAAAGACGAGGTCCTCCTCGCCGCGTGGGCTGACAAAAGGTCCTCTGGGGCCTCGGGGTGGCGACGGCGGCGCTGACCGCCTACTACATCGCCCGCCAGGCGTTCCTCGTCTTCTTCGGGCCCGAACGCCGGCGCGCCGCCGCCCGGACCCCGCCACCGCGGCCGCGGCGCCCGAACCCGAACCCAGAGCGGCGGCCGACGGTACCGCCCACGAGGGACCGTGGACGATGAGGATCGGCCTCGCCGTGCTCGGCGTCCTCGCCCTCGCCGGCGGCGCCATCAACCTTCCGTTCCGGGCCGGAGGGCTCGACCGTCTCGAGCGGTTCCTCGAGGGGGTCAGGACGGAGCCGCCGATCGTGGGGGCCGCGACGGCTCCCGCGCCAGGCGTGCGAGCCACCGGTTACGCGTCCGCAGTCGTCCGCATGGACCTGCGAATGTCGTCGAGTCTTTTCCGCAGGCTGGATCAGTGTGCGTCACCGATGCGGCAACGACCGGAGCGGCGCACCCTGGGGCCCAGGGTCCCGGCCAGGTCTGGGCCCACGAAAGGAGACGACGATGACAACGACGATTGCTCGTCCTGACCGACAAGGCAACGAGCGTCGCGGGCCGCTCGACGACGACGCACCATCCGCCACGTCGCCGCCGGCGCCGTCTGGCTGGCTGGCTGCCCTTCGCCTTGGAATGGGGTTCTTGTTCCTGTGGGCCTTCGCCGACAAGCTCTTCGGGCTGGGTTACTCGACGCCGTCGGAGCGAGCGTGGCTCAACGGCGGCTCGCCCACCAAGGGGTTTCTGGGCAGCCTCGACGCCGGCCCCCTGGCCGGCGTGTTCCGCGCCATCGCCGGCGACTGGTGGGTCGACTGGTTGTTCATGCTCGGCCTGGTCGGCATCGGCGCCGCGCTCGTGCTCGGCGTCGCCATGCGGTTGGCCGCCGGCAGCGGCGCGCTCCTCATGGCGCTCATGTGGCTGGCCGAGTGGCACCCGGCCCGCTTCACCTCGGCGGGAGAGCCGACCGGCTCGACGAACCCGCTGGTTGACTACCACCTGATCTACGGGGTGGTGCTCATCGTGCTGGCCGTCACCGCGGCCGGCGACCGCTGGGGACTGGGTCGAGCCTGGAAACGGCTGCGGTTCGTGCGCCGCCACCGGGGCGTCGTCTCGTGAGGACCGTCCCATCTGGCCGAGTCGCCCCGGCGCCGCCGCGCCCCGGGCGACGCCGCCCGGGCGTGCCCGGTGGGCATACACACACCAACATGGACCGGGGCACGGCGCCGGACGAACAGGTGAGCGCGGCGACCAGCCGCTCGCCGGTGGCGGCGGCGATCGCGTCGTTTGTCGACTCGATCGCGCCGGACGTGCCGGTGCGCGTCGAGTTGTGGGACGGCACGGTGCTGGGACGGAGCGGAGGCCCGACACTGTGCGTGCGCTCCGCAGACGCCCTGCGCCGTCTGTTGTGGGCGCCGGGCGAGCTCGGCCTCTGCCGCGCCTACGTGGCCGGCGACATCGACGTCGACGGCGACCTGTTCGAGGCGGTGGCTGCGCTGCGCCCCGCGGGCGCAGGGCTGCGCCTCGGTCCTCGCCAGCTGGTCGCGCTCGCAGGCGCGGCCCGCCGGGGCGGTGCCGTGGGCCCGCCGCTCGATCCGCCGCCGGAGGAGGCCCGTCCTCGGGGGCTGCGCCACTCCGTACGGCGGGACGGGCAGGCGGTGCGTCACCACTACGACGTCGGCAACGACTTCTACCGGCTGGTGCTGGGACCGTCGATGACCTACTCCTGCGCCCGGTTCGCCGATCCCGACATGGCGCTCGAGGCCGCGCAGGCGTCGAAGCACGACCTGGTGTGCCGCAAGCTCGGGTTGGCCGAGCGGCGGGAGCTGCGCCTGCTCGACGTCGGCTGCGGGTGGGGGTCGATGGCAATCCACGCCGCCACCCGCTACGGCGCCCGCGTCGTGGGTATCACGATCAGCCCCGAGCAGCGCGAGCTGGGCCTGCGGCGGGTGGCGGAGGCGGGCGTCGACGCGCTGGTTGAGATCCGCCTCCAGGACTACCGCGACCTCGGCGGTGAGCGGTTCGACGCCATCTCGTCCATCGGGATGTCCGAGCACGTCGGCCGCGAGCGGATGAACGAGTACTTCTCCGGCCTCGCCGCGGTCCTCGTTCCCCGGGGCCGGTTGCTCAACCACGCCATCTCCTGCGTCGGCGGGTCCAAGCTGCGAGGTCGGTCGTTCATGGGACGCTACGTGTTCCCCGACGGAGAGCTGCTCGACGTGGGCGAAACCGTGCTCGCCATGGAGCGAGCCGGCCTCGAGGTCCGCGACGTCGAGTCGCTGCGGGAGCACTATGCGTCGACGCTGCGACGCTGGGTGGCGAACCTCGAGGAGCACTGGGACGACGCGGTGCACCTGGTCGGCGAGCGGCGGGCACGGGTGTGGCGGCTGTACATGGCGGCCTCGGCGATCGGGTTCGAGGACGCCGGCATCGCCGTCCACCAGGTGCTCGCAGTGCGCCGCGACGTCGGCGGTCCTAGCGGCATGCCCCCTACCCGCGACCACTGGGCCACGGCGAGCTAGCAGCGCTCGGCCACTGCATCCCGAGGCCACGCGTCACGCGGCGGCCGAGGCCGGGGACGTCGCCGCTGTCACTACGGTCACCGCCCGTCGTGCCTGGCACGGTTCCGGTCCTTTCGTCACCGCGACCGACATCGCCCGCGCCCTCGAGACTGGCGGCCCTCCGTCCCGGGCCCGGGTCCAGGACCGCAGTTCGCTAGTCGGTCCGCCATGGCCGCCCGCCAGCGCCACCTCCGCCGATGCTGCCAGGACGGGTCCGATGCCCGGCATCCCCTCCGGAGACCACGACGTCCGGCCGGCGGGCTGGCGGCGCCCTCTGCGCCGCACGCCGCGGTCGCGCCTCGCGTCCGGGACCACTACCGGCCGCGGCCGGCGGGGCCGGTGCGTCGCTTGAACCAGTAGTCGGCCGCAGCGCGGATCCGTGGCTGGCCCCGATGGCGCGACCAGGTGCCCGCCGTAGGGTGCAAGCACAGGGACGAGACTGAGAAGGGAGGACGCGACATGCTCGGATGGCACTGGAGCTGGTGGGCGTGGAGCCTGATGACCGTGGCGATGGTCGCCGGATGGGGAGCGGTGCTCTGGCTCCTCGCCGGCCTCGGCCACCCTGACCCCCCGCAGGAGGAGGACGGTGCTGAGGGGGTGCTCGCCGACCGGCTGGCCCGCGGCGAGATCGACGTCGACGAGTACCAGCGCCGGATCGACGCACTCCACGGAGAGGCACAGGCAGGTGTCAGATGAACGAGTACGGCTACGGCCTGTGGGCGCTGGTGATCGTCAACTCGGCCATTTTCATCCTGTTCGCGCTCAGCTTCTTCCACCCGGCCAGCCGGCGTGACTGGAAGGCGATGGGCGCCTTCTCGGCGTTCGTCGTCGCGCTGTTCACCGAGATGTACGGCGTCCCCCTCACCATCTGGCTCCTCGCCGGCGCCTTCGGTGACCGGTTCGACCTCACCCACGACGGCGGTCACCTGTGGTCGTCGCTGCTGGGCTGGGACGGCGACCCCCACCTGAGCCCGTTCCACCTCGCCAGCTACGTGTTCATCGGCGGCGGCTTCTGGCTGATCGCCACGGCGTGGCGGGTGCTTTGGGAGGCGGCCCGCCGCAATACCCTGGCCACCACGGGCGCCTACCGCTACGTCCGCCACCCACAGTACGCGGGGTTCCTGGCCGTGATGGTCGGCTTCCTGCTGCAGTGGCCCACGCTGCCCACCCTCGTGCTCTTCCCGATCCTCGTCGCCGTGTACCGGCGACTCGCCATCGCCGAGGAGCAGGCCGTGCGTGACGCGTTCGGTGAGGCATGGGACGCCTACGCCGCCGCGACGCCCCGGTTCATCCCCCGCCGCAAGTCTCAAACCGAGCGCCGCCCGCCGGGGCGGGAGCACGAGCAGGTGGAGCCGCCCTCGCGCCCCCCGCCCGTGGGAGCCACCCGATGACCGGCACCCACCACACGCCTCCGCCGGTCCCGGCGCCGTTCGGCGCAACGGAACGCTTCCCCGCCGAATGGTGCATCGATCCGTCGCCCCATGCCGCCGGTCGGCAGCCGGCAACTCCCGAGACTGAGCCGGGCCGCGGCTGGGTCGAGCACCTGAGCCCCGAACAGTGCTGGGAGCGGCTGGCCCGGTCGGCCATCGGTCGAGTAGGCGTGCTCGTCGACAGCGCGCCGGAGGTCTACCCGGTGACCTTCATCGTCGACGGCCGGTCGGTCGTGTTCCGCACCGGTGCCGGCACCAAGTTGCGCGGCATCGACCGCAGCCCCTCGGTGTGCTTGGAGGTCGACGGCGTGGACGAAGCCGGGCAGACGGGCTGGAGCGTCCTGGTGAAGGGCCGAGCGGCTGAGGTCGGCGACGCCGAGGACCTACTCGAGCTGCGTGCCCTCCCGCTCCGCTCCTGGGCAGCGGGAACCAAGGAGCATTGGATCCGCATCCGGCCCTCGGAGGTGACCGGGCGGTGCATCCACGGTTCGGGCTGGGCCACAACGCCGGCCGCGGCCGACGGGGGGAGGTGAGCTCGATGATGCCCCGCATCGTCGTGGGCGTCGACGGCTCGGTGGACGGCCGCAGGGCGCTTCGCTGGGCGGTCGACGAAGCACGGCTGCGAGGAGCCTCCCTCGAAGCGGTCCACGCGTGGCAACCCCCCTACTTCGACGCCGCACCGCTGACCCCGCCCATAACCGATCTCGGGCCCTACGAGCAAGCGGCTCGCCGCCTGCTCGAGCGCGAGGTGCGCTCGGTGAGCCAGGCCGGCCTCCCGAAGCCGATCGAGCCCATGCTGCGCAAGGGCGCTCCTGCCGCCGTCCTCGTCGAGGTCGCGGCCGGCGCGGCGCTGGTTGTCGTCGGCTGCAGGGGGCTCGGCGGGCTTGCTGGGCTGCTGCTCGGCTCCATCAGCCACCAGCTCTCCCACCACGCGCCCTGCCCGGTCGTCATCGTCCGGCTCGGCGCGCCCGCCACCGCCACGGACGCGGCTGCGTCGATCGACGACCCGTAGCGACGACCCGTGGGGTTCGCGACGGTGAGGCGCGTGGCACCGACCGCAGCGCGGTAACGCGGCCGGGACGCGCCTCGCCGTTCCGCACAGCGGGAGCCGGTCTGGGAGCAACGGCCGCTGTCCGGTCCGCGGCGGCCCTACGTCACGCCATCGAGACCAACCGAACGTTGGTCCCATGACCACGGCCTCATCACGCCGTGTCCGGCCAGGGCCTGTCGACGAAGCCGAGCCTGTGCGGTGCTCGAAGATCAGCTGGTGAGGCAGGCGGCCGGCCGTGACGTGTGCAGCCGGTAGCCCCGGGATGCGAGCGCGACGGGCCCAAAGACGAGCCGCCGCGGGGGCCAGATCTCCGGACGCGCGCAGACGGCGGTGGAGATGTCCGGGCCATATCCCCGGCGGTGATCGAGTCGACCGGCGGGGTGACCGTCACCGACGCCGATGCCCGGCGGCACTCGTTTGTCCGCGACCGCTGGCCTGTCACCCTCGTCCCCCCGACGGCCTGCCTGCGGCCATGGCCAAGGACACATCGACGACCCGTCGAAGGGCGGCCGGCACGCCGTGGGCGTCCAGACGCTGGAAGCGTCACCATGCCTGCTCGGGCTTGTGGCGGCGCCGGGCCAGGCCGGCGACGCCTTCGAAGTCGGGTGCGAGCTGGATCACGTGCTGGTCGCCGGCGAGCGAGCGCAGGAGTTCGTTGAGACGACGCTCCGACGGGATCGGGTCGCGGCCGGGCCCGGCGTCGCGGTCGTGGACGACGAGGAACGGGATGCCGGTCGCCTGGCAGAGCCGCACGAAGACCGGCAGGTTGGCCTTGCCCCCGCACTCGACGATCGAGATGCCTTCGCGGTCGGCGTCGACGCCCAAGGCACGGAAGACGTGCGGTAGGGCCAGCTTCTCGGTGCGGCCTTCGACGAGTACGGCGACGTCGGCGAGGAAGAGTTCGCCGCGCTCGGCGTCGAACTCGCTCATGGCCCGGAACCCGTCTGAGGCGGGGAGGACTGCCGCCTGGTGGACGGTGGTGCCGGCGATCGGCTCCCGGGTGACGACGGCCAGCTCGTCGAGGCGGGCGACGTTGAGGAAGGCCGGCGAGTGCGTCGTGTACACGACCTGGTTGCCGGTGTCGGCGAAGCGGTGCAGGACCCGGTACAGGTAGCGCTGCGCCTGGGGGCGCAGAAACAGCTCCGGTTCCTCCACCAGCAGCAGCACGCCGGTCACTCCGGCCTCGCAGCACTGCTCGAGGGCGCTCACGAGGCCGCCGGCATGGCCGCTGGGCGAGCGGGCGTGGGTTGTTTGCTGGCGGATGGCGGCAGCGACGGCGGCGACCGCGGGCTGGGTGCTCGCCCGTTCCCCGGGGCTGAGGATCGTGTCGCCGCGCCGTGCGCTCGCAAGGAGAACGAGCGGCCAGGCACCGTCGCGGGAGGGTCCACGGGACCGTTCGTGGCGAACCTGGACCGGCCCCGTAGGGGTGTCGGCGTGGACGGTGAGGATGCCGACCCCCGCTGCGATGTCGTCGTCGGTCGGACCGGGCCGCTCGCCGTCGCCCAGCATGGCGATGGCGGCGAGCAGGTTCGACTTGCCGGCGCTGGCCTCACCGACGAGCGCGGTGACGGGCCGAGCCGCAGCTGGGCCTCACGGACGGTGCGGAAGCCGCGGACCGCGATCAGCTCGACCTCGGGGCGTCTCGTCGCCTGGCGCGCCTGCGAAGGGGGCTCAGCGCCGATTGGCGGGCCTCCCGTCGTCGAGCCGGCGGTGCTCCCCGATGCCCTGACGGGCGCTCCGAACGTCGCCGCGGACGGCGGACGGCGTCGGCATCGGCTCGGGGATGCTCGTGCAGTGGAGCAAGAGGACGCCGTGGGTGATGACGCCGCCGACGCCGCCGTGGTCGTCGATGACTGGCCGGCGGTAGGCTGATCCGGCCAGTTGGTCGGCGGTGGCTTCCGAGCCAGCCCGATCGGGGACACCGACGATGTCGTGGCCCATCACGGTAGACACGGCGGTGCCCCGATTGAGACTACAGGCGAAGCCCCGAAGGGGCCGTCGTCGGGCATCATCCCGGCAGCCGGCCGTCACCACTGACGACGACGACCGGACCCGACCTCTGTTCGGCCCTGAGCCGGACGACTTGGGCCATCGCGGTGATCGGCCGGCAGCGGACGGCCCCCGGCCGGTGGCGAGGGTGGCAACCCACATAGGGGTCAGTGCCGGTGGGCGCTCGGGGCCCGCGTCTCGTCGCGGTCCGTGGCGCCGCCGTGGGCTTCGTCTTGGTTGGAGCCGCCGTGGTCCATGCCACGCATCATGAAGATCATCATGAGCGGGCAGATGGCGATGATGGCGAGCAGCGGCAGGTAGGACAGCACCGGCACGCCGAACGCGGCGAGGACGCCGAACCCGGCGACGGCCGCCAGGAGAAGCTTGGTGTGGCTGGAGTGGTTGTGCATTGCTGGCTCCTTTCGTGAGCTTGACGAGGTTGATTGTGCGCTCCACCGGCCATGTCCGCATCCGGCGAGGCTACGGAACGGGATTGCGGGTGACTACCGAGCCACGGCGGCCAGGGCGGCCGGAGCAAGCGCCGGTCACGCCCGGGCGAGCATGCGGTGCGCGTTCTCTTGGGCTTCAGCGCGAGTGTGACGGCGCCTCCCTACGAACGGCGGCGATGGCCTCCACGCCCCACCAGCAACGTCGTGGGGGGCGCAGACCGGCTGGCCCGAGGCGCGGCACCCGTGGAAAGGGACCCTACAGCCAGCGGAGCCGGGCGAGGATCCCAGGCGCTCGAGCTGGCGGCGCAGCACCACGGGATCGAGCATCGCCCGAGGGAATCGAGCATCGCTAGAGCGCATCGCGGTGCCGCACCCGTCCCTCGACCTTGGGGAGCCGGCCAAGAGAGTCGGGCTGCCCGGCCCGTTCACGGGTGGCGAGCCTCACCGGTCCCCCGCTGGAATACGGCGGTAGCCGCAGCAGCGAGACCGGCCAACCAGAGGAGGCCGAGCAACAGCGAGCCGGTCTCGTCGAACTGTCCCGTGAAGGCGCCGTCGATCAGCATGCGTGAGGCTCCCCGGGCGGGCAGGAAGGCGCCCCAGTCGGGAGGGCCGCCCGGCAGCATGACCGTCTGGCCCAGACCGACATCGATGAACGCGAGCAGCAGGATGAGGTAGAGGCCACCCAGGCGCCCGGTGATGGGGCCGATGAGGACGCCGGCCATGGCGTAGGTGAGCGCGATCAGGAGGTTGGCGGCGGCGAAGACGGGCCACTGTCGGGGCGGGTACCAGGCGCCGGACATGGCGACGGCGGCGGCGGTGGTCACCAGCGTCGCGGCGGCGATGACACCGAGGCGACCGGCGAGCACCGTGCCCCGCCGGAACCCGGCGAGGACGAGCCGCCGGTCGCCGGCCGTGGACCCGGTGACCACGAACAGCCCGGTGAGGCCGGCGAGGAACGCGGCGGTGACCGGCACCATGGTCGCCGCGTGCATCCGCCGCTGCGACAGCAGGGCGGTAAGCCGGCGGGAGCCTTCGACGAGGTCGACGGGCCCGGGCCGGTCCACGGTGACGGCGATCGCCAGTCCGATGAACACCGCCGGCACGCCCACGAGGAGCACCCACAGCACCCGGTTGCGGCGGTAGTCGCGCATCCCGGCCCGGAGGACGGCGCCGAGGGGCGTCCGCGCCGCCCGCCCTGGTGCCCGCACCTCACGTGCCGTCGCCCCGGCCGTGGCCGGGGCGGCGTCCGCGTGAGCAGCCGGCGGCGCCGGCCGCGGGTCGGCCGGCGACGGCGCGCCGGAGCGCATCGGTGCGACGGGCGCGGGCCTGGCTGCTCGGAGGAGTCGCAGCACCGCGAGGATCGACAGGCCGCCGGCCCACGCGAGCGCCCAGCCCAGATCGCCGACGGATCCGCCGTGCCCGCTCGCCTGGCTGGTCAGCACGAGCGTCGGGAAGTGCAGCGGGAACACCCGAGTCAGGACCGATGACCCGCCGCTGAGCGCGGGGCCGAGGAACACGTCCAAGATCCACGCCAGCGTGACCAGCAGCGCCCCGTTCATCTCCGACCGCACGACACTGCCGACCAGCGCGCCGAGCGCCACGTAGATCACGGCCACCAGCGCTGTCCCGGCGACGGCGCGCATGGGGTCGTCGATGCCAGTGCGCGCCGCCAGGGCGATCAGACCGCCGGCCGATGCCAGGCCGGCGAGCGTCATGGATGCGGCGACGCGGCCGGCGACGATGGGCCCGACCCGGCCAGCAGCGGCGGCCAGCCGCCGGTCGGCCGCCCGGGAACCGGCGACCTGGAAGTAGCCGCCCAACCCCGCCAAGGCGGCGGCCGCCCAGCCGGCGGTGGCGGCCTCGACCTGCACCCGGCTGGCGGTGCCGCCGATGAGCTCGGAGAAGTCAGCCAGGGTGCCGCCCCAGACGAAGACCAGGACGACCGGGACGGCCACGAGCAGCACCATGTTCAGGGGGCGGCGGGCGTGCTCGAGCACCGCCCGGCGGGCGACCAGCGGTGCGACGGCGCTCATGACGCCGAGGTCCGGCCGTCGCGCAGCTCGACGATGCGGTCGAAGCGCTCTCGGTCGGTGACGAAGTGGCTGATGACCAGCACGCTGCGGCCAGCAGCTCGCCGCTCGGTGGCCAGCTTCCAGAATCGCTCGTAGGTGTGCCAGTCGAAACCGGCGTAGGGCTCGTCGAGCAGCAAGATCTGCGGGTCGGCGAGCAGAGCCAGCGCCAGGTTCAACTTGGCCCGGGTACCGCCCGACAGCTCCTCGACGCGAGTGGCGCGCCAGTTTCCGAAGCCGAGGGCCTCGTACAGGGCCTCGGCGGCCTCGTCGATCTGGTCGGCGGCCATGCCGTAGGCGGCGCCGAACAGCTCGAGGTGCTCGTCGCAGGTGAGCCGCTCGTAGAGCACCGGCTCCTGGGGGCAGTAGCCGATGCGGCCGTCGACCTGCACGTGCCCCCCGTCGGCGGCCAAGGCACCGACGAGGATTTTCATCAGGGTGCTCTTGCCCGACCCGTTCTCCCCGACGAGCCCGACGACCTCCCCCGGCCTGACGAGGAGGTCGGCGCCGCGAAGGACCTGTAGCACTCGGCGCCGGGGCCAGATGCCACGCCGGTAGGACTTTGTGATCCCGCGGGCCAGGAGGCGGGGCTGCATCACCAGCTCTTTGGCGCCGTCCGGCGGGGTGTCGAACGGCGGTTCACCCATGGCGTCGTTGCGTGCCTGTCGATCGAGGTTCGGACGGGACGAGGCGCTCATGGGTGCCCAGCGCGGTCATCGCGCCTCGCTCGGGCGCCCTGGTCGCGCCTGCCGTGGTTGCCGTGGCTGCCGTGGCCGCCATGGCTCCCGCCGCCATGCATGGCGAGCATGGCGACGATCAGCACGATCCACAGCCAGTTGGCGACGAGGAAGTCGATCATCGTGTGCTCCTTTCCTGCTGCGATCGTCGGCTCTTGGCCGGCCGTTCGCCATCCGGCGCCGCTACGGAACGCGCTGCGGTGGGCTACTGATTGCCGGCCCGGAGCGCGCTCCGGCCACCTACGATGATCGACGACAGGGTGTCGTACGGGTGGACGGAGAGCGATGGGGAGCACGAACGTCGGAAGCCACGATCCCGGCGGCTGGCCGGACCGTCTCCGGGTCCTGGTCGTCGCCGCCCTGGAGATGACCGGCCCGCACGACCGCGACACCGTGCTGCAGCGCATCGTCGAGGGAGCAGCGTCGGTGGCCAACGCCCGCTACGCCGCCCTCGGCATCTACGACGACACCGGCGCGCTCACCACCTTCGTGCACCACGGGATCGATGAGGCGACGGTGCGGGCGATCGGCCGCTACCCCCAGGGGCGGGGCCTGCTCGGGCAGGTGATCATCGCCGAGCACGCCCTCCGCCTCGACGACCTCGGCGCTGACCCCTCGTCGTGCGGGTTCCCGCCGGGGCATCCCGAGATGCGCACCTTCCTGGGCGTGCCCATCGCCCGAGGCGGGAACCGCTACGGAAACCTGTACCTCACCGAGAAGGCCGGCGGTGCGCCGTTCGACGACACGGACGAGGCGCTGGTCGTCGCGCTGGCGGCCTTCGCGGCGGGAGCCATCGAGACGACGGAGCTGTTGGCGGTGGAGCGCAGCCGAGCGGCGGCCGCCGAGCAGGCACGGGCGCGCCGGGAGCTGCTCGGTCAGGTGATCGCCGCCCAGGAGGCCGAGCGGGCCCGTGTCAGCCGCGACCTGCACGACGACGTCGGCCAGGCGCTCACCTCGGTTCTCCTCGGGCTCCGGCTGGTGGAGGACGCCGTCGCCGCCCCCGATCTCGACGCCGACCACGCACGCAGCCGGGTGGCCGACCTGCGCGAGCTGGTGGCCGACGCTCTTCGCCGGACCCGCCAGCTCGCTTTCGACCTCCGGCCGACGGTGCTCGATGACGTCGGCCTCGTCCCGGCGCTGCAGCGCCTCAAGGAAGACACCTCTGCGCGCACCGGCCTGACCGTGGAGCTCGACACCTCGGCCCTCGGGCTCGACGAGCGGCTCACGGCCGGGAGCGAGACCGTCATCTACCGGGTCGTGCAGGAGGCCCTCACCAACGTGGTACGCCACGCGTCGGCGTCCACGGCCAGCGTCACGCTGGCGGCACGCGACGGCAACATGCGGGTCCTCATCGAAGACGACGGGATCGGCTTCGACCCGTCCCAGCGCTCGGTGCGCGACCACCTGGGGATCGAGGGGATGCAGGAGCGGGCCGAGCTGGTGGGCGGGACGCTGTCGGTTACGTCGACCCCGGGCGGCGGCACCACCGTGGTCTTGGAGGTCGCTCGTGGCTGAGCGGATCCGGATCGCGCTGTGCGACGACCACGCTGTGGTTCGCAGCGGTCTTCGGCACATCCTCGAGGCCGAGGCCGATCTCGAGGTCATCGGCGAGGCCGGGTCGGCCGCGGAGGCCGTCGAGGTCGCCACCACCGCCAAACCCGATGTGTTCGTGATGGACCTCGGCCTCCCCGACCGCAGCGGCCTCGCCGCCACCGCCGACGTGCGCGCGCTGAGCCCGGCAACCAAGGTGCTGGTCCTCACCGTCCACGACGACGTCGCCTACCTTCGCCGCGCCTTCGAAGCTGGCGCCTCCGGCTATCTCGTGAAGGAGGCGGCCGACGTCGAGCTGGTCCAGGCCGTCCGGCAGGTGGCGGCCGGCAAGCAGTACGTCCATCCCAGCCTGGGGGCCGCGCTCCTGGCGCCCGAAGCCCCGACCGCCCGGCCCGCAGGACCCGGCGGCGAGCTCTCCGAACGCGAGGTGGAGGTCCTCGTGTTGATCGCCAGCGGGCTCACCAACGCCGAGATCGCCGAGCGCCTCTACGTGTCGCTCCGCACCGTCGAGACGCACCGGGCGCACATCCACCAGAAGCTCAACGTGCGAACCCGGGCCGAGCTGGTACGCGTCGCCCGCGACGCGGGGCTGCCCGATGGTGACGACATCCCGTAGGAACCCGCAGGGCCGTTCCGTAGTCCGCCCCGATGGCACCGGGCGCCTCTGGCGGGAGCAATGGTGGGCGTGGAAGCCTTGGGCTACCGGTGCCCAGTGTGCGACGGCACGCCGTGCGTCGGTGTCGCCGTCGAGTACCGCGGCGTCCGCAAGCTGATCGGCGAACTCCTCGACCGAGACGGCGGCTGTTGGCAGATCTGCCCGCTCCATGCGGCGGCCGAGATGCCCGCCCAGGTGGGCGCCGGCACCCGTCCCGCCCTGGTCATCGTCGACGCCGCCGACTTCCCCCGCTGCTGCCGAGACACGCTGGGCCCGTATCCCCGGGGGCGGGTCGTGGTCATCGGCCCCGAGCCCGACCCCGCCTACGCCAACGCCGCCCTCCGAGCCGGCGCGGGCGCCTGGCTGTGCCGTGAACGGATCGGGGAGGAGCTGGGCGCAGCCATGCGAACCCTGCTCGGCTGTACCCATCGACCCGGCCTCGTGCCGTGACGCGGGGGCGTCGAGCACGTCGAGACGGCGATCATTCGTCGTCGTCCTCCTCGGTTGCGAGACGATCGAGGAGCGACACCAGCAGCCGTCGGCACAGGTCGGGCTGGCGCAGAGGCAGGTGGTGGTCGCCTGGGACTTCCATCACCTCGACACCGGTGCCCCGGAGCACGTCGCATACCTCCTGAGGGGTGGCGATGCGGTCGGCGCCGCCCTGGACGACCAGCCGGGGAACGGTGGTGGCTGCCGCCCAGGCGTGCAGGTCGGCGTCCTCGACGAGGGAAGCGAAGGCCTCGTTCGAGGAGCGCCACGTGTGCTCCACCCCGTCTCGGGCCACCGCCGGCGGGACGTCGGGGGCCAGGTAGGGG
>Ga0247704_1000079_pt1 | contig 25922 bp, 23 predicted proteins | sample 41W_NmetaG_FD_189042 | JGI IMG/M metagenome (GOLD analysis project Ga0247704, IMG submission 189042) | Soil microbial communities from hillslope of Landscape Evolution Observatory, University of Arizona, Oracle, AZ, United States - 4-1-W_N | ecosystem: Engineered > Artificial ecosystem >...
CGCCCCACCCGCCCGTGGACCTCGTCGAGGGGCCAGGGCTCGCCGTCGGGACCCCGCTCGCGCACGCTCACCACCCAGTTCCGGCCGATGAACAGGTCGACCTCGGCCAGGTGGGCCGAGTAGGCCACGAGGAAGGCGTGGGTCGGGTAGTGCTCCAGCTTGGGTCGCTGCCCGTGCTTGCGGGCGTCCTCCATGGCCAGGGGGTGCAGGTCGAACTCCTTGGACACGCAGGCGAAGTCGTCGTCGTCGGGGTCCACCAGGTCCACCCAGACCAGGGTGTCGTCCCGGCGGATCAGCTCGGAGATCTCGTTGGCATCGTCGAGAACGCGGGGCCCGCCCGTCTCGTGGACCTGGACGGAGAGGGTCATGCGCCGGATGGCCGGAGATCGGCAATGGCGGGGAGGGCAGCGACGGGGGCCCTGGCCGCTGCTGCCGGCACCACCCAGGGCCACCGCCGGGACGAGTCCACCGGGGCGAAGGGTAGCGCCCCCTTCCGCCCCGAGGGTCGGCCGCTACCGTTGGGGAGATGCCGGATCTGGCTCCCGATGACGCCGACCGCCTGTGCTTGATGACGGTCCACGCCCACCCTGACGACGAGGCGTCCAAGGGGTCGGGCACGGTGGCCAAGGCCCACGCCGAGGGGATCCGCACCGTGCTGGTGTGCTGCACCGGGGGGGAGCAGGGCGACATCCTCAACCCGGCCATGGATCGGCCCGAGGTACGGGAGCGCCTGGCCGAGATCCGCATGGAGGAGCTGGCCGCCTCCATGGAGGTGATCGGCTACGACCAGCTCGTGCTCCTCGGCTACCGGGACTCGGGCATGGCGGGCGAGGCCACCAACGACGACCCCGGCTGCTTCGCCCGGGCCGATCACGACGAAGCCGTGGGTCGCTTGGTGGCCGCCATCCGGGCCCACCGGCCCCACGTGCTGGTGATCTACGGCGACGACCAGCGGGGGTACCCCCATCCCGACCACCTGCGGGTGCACGACATCGGGGTGGCCGCCTTCGAGGCGGCCGGCGACCCGTCCGCCTTTGCCGCCGCGGGGGACCCCTGGCAGCCGCTCAAGCTGTACTACACGGTGTGGTCCAAGGCGCGCATCACCGCCGCCCACGAGCGGTTCCTGGCCCTCGGGTTGGAATCGCCCTTCACCGACGAGTGGCTCGAGCGTCCCTACCAGGACGACCGCATCACCACGTCGGTCGACATCGCCGACTTCGCCGACGTGCGCCCCCAGGCCCTGTTGGCCCATCGCACCCAGGTCGATCCCGACTCCAAGATGTGGTTCGGTCTTCCCCCCGAGGAGGCCCGTACCGTGCACCCCTTCGACGAGTATGTCCTGGCCCGCTCGTTGGTCGACAGCGAGGTGCCCGAGCACGACCTGTTCGCCGGCATCGATCGCCCCGGGGCAGATCGCCTCGCTGCCGATCTGGGGCCGGGAAGGCGCCGGTAGGCGCTCGCCCGGGTGCCGGATCGTCCCGGGCGCCGGGAGTAGCCTCCGCCGCCATGGTCAAGCACCTGTCGGACGAGTGGATGGCGCTGCTCGGGGAGCTGGCGGCCGACTTCCCCGAGACGCCCGGGGCCAGCGCCCGGCTCCAGTACGTGATCACGGGGGGGCCGGAGGGCGAGATCCGCTACCACCACGTGATCGTCAACGGACGCACCGTCGAGCACGCCCGGGGCGAGGACCCCGAGGCCGAGGTCACCCTGACGGCTGACTACGAGGACAAGGTCAGGATCGACCGGGGGGAACTCGACGCCAGCGCCGCCTTCATGCAGGGACGGGTCAAGATCAAGGGCGACATGGCCAAGGTGATGGCCCTGCTCCCGCTCACGGCCAGGCCCGAGTACCAGGCCATCTTGGACCAGCTGCGGGAACGGACCGAGTTCTAAGAGGCTGGCGGGAACGGGCCGAACCCGCCTCGCCGAGGTGCCCGCGTGTTCCCCACCAGCCTCCCAGGGCAGCCGGACGGGGTCACCCGCCGTGGCGCTGGAGCTCGCGCAGCTCCCGGTAGCCGATGAGGGAGATGCCGGCCCGCTCGGCCAGGGCCCCCAGATCGTGGTCGTCCACCAAGAGCCGGTAGTCGTCGGTCCGGGCCGGCCAGTCAGGAGCCAGGGCCCGCAGCTCGGGGGAGTCGACGGCGGGGCGGGCGGTGATCTCGGTGACCCCGGGGGCCAGGTCGAACAAGGCCCGCTCCAGGGCCTTGCGAGCTCCGGCGTCGCCGGCGGTGATGACGTGGTCGGGCGACACGATGCCCTCCTCGGCGGCCAGGCGGCGGAACGGGAAGCCCACGGTGCGCTCCGCCGCCCCGTCGGGCAGGGCCAGGGGCAGGGCGAAGTCGAGGGCCAGTTCCACCAGGACGTCGAAGAACTCGGGGCGTAGGGCCAGGGTGGACAAATGCGAGCCCAGATGGGAGATGTCGAAGCCCCACATGATGGCCCGCTCGATCTGGGTCCGGCACTCGCGGATGACCTCGTCGACGTCGGCGTGGTCCCAGACCTCGGCCCGGGTGCGGGGGAAGCCTCCGTCGCCGTCGAGCAGCGAGGGTGACTGGGTCAGCGGACCCCAGCGGTAGAGGTCCCACTCGGCGTTGAGGGTGAGGGCGACGCCGATGTCCTCCCCCCGGTACCGCCCGGCTGCCTCCCGGGACCACGGGCAGGGCAGCATGAGGCGGGCGCTGGTGGCCAGACCTTCGCGCAGGGCCTCGAAGGAGCCGACGTTGGCGGCGTGGCTGGAACCGAGGCCGTCGCAGTTGACGATGAGCAACCGGGCATCGTCGGGATGGCCGAGGCGACGGGCCAGGCTGGTCACGCCAGAAACGGTACCGGCGGGGCCCGGCCCCGCCGCCCGCCCGGAGGGCGCCGGTTCAACAGGCCGACCACAGCCCGGCTCCTTCTCCCCGGGCCGACTCGGCCGCCGAGGCCAGTTCGTCGGCGTGGGCCAGGTTCGGGGCGACGCTGAGCACGTCGGCGAAGCCGCGGCGCACCAGGTCGAGGTTGACAAAGGCACCGTCGTCGGCCCGGTAGACGTAGGCCAGCAGCCGGGAGTAGCGGTCGCGGCCTTCCACGTCGCGCACCAGGCGGATCGGGGTACCCGGGGGGAGGAGCTCCGCCGTACGCTGCGAGGCCTCGGGGCCGTAGCACTCGACCGGCGACCGGGGATCGACGCTCTCGGGGGTGTCGATGCCGAGCAGGCGGACCCGCTCCTCGGCGCTGCCAATGCGCACGACGATGGTGTCGCCGTCGATGACGCGGACCACCTCGGCCGTTCCCGGGGGCTGGCCCGCTCCAGCCCCGCCCCCGGTGCCGCAGCCGGCGACCACCAGCAGAGCGGCCAGCGCCAGCCGCCGTCTCACGTGATCCCGCCGCCGCGGGCATCGGCGCCGGCGCCGGGCGACGGGGGCGCCGACGCCATCCAGGCGGATCCCGTCGTCCCCCCGGGACTCGGGGGCAAACCCAGGGGACCCGGTATCACTCATGCGGCCCGGGGCCGGTGGCGTGTGTGCTCGCCGGCAACGCGCTGGGCGGGACCCTCGGCTCGCTCCAGGGCGGCCCGGGCCAAGGCGATCCCGCGGCGGCCGATCTCGCGGGTGCGCCGGTCGAGGCGCCAGATGGGTTCGGCCACCTCCAGCAGGGGGAGCTGGCCCTCGCCGGGCTCGGGCCGGCGCGGGGCCGGGGTGCCGCCCTTCATGCCGCCCGGGCCCCGAGCTCGAGGGGTGCGTCGTCGCCCACACAGCCGCACGGCGTCGCCAGCTCCACGCACGGGACCCACCAGGGGTGCAGGGTGGGGTCGGCGCCGCAGTGCGCTTGGGCGCAGTCGAGGACCCCGTCGGCGTGGAGCACCAGGGTGGCGTGGCAGTGCACCAATCCCTCGACGCAATCCGGGCAGCGCCCGGGCCCCGCCCCCGCCGGGGCGCGGCCAGGGTCGGTCCACAATGTTCTCCAAGACCACATGGGATCCAGTATGAACAGGGGGTGAGACAACAACCCCCGGCCCGGGGAGGACCGGGGGTTTCGTGATAGTCCGTTCGAACTCTGGGGGCTGTCTAGATGGCGGAGTTCTGGGCGCTGGCGAAGGTCTCGGGAACCGGGTACTGGCCCAGCACGTAGCGCAGGATGGCGGCGTGTTGCATGTCGACGGGCTGGATGCTGGCGGCCAGGGACAAGGCCTCGCTGTTCTGGATGCCGGGGATGGCCTCGAAGTAGGTGTCGGCGGCCGTCTGCTCCAGCATCAGGGCCAGCTGGGCGACGGCGACGACGTCGCCGGCCTGGCCGAAGGACTGGTTGACCTCACTGGCCAGCTCGGGCGGGGGCTCGGTCACCTCGGGCTCGCCGAGGGAGCCGAGCAGGCGGTTCCACTCGTCGAGGGCGGCCTGGTGGTGGCGCTGCGCGGTGGTGGCGAAGGTGGCCACGGCCGGAGGGACATCGCCGAGGTCGCCGGCACCGGCGGCATCGAGCGCCGACTGGTAGGTGTTGACGGCGAGCACCTCGAGGCTGGCGGCCAACCGGGCGGTGGCCACGTCGCCGCTGGCCTCGCCGCCGCCCTGGTCTGCGCCGTCCTCCTCCCGCGGCGGGATCAGGTTGGGATCGGGATCGTCCTGGAGGACGAAGGGGTCGTCTTCGGTGCCGCACGCCGCCGCCACCAGCCCGAGGGCGGTCGCGCTTCCGCCGATGAGCATCCGTCGGCGGGAGAGGGGCGAGGGGGCCAGGCGCTGGAGGAGCGCAGCGTTCTCCTCCATCTGGTCCTGAAAGGCTTCGGTCATGTGCGCAAGCTCCTTGTCCCGTGGGTGGCGGCGGATTGCCCCATTGAGGGCAGCGATTCGTCTCCGGTACGGCAGGCGGATCTGGATGACGCCGGCCGGTGGCGAGGCGCTGCTGGCCCATTCTCGCAGATGGCGCCGGGTCGCATCGAACCTGGCGCGATCGGGCGGGAACCGGGCCCCGGAGGGCGGCGCGGCCCGATAGGGTTGAGGGGGCAACCGACCGACAACGTGGCGTCCTCAAGATCGAGGTCGAAGGGGACGACAAAAGAGTCGACGAGGCAGTGACGACAGGAGGCGAGGACATCCCGATGGAGGCAGCGACCGAGAGCCGAGAGCCCACGATCATCACCGAGGCGCTGGCCGTCATCGACAAGGGTCTGGGCGAGATGCTTCACCGCGAGCTGGTGTCCACCGACGAGGTCGCCGACCTCCTCCTCGACGTCCGTACGTTGCTGGCCACTCCCGAGGAAACCGGGCAGCTGGTCAACCAGGGGGGCTAGCTCCGCCGACCCGCGGCGTCGGCCCGCAGAGGCCAGGCCCGGCGCACCAGCCGGGCGAAGCCGGCGCCCATCGCCGCTCCGGCGACGACATCGGAGGCGTGGTGGATGCCGACATGGATCCGGCTGGCCGCCACCACCGAGGCGAGCAGGTGCCAACCGGCGAACTGCCAGGCCGGCCGGTGCTCCGAGAGCAGCCCGGCAGCCATGAACCCGGACGTGGCGTGGCCGCTCGGGAAGCTGCTGGAGCGAGGCAGGCGCAGCTGGTGGCGCTCGTGCTCCTGGCGCCGGGGCCGGGACCGGCGGAACAGCGACTTGATCCCGACGTTGACCATCACCGACTCGATGCCGAGGGCCACCCCGAGGCGGGCGGCTTCGCCCTGGCGGCGGGTGCCGCGCAGGCCCCGAGCGGTGGCCAGCAGGTGCCAGAGCAGCGAGAAGTCGGCGAGCGAAGAGGCGCTGTAGAACAGCCGGTCGACGAGCGGTCGCCCCCGCAGGTGGTCAAACAGCCGTTCCGCGTGCTGGTCGAAGGCGGCCAACCGGCGCTCGAGGGACTCCGGCAGCAGCGGCCGCAGGGGGCTGACGGGGTCACGGCGTAGACCCGGCGGGGTGCCACCGAGGGCCTCGATGGCGGTGGCGGCCACGTCGGGGCGCCCCTCAGGGGTCTCTTCGCCCTCCCTGGTGCTGGTGGTCGGGCTGCCGGACGGCGCCCCGGGTTGTCCCACCCCGGCGCGCCTCACCCGGCCCCGACCAGCTCCGCTCGGGCGGCTGCCGGGTCGCCGCCGTAGGCCGGGCACCAGGCCTGGAAGGAGCACCAGCGGCACAGGGGACCGGGGCGGGGGCGGAAGTCGTCGGCTGCGCAGGCCCGCTCCACCGCCTGCCACACGGCGCCGACCCGGCGCTCGAGGGCCCGCACCGACTGCTCCGAGGGGGTGGCGGCGATGGAGACGCCGTCGGCCAGGTAGAGCAGCTGGATCCGGGCCGGGCGCCGGCCGAGCACCTGCTGGCACAAGAAGGCGTAGAAGTGCACCCCACCGAAGCGACCCTGCTCGTAGCGGGGGCCGGGCGAGCGGCCGGTCTTGTAATCGGTGACGACCAGCTCCCCGTCGGCATCGAGCTCGAGGCGGTCGATGATGCCCCGCAGGCGGACGCCGCCCAGCTCGGCCTCGAGGAGCAGCTCCAGGCCGATGGGGCGGACGGTGGCCGGGTCCTCCATCTCGAAGTAGCGCCGGACCAGGCCCTCGGCCTCGGCCACGTAGGCGTCCTCGTCCTCGCCCTCCAAACCCAGTTGCCCGTACTCGCCGCCGTGGTGGCGGGCCTGCTCGACGGCGTCGGCGAGGGCGGCCAGGGCGGCGCCGAGGGTGCGCTCACCGGGCGGAGCGCAGTAGAGCTGTTCCAGGGCCCGGTGCACCAATGTGCCCTTGACGGCGGCCGGCGACGGCGGCTCGGGCAGCCGGTCGATCACCGAGAAGCGGAAGGCCAGGGCGCAGTCCTTGAAGGACGAGACCTTGGAGGGGGACAAGGTGGCGGGGAGCTCGAGCGCCATGGTGAGAAGGCTAGACCGGGGGTGGGACAGCGTCGGGGATCCTCCCCCTGGCGTTCTCGGCGCGTTTCGGCCCCCGATTCGGGCGCGAAACGCGCCGAGAACGGGGGTTGGTCAGGCGGTGAGGGCGGCGGCCACGGCGGCGGCCACCCGGGCCGGGTCCTCGAGAGGGCCCAGGTGCCCCAAGCCGTCGAGCTCCTCGAGGCGGCCCCGGGGGAGGCGGCGGACCTGGTCACGGGCCAGTGCCGCCGGCACCGCCTGGGTGTCGCGGCCCCGGGCGATCACCACCGGGCACGTCACCGATCCCAGGCGGGCGTAGGCCCGGTGGCGGACCCCCTGGCGGTAGACGCGGGCCTCGTCGCCAGGATGGCAGGCCAGGCGGACCCCCCCGCCGGGTGCCGGCACCACGCCGTGGTCGACGTAGGCCCGCAGCACGGCGGGGTCGAGCTCCGACAGGGGGGGCCGGGAACCCAGGCGGGCTCGGGCCGCCTCGACCGACGCGAAGTCGCCCCGCCGGCGCTCGGCCCCCACCACCAGGGGGTGGTCGTCCATCTCCATGGGTCCGGGCCAGGCCACCGGCTCGAAGAGGTACAACCCGGCGAAGGTCCCGGGCCGGGCCTGCTCGGCCAGCAGCAGTGCGGTACCGCCCTGGGAGTGGCCGAAACCGAAGGGGCGGTCGAGGCCGGCGCCGCCGACTACGGCGAGCACGTCGGCCCCGAAGCCCTCCCAGTCGAAGTCCGGGGGCTCGGGGCGCCCGGAATGGCCGTGGCCCCGGGCGTCGAAGGACCAGCAGTGGAACCTGGGGGCCAGGGTGCCCGCCAGGGGGTCCCACACCCGGCCGTGGAACCCGGTGGCATGGGCCAGCACCAGCGCCGGTCCCTGCCCCCCGAGGTCGTGCACGGCGAGGGCCACGCCGTCGCTGGACACCACTCGCACCAACCCATGGTGGCACCCCGAGCGCCGTAACCTCGGGTGGGTGACGATGCGGCGGGTGCTGGTGCTGGCCCTGGCCGTCGCCGTAGTGGCGGCCGCCTGCAGCGGGGCCGACCCCGGTGACGCCGGCGACACCGGCGACACCGGCGACGAGGAGACCTCCACCACCGGGGCCGAGGTGGCCGCCGGCGAGCTGCCGACCGACGTGCGTTCGGTGCCCGACCCCCTCCCGCCCGGCGACCCCGGCGACCTGGTGGCCCTGGCGCCCCGCCAGGGTCCCGACGTGCCCGCCGGGGCCCGGGCGTGGGATGTCCTCTACCGCTCCGAAGGTGTCGACGGCGACCCGGTGGCGGTGTCGGGGCGGGTCTACGCCCCCGCCGAGGGCGCCGGCGAGAACGGCGACCGGGTGGTGGTGTCGTGGGCCCATGGCACCACCGGGGTGGCCGACGACTGCGCCCCGTCGCGCACGGGCGACCCGGTCCCGGCCCTGGCCCGGCTCCTCGATGCCGGCTACGTGGTAGCGGCCACCGACTACGAGGGATTGGGCACGCCCGGGGTCCATCCCTACCTGGTGGGCGCCAGCGAGGGCCGTAGCGTCCTCGACGCCGCCCGGGCCGCCACCCGCATCGAGGGCACCAACGCCGGCTCCCGTGTGGTGCTCGGGGGCCACTCCCAGGGCGGTCACGCCGCCCTCTTCGCCGGCGGGATGGTCGACGGCTACGCCCCCGATCTGGAGCTGGTGGGGGTGGCGGCCTCGGCCCCGGCGGCCGAGCTGACGACGCTGCTGCGCTCGGCGGTGCCCATCTCGCTGGCCTTCGGGCTGGTGGCCTCGGCCGTCTACGCCTACGAAGCCACCTACGACGAGCTGGTCCTCGAGGAGGTGCTGACGCCGGCGGCCGTCGAGCGCATCGGCGTGGTCGACGAGGTGTGCCTGGACGAGGTGACCGACGCCTTCGCCGGCGAGCGCACGTCGGCCTGGCTGGCGGCCAACCCCCTCGATGTCGAGGCCTGGGCGGTGCGGGTGGCCGAGAACGAGCCGGGGTCGATGGCCATCCCGGCGCCGGTGCTGGTCACCCAGGGAACGGTCGACTTCGTGGTGCTGGCCTCCAGCACCGACACCGCGGTGGCCCGCCTCTGCGACGGCCCCAACACCGTCGAGTACCGGCGCTACCCCGGTGCCGGCCACGGCGACCTGCTGGCCGAGGCGGGCGACGACGTCCTGGCCTGGGTGGCCGAGCGGGTGGCGGGGATCAACGCCCCCTCCACCTGCGGCGGCTAGGAGGCCACGATGGACCTGCTGAGCCGGAGCGGGACCGTCGCGCCCGGGGCCGCCCTGGTCAGGGCCGACGACCAGCGGCGCCGGCACGGCCGCTCGGCCCTGGCCCTGGCCACCCTGCTGGCCGGAGCGGGCATTTCCCACTTCGCCGCCGCCGACGGCTTCGAGCGTATCGTCCCCCGGGTGTTGGGGGCCTCCAGTGCTGCGCCGCTGGTGGTCGCCAGTGGGGTGGCCGAGCTGGTGGCCGCCGCCCTGCTGGTCCGGCCCCGGACCCGGCGCCTCGGCGCCGCCTGCGCCGCCGGGATCCTGGTGGCGGTGTTCCCGGCCAACGTGCAGATGGCCCTCGACGGCGGCCTCGCCGGTGCCGCCTTCCCCCTGGGATCGCCGGTGGCGTCCTGGCTGCGCCTGCCGCTGCAGATCCTTCTGGTGTGGTGGGCGTTGACCCTCACCCGGCGGCTGGACTGAGCCGTGCTCGTCCGCATCCGGGCCGCCCTGGAGGCCTTCCGCGACAGCCTGTTCTTCCTTCCCGCCCTGTTCGTGGTGGCCGCCGTGGCCCTGGCCCAGGCCATGCTGGCCCTCGACGACCGGGTCTCGCTGTCGGTGCCGAGCTTCCTGCGCTTCACCGTCGACAGCGCCCGGGCCCTGCTGAGCACCGTGGCCGGGGCCACGGTCACGGTGACGGGCATCGTCTTCGCCCTCACCGCCTTGAGTGTGCAGCTCGCCTCCAGCCAGTTCTCGCCCCGGGTGGTGCGGGGCTTCCTGCGGGACCGCTTCGCCCAGCTGGCCATCGGGTTCATGTCGGGGACCTTCACCTATTCTTTGGTGGTTCTGCGGGCGGTGCGCACGCCCGACGGTGATGCCTCGGCGGTGGTACCCAACCTCTCGGCCGGCCTGGCCCTGGTTTTTGCCGTGGGGGTCGTGCTCATGATCCTGGCCTACGTCGATCACACCGCCCAGTCGCTGCAGGCCACCCATCTGATCGGCAAGATCACCAGGGAGACGATCGAGCTGGTGCGCCGGCGCTTCCCCGAGGTGGGCCAGGGTGCGTACCAACCGCCGATCCCCGCCGATCTCCCGGCGGCGGGACCCAAGGTGGTCGCCGGCCACAGCGGCTGGTTGCAGCAGGTGAGCGAGGCGGCCCTGCTCGAGGCCCTGCCCGCCGGGGCGACCCTGCGGGTCGACGTGCGGGTGGGCTCCTTCGTCCACGCCGGCCAGCGGTTGTCGACGTGGTGGTCCCCGGAGCCCGGCGACGACCACGGCCACGGCGACGACGAGGGCGAGGAGGAGCTGGCCGAGCGCCTGGGCGAGGCCTTCGCCCTCGGCCGGGCCCGCACCATGCAACAGGACGTGGAGTTCGGGCTGCGCCAGCTGGTGGACATCGCCCTGCGGGCCCTCTCCAGCGGGATCAACGATGCCACCACCGCCTACGAGTGCATCGTGCACCTGGGCGCCGTCCTCTACGAGATCCTGGGCCGGGACCTCCCCCCGGCCGCTGTGGAGGGCGACGACGGGCGCCGGCTGCTGCGCCCCGGCGAGCTCACCCACGACGACTACGTCGAACGGGCCTTCGGCCAGATCCGCCGCTCGGCCGCCCCCCTGCCCGATATCAGCCTGGCCCTGGTGCTCACCCTGGGCCGCCTGGCCGCCGAGCTGGAGGAGCAGGGGCTGGCGGGGCGGAGCACCGCCCTCGCCGACCAGGCCCGGCTGGTGGTCTCCGGGGTGGCGGCCGAGGGACCCCTGCCCGAGGACCTGGTGGTGCTGCACCGGGCCCTGGCCGAGGCCGGCTTCGCCGCCGGCGGGCGGTGAGGGTGGGCGAGCCGGGCCGGGGTCAGCGCCGGCGCCGGCGCAGGGCGAGTACGGCACCGCCCAGGGCGAGCACCGCCCCTGCGGCCAGGCCGTAGGGCACCACCCCCGGGACCTGGGTTCCTGGGCCGCGCTCGGGCGAGGGGGCGGGGGCCGCGCCGGCCGGTCCCGGGCGAGGCGCCAGGGCACTGGCCTCCTGCCAGCGGGGGTCACCGGCGGCGACGGCCCAGGAGGCGGCCAGACGCTCGCCGGCGCCGGCGCCGGTGCCGTCGACGGCGTCGACCAGCCACCAGTCGCCCTGGAGCCGCTCGGGGGTGAGGGAGACGACCAGGTAGCCGTGGTGGCTGATCTCGCTCCAGCGCAGATGTTGGAGCTGGCTCTCGACCACGTTGCGCAGGCCGTCGGCCACCAGACCGGCGTCGGCCCCCACGATGCTGGCGAAGGTGGGCGACGAGACGCTGGGCACCACCGCCTCCACGGCCACGGGTTCGCCCCCGAGCCTGCCTCCCGCGGGCACGGCGAAGGCCCAGGAGGAGTGGATGTCGCCGGTGAGGAACACCACCGGCGCCGCCGTCTCCCCGGCCACCACGTCGAGGAGGCGGCGGCGGGCGACCGGGTAGCCGTCCCACTGGTCGGGGTTGAGCACCCGTCCGTCCACGAAGACCCCGAGGCCGCCGGCCAGGCCGCCGAGGCCCTCGGGAATGGCCAGGCTGAGCGGGGATAGGACCACCTGGTTGGCCACCACCCGCCAGGCCCCGCCGCCCTGGCGGAGGTGCTCGGCCAGCCACGCCTCCTGGCCGGCCGACATGATGCGCCGGTCGGGATCGTCCAGGATGGAGGCGGGGTCGCCGCCCCCCGATCCCACCTGGCGGTCCCGTTGGTCGTGGCGGGTGTCGATGAGGACCAGCTCTCCGCTGGCCCCGAGCGGCAGCGAGCGCCAGATCCGCAGCGGGTCGGCCGGGTCGGGCGGGCGCAGCGGCATCCACTCCAGGTAGGCCTGCAGGGCGGCCTGGCGCCGCTCGCTCCAGGGCCCCTGGCGGCGGGGGTTGTGGTCGCCGGCACCGCCCGCCCAGGCGTTGCCGGCCACCTCGTGGTCGTCCCACACGGAGGCCATGGCCACCTGCTGGTGGAGGGCCTGGAGGTCGGGGTCGGACTTGTACTGGGCGTGGCGGCGCCGGTAGTCGCCCAAGGAGACCGGATCTTGGGGGGGTTCGTGGTCGCGCAGGGCCTGTCGGGACTGGCCCTCGTAGAGGTAGTCGCCCAGGTGGACCACCAGGTCGACGTCGCGGGCGGCCAGGTGGCGGTAGGCGTCGAAGGTCCCCGCCGCGTAGGAGGCGCAGGAGACGACACCGAGGCGCAGCTCCCTGCCGTCGTCGCTCGCGGGGGCGGTGCGGGTACGCCCGGTGGGGGAGCGCTGGCCCCGGGCTTCGAAGCCGTACCACCAGGTGGTGGCCGGCTCCAGGTCGACGGCGTCGACGTGCACCGTCCAGTCGCCGCCGGGGCCGGCCTCGGCCTCGCCGCTGGCCACCACCTCGGCCAGCTCGGGGTCGCGGGCCAGGGTCCAGCGCACGGGGACGACCTCGTCACCGGCGGCGCCCGACACCCGGGTCCACAGCACCACGCTGCCGGCCGTCGGGTCGCCGCTGGCCACCCCGTGGGCGAAGGCCGGCGTCTCCGAGCCGGCCAAGCGGCCGGTCGCCGCCGCCACCAGGCCGGCACCCACCGCCGGGACCCGGCGGAGCAACTCTCGCCGGGGGATCACCGCACCTCCGTTCTGGTGGTCGGGACAGGGCCAGAGCGGCGCAACCGGACCACCAGAAGGGAGGGGAACACGGAGCGGGCGGCGGAGGTCAGGGGGCGTAGGCGCCGTCGCCGGCGAGGGGGTGCTCCCGCCAGCGCCCGGGGGTGCCGACGATGGCCCGGGGGTAGTCCTCGAAGAGCCAGCGGGCGAAGTGCCGCCGTGACCAGGCGCTGGCCCCGGCGATGCGCAGCCCCACCCGCACCCCCTTGCGGTGGCGCAGGGCGACGGCCATGGCGCGCGACACGGCCATGTCGGCCAGCATCTCCCGTTCCAGCCCGGCCCGGTAGCGCGCCGCGGCGCCGGCCGGGTCCGAGGGTCCGGCCGCAGTGATGGCCCGGGCGGCCAGGGCGCCGGTCAGCAGGGCCTGGGCGATGCCCTCGCCGGTGAGGGGGTCGCAGGCGGCGACGGCGTCGCCGGCGAAGAGGGCCCGGCCTCCGGCCCCGCTGCTGGTGATGTCGTGGAGCCGGGAGGGGATGGGCCAGGCCCGGTGGGTGCCCTCGGCCCCGGCCTCGGGTCCGAGGACCTCGCTGATGTGGGGCCGGGCCAGCAGCTCGGGCCACAGCGCCTTCATGGCCCGGGTGGGCAGGCGCCCCCGCTCGATCCCGAAGCCGACGTTGGCCCGCCCGCCGGGCAGGGGGAACGACCAGACGTAGCCGGGAAGCAGGTCGCCTTCGAACCACACGTGCAGGGCGGACGAGGCAGCCGGGCCCACGCCCGAGAAGTATTGGCGGAAGGCGTGCCACTCGCCCAGCCGGCCCGGGCGGGCCTTGGGGTCGGGCCGGGCCGGGTCGGCGGCGCCCAGGTGCTTGCGCAGCGGCGACCACATCCCGTCGGCCCCGATGGCGTAGCGGGCGGCCACCGGCCCGATGCCGCCGATGTCGAGCACCAGGTGGTCGCCCGCCGGGCGGGCCCCGGTGCAGGGATGGCCGTCGGCCACCTTCACCCCGGCGGCCCGGGCCAAATCGACCAGGGCGGCGTCGAGCTCGAGGCGGGGGACCACGGCGGCGAAGACCCCCCGGCCCCGGGGCAGCGGGAGCTGGAGGGCCCGGCCGGCGGGCCCGTGGAGGACCACGTCGTCGACCACCTCCCACGACGGGAGGTCGCCCGGGTCGAGGCCCAGCCCCTGGAGCTGGCGCAGGGCGCCGGCGGTGAGGCCGTCCCCGCAGCACTTGTCCCGGGGGAAGCGGGCCTTGTCGACGAGCAGCACCTCCCGCCCGGCGCGAGCCGCCTCGATGGCGGCCGAGGTCCCCGCCGGGCCCGCTCCCACCACCACCACGTCGACGCTGGTCACCGGGGGCGAGCCTACGGGTGGGCGGCTCTGCGCCTTCAGCAGTTGACGCCCTCGCCGGGGCGGTAGGTGGCGAAGACCGTGTCGACCTCGCTGCGCCCGTCGGTGTAGGTGCGGGTGCGCTCGGTGGTGACCCGGGTGCAGTTGCCCGCCCGGCTCTTGGTCTGGCCGGTCTGCTCGCCGGTGGCGTAGGGGGTGGAGTAGAGGGTCACGGTGATGCTAGACGGCGTGTAGGTGGGCCAGATCAACACGCCGTAGGGGGTGGAGTTCTCGATGACCAGATCGGGCTTGGGGAACGACAGCGTCGCCTCCCGGCCGTAGGGATAGCGGGAGATGTACAGCGAGTGGCTCTGGTACTCGGGGATCTCCAGGCCACCGAAGAAGGCGGCGTTGAACAAGGTGGTGGCGTACTGGGACACGCCGCCGCCGATGGCTTCCTCGAGGATCCCGTTGTTGATGAAGCCACCGGAGGTGAAGCCCTTGGCCCGGGTCCGAGGCCCGACGTGGCCGTTCACCGAGAACCGCTCACCGGGCTCCATCACCACGCCGCGGGTCAGGTCGGCCATCTTGTGGATGTTGTTGACCCGGGACTGGCCGGGCGTGAAGTTGGTGGTGAACGAGGCGATGGGCGCGGTGACGCCGAGGGCCTGGGCTTGGGCCAGGGTGCGCTTGGGCTCCACGACCCGCAGGGGCAACTCGACGGGGTTGCCGTCCCCCTGGGTCAGGGCGTCGATCACCAGCTGGCCCGCTTCCTCCTCGCAGCACTCGGTCCCCGTGCGCCCGGCGACGGCGATCACCGCCTCCCCCTCCACCCGGAAGCCGGCGTCGACGGGCCGCTCGCCGGCGTCGACCAGCAGCTCACCGAGGTCGGCGAAGGCGGTGGCCTCGTCGAAGTCGAGCTCCAGGCCCCCGGGCGTGGCCATGGAGCCCAGCCAGGTCCGCAGCATCTCCGGCGGGACCTCGGCCCCGACACCGCCGGCCTCGACCCCGAGGGGGGCGTCGGTGAGCCCCCGGGCCTGCTCGGCCAGGGCTTCGGCGTCGGCTCGGTCGAACTGGGGCTCGATCACCCCCGGCTCGGCGCTGACCACGATGGGGAGGTCGCCGTCGCTGGCGGCGCTGACGATGTCTGAGGCGACACCGTCGGGGACGAGGCCCCGGCCCGGCTCACCATCGACGACCACGATCTCGCCCTCCTCGCCCCGGATGGACGGCTCGATGGGGTCCTGGCGGCCGGTGGGATCGTCCTCGGCCAGCACCTGGCGGAGGCGAGGCTCGTCGACGGCTACCACCACCTCGGCGTCGCGGGCCGACACCAGCGACGCCAGCCAGGTGAAGGGGCGCAGTACCAGCGAGCCCCGGCGCCCGACCTCGAGGGCGGCGTCGACGGTGGCGCCCTGGTCGAGCACCAGGCCGACCTCGTCGCCGGAGAAGCTCACGTCGCCGTCGGCCGTCTCCACCCGGACGCTGGCCGAGGGGTAGCGCTCGGCCACCTGGGACACGACCGACGCCAGCTCGGCCCGGCCCAGCCCGCCTACCGGACGCCCGGCCAGGTCGACGTTGCGCACCACCTCGTCGCCCCCGCCCTGCGTGTCGACGGCCCAGGCGATGTAGAGCACCAGCAGCAGCGCCAGGGGGACGCCCAGGGTGATGAGCAGGACGCGGGTGCGAGTCGCCACGGCTGGCTAGGTTGGCAGATCCGCAGCCCAGGGTGGGAACGCCGGCACGACGGCGGCTTGACTGCGGCCGGCGTCTTCGGGGCTCTGACGGCCAAACTCGTTCTGGCAGCAGGAATGGTCGGAAATCCAGCCGATCCTGCTGCCAGATCGGGGGGCAGTCAGCCGGCGTCCCCCTTCTCGCGCTCGGCGAAGCGGCTGCGGATGAGGTCCCGGCGGGCCTGGAGCTCCCGATAGGTGAGGCCCTCGGTCTCCGGCGACACCCCGAAACTGGCCTTGACGCCGGTGAGGTCGACCTCCATGGCCGCCGGGTCGAGGCCGATGTCGCGGCTGAGGCGCTCGGCGTGGGTGGTGGCGAAGTGGGTGGCCACGTTGGTGATCTCGGCGAAGAGGTCGAGGTCGGGAGCCAGGGTGGCGATGGCGCCGTCGAGGAACACCATGTTCTTGACGAACAACATGAGCTCCTTGGGTAGGCGGGCCCCGTAGCCGAGGAGCGACTTGACCAGGCGCCGCAGCTCGGCCACCAGCTCGTCGCCGGTCATGGTGGTGGGGTCGACGGCCGGCTGGTCGAGGCCGAGGTCGCGGATGACGGCGTCGAGATCGGTGTCGAGCGGCAGGGCCCCGAGGTGGCGCAGGGCGTCGAGCTGGGTGCGGATGTCGTTGGTGATGCTGGCCATGAGTAGGCGCAGGAAGGCCAGGCGCCGGGGCTCGTCGAGGCGGCCGGTGATGCCGTAGTCGAGCAAGGCGGTGCGCCCGTCGGGCTGGACGAAGAGGTTGCCGCCGTGGAGGTCGCCGTGGAAGACGCCGTGGAGCATGGCTCCCTCCAGGAAGGCGATCATGCCGGTGCGCACCACCGCCTCGGTGTCGACCCCGGCGCCGTGCATGCCGGCCACGTCGTCGAAGGCGAAGCCCGACAGGCGCTCCATGACCAGGACCCGGCGGGTGACCAGGCGGGGATGGGGTCGGGGCACCACGAAACCCCGCTGGCCGAGGTCGGCCAGCATGCGGGCCACGTCCAGCATGTTCTGGGCCTCCAGGCGGAAGTCGAGCTCCTCGCTGATGGTGTCGGCGAAGAGCTCCACCAGGGCGGGCGGGTTGGCCAGCGACGCCACCGGGATGCGCCCCACCAGGGCGGGCGCCAGCCACGACATCATGGCCAGGTCGCGCCGGACCAGGGAGGCCACCTGGGGGCGCTGGACCTTGACCACCACCGCCTCCCCGGTGCGCAGCCGGGCGGCGTGGACCTGGGCGATGGAGGCCGCCGCCAGGGGGGCGTGGTCGAAGCTGGCGAAGACCTCGTCGAGGGGGCGGCCCAGGTCTTCCTCCACCACCTGGCGCACGGCGTCCCAGGCCTCGGGCCGGACCCGGTCCCGGCACTTCTTCATCTCCCCCACCAGCTCCTCGGGGAACAGGCCCTCGCCGGCGGAGATGATCTGGGCCAGCTTGATGTAGGTGGGGCCGAGGCGCTCGGCCGCGCCCCGCAGCCGCCGCGACAGCCCGGAGCGGGAGGTGGAGCGGTCACGGCGGCGATCGGTCAGGGCCCACAGGCCCACCGGTACGCCCAGGTGGCGGGCGGTGGAGACCAGCCGGCCGAGGGGCGGGACCCGTCGGCGCCGGGTCAGCTCGGGCACCTCGGCCCGGGTGCGGGCCCGGACCCGGTCGAGGCCGGTGCACCAGCCCAACTCCTCGGGGACCACCAGCCACGGGGGGTCGTCGCTGAAGGTGCCGACGTCGAGGTCGCCGGCAGCCGGGGGGGCGCTCACCCTCCCATCCTGGCGGCCCCTGCCGTGGTTGCGGCTGCGGGAGCGGGTATGCCTTGACAGGCATATGCGATCAGCGGCATATTGGTGCGGTGACCACGGCCTTCGAGGTGTTGGCCCAGCCCGTCCGGCGCTCGATCCTGGACCGGCTGCGGCGGGGTGAGCACTTGGTCGGCGAGCTGGCCGAGGGGCTCGAGCGCCCCCAGCCGGTGATCTCCAAGCACCTCCGGGTGCTGCGCCAGGCGGGGTTGGTCACCGTGCGGGTGGACGGCCCCCGGCGCTGGTACGGCCTGCGGGTCGATCCGCTCGAGGAGGTCGACCACTGGCTGGCGCCGTACCGGTGGATGTGGGAGTCGCATCTCGACCGCCTGGGTGACCACCTCGACTCGATGAGCGACGACCAAGGAGACGGCCGTGCCTGCTGAGCAGTTCCTCACCCTCGACGGGCGACCGGGCGTCCGGGTGGAGCGCCGGTACCCGCAGCCGATCGAGCAGGTGTGGCGGGCGATCACCGAGCCGGAGCACCTGGGCCAGTGGTTCCCCAGCCCCGTGGAGATCGATCTGCGGGCCGGCGGGCAGATCCGCTTCGCCGCCTTCGCCGGAGGTCCGAGTGGGTCCGGCATCGTCGAGGAGGTCGAGGCCCCGCACCGGCTCAGCTTCACCTGGGGCGGCGACCGGCTCCGCTTCGAGCTGGCGCCCAGTGGCGGTGGCACGGCGTTGACGCTCGTTCACAGCTTCGACGACCGGGCCGGTGCCGCCAGCTTCGCCACCGGCTGGGAGCAGTGCCTCGCCGGCCTGCGGTGCGTGCTCGGCGGTGGGGCGCTGCCGCCGGTGGATCACGGCATCATCCGCCACGAGGAGCTGGTGAGGGAGTTCGGGCTCGACCGGCCCGAGGTCAGCGATGACGCCGACCGCTGGACGGTACGCATCGAGCGCCAGCTGACCTGCCCGGCCGAGGTGGCCTGGGACCTGTGGTTCGGCACGGATCTCGACACCGGGGAGCAGCGGTCGGCCCCGGGGCCCGGTGAGCCGCTCACGCCCTACATGGCGCCGGATGTGGTGGTCGGAATGGTCACCGAGGTCGAGCGCCACCGCCTGCTGGCCTTCGATGTCACCCCCGCCGGGGGACCCGGCGACCACCTCCGCTTGGAGCTCGCCGACGGCACGGGACACGGGGCCCGCATCACCGTGGTGGTCACCGGCACCGATCCCGACGAGCGGGAGGCCGCCGCCCAGATGTGGGCCACCGGGGCCGTGGGCCACCTGGCGGCCAAGGCCGCCGAGTGGGCCATGGCCCAGCCGGTGGGCACCTGACGCCTGAGACGCCCGCCGCCTGACCTACCCTCCGTTCTGGCCCCGTAAGTGGTCGTTGGAACGACAACCTGTGGGGCCAGAACGGGAGGTTCCGGGGGCGGGTTAGCTCTGGGGATCGCCGTAGGGGCGGTGGGCGAGGTCGTAGCAGTCGGGGTGGTAGTGCTCGACCCGGTCCCACCTGCCGTCGATGTAGACGTTGGCGATCACCTGGGTCCGGTGCCGGCGGGGGGCGAACTTCACGGCGCCGCCACAGGCCGAGCACGTCGCCATGTTGCCTGGGCGGATCGCTCGCAGCGCAGCTCGGCTGGTGTGGCGGGTCTGGGGGATGAGGACGGTAGCCATGCCCCGCTATCGGCCGGCGGGCACGCCCGCTGAATGGGCCGGACGGCCCCCTCTTGACGCGCGCCGCTGCCTGGTGGGATTCTTCGAGAGCTGGGCATGGGGTGCTTCCGCCGTGCACCCCTGCCCGGCACTCAATTCTTGGTCAGGGCCTGGTGGCGGGACGACACCCGGTCAGCGTCGAGGCCCCGGCGGGACCGCTCGGTCTCGTAGTCGCTGTAGCTGCCCTCGGTCCACTGCACGTGGCCGTCGCCCTCGAAGGCCAGGATGTGGGTGGCCACCCGGTCGAGGAACCACCGGTCGTGGGTGACGACCACGGCGCAGCCGGCGAAGGACACCAGGGCGTCCTCCAGGGCACGGAGGGTGTCGACATCGAGGTCGTTGGTGGGCTCGTCGAGCAGCAGCAGGTTGGCACCGGCGAGGAGCTGCTTGGCCAGGTGCAGGCGGTTGCGCTCTCCCCCCGAGAGCACACCGACGCTCTTTTGCTGGTCCGAGCCCTTGAAGCCGAAAGAGGCGACGTAGGCCCGGCCGTGGAGCTCCCGACCCCCGGCCCGCACCACGTCGAGCCCGCCGGTGATCTCCTCGTAGACCGTCTTGGTGCCGTCCAGGGTGGCCCGGGATTGATCGACGTAGGCCAGCTCGACGGTCGGGCCGACCCGCAACTCGCCGCCGTCGGGCACCTCGGCCTCGCCCGTGGCGCCCGCCCGGCCGGCGACCATGCGAAAGAGCGTGGTCTTGCCCGCCCCGTTGGGGCCGATGATGCCCACGATGCCGGCCGGGGGCAGGGAGAAGGTCAAGTCGTCGATCAGGACCCGGTCGCCGAAGCCCTTGCGCAGGTGCTCGGCCTCGACCACCACGTCACCGAGGCGGGGCCCGGGGGGGATGGTGATCTCGAGGGTGCCCGGCGTGCGGCCGGCGGACTCGGCCTCGGCCAGGAGCTGGTCGTAGCTGTTGAGCCGGGCCTTGCCCTTGGCCTGACGAGCCTTGGGCGACATGCGCACCCACTCCAGCTCCCGCTCCAGGGTGCGCCGGCGGGCCGACTCCTGGCGCTCCTCGGTGGCCAGCCGGGCGGCCTTGCGCTCCAGCCAGCCCGAGTAGTTGCCCTCGAAGGGGATGCCCCGGCCCCGGTCGAGCTCGAGGATCCAGCCGGCCACGTTGTCGAGGAAGTAGCGGTCGTGGGTGACGGCCACCACCGTGCCCTTGTAGCCGGCGAGGAAGTGCTCGAGCCAGGCCACCGACTCGGCGTCGAGGTGGTTGGTGGGCTCGTCCAGCAGGAGCAGGTCGGGCTGGCTGAGCAGCAGCCGGCAGAGGGCCACCCGGCGGCGCTCGCCGCCGGAGAGGGTGGCCACCGATGCACCGGCGGGGGGCAGGCCCAAAGCCCCCATGGCCACTTCGACCGTGCGCTGCAGGTCCCAGGCCCCGGCGGCGTCGATGCGGTCCTGGAGGGTTGCCTGCTCGCCCAGCAGGGCGTCGAAGTCGGCGTCGGGTTCGGCGAAGCCGGCGCAGACCTCCTCGTAACGCCCGAGCAGGGCCTGGGTCTCCGCCACCCCGTCCATGACGTTGCCGGCGACGTCCTTGCCCTCGTCGAGATGCGGCTCCTGGGGAAGGTGGCCGACGGAGAAGCCGGGGGTGAGGCGGGCCTCGCCGGTGTAGCCGTCGTCCTCCCCGGCCATGATGCGCAGCAGTGAGGACTTGCCCGAGCCGTTGGCGCCGATGACGCCGATCTTGGCGCCGGGAAAGAACGACAGGGAGATGTCCTCGAGCACCTGGCGGTCAGGCGAATGGAAGCGCCCCAGGCGCTGCATCGTGTAGATGTACTGGGCTGCCATGGCTTCGACCGTACCGGGAGCCCCGGCCCGACCCTTCTCCCACGGCACACGCTCCGGCGAGTGCCGCTGGTCACGGCACCCGCCGGCTCGCGCCTCTTGGGGGGGAGGGTTATGGGCTGTTCCTTGCCCTGGTGCCAGTCTCGCGCCTCATGCCCGACGATGCAGTAGGTGTTTTCCGCAGATTCCGGGACCGAGCGAAGACGGCGAGCTCGGGTCAGGCCCGCCGGTACCCTGGCCGGGATGGTGGATGCCGGTGCGAGCAGCCCCTTCGGCCCCAACGCCTGGCTGGTCGACGAGATGTACGAGCGCTACCGCCACGATCCCGCGTCGGTGGGGGAGCGGTGGCGGGAATTCTTCGCCGACTACCGCAGCCCGGTCGGGCGCGAGCCTCCAGCAGCAGCGGCCCCCGGCCCCGCAGCCGCGCCGGCCCCGAGCGCCGCTCCGGCGCCGGGTACGACCCGACCGGGGGAACCCCGGGCCGAGCCGCTGCGGGGGGTGGCGGCTCGCATCGCCGCCACCATGGAGGCCAGCCTGGGCGTCCCGACGGCCACCGGCTACCGGGAGGTGCCAGCCAAGCTCTTGGAGGTCAACCGCCGGGTGATCAACGGGTACCTGGGCCGCACCCGGGGCGGCAGGGTCAGCTTCACCCACCTCATCGGCTACGCCGTGGTGCGGGCCCTGGCGACGGTGCCGGTGATGAACCGCGCCTACACCGAGTCCGGCGGCGAGCCGGCGGTGGTGCACCACGACCACGTGGGCCTGGGGCTGGCCGTCGACGTCGAGCGGCCCGACGGGTCCCGGAGCCTGATCGTGCCGTGCATCCGCCATGCCGACACCCTCGACTTCCGTGCCTTCCACGGTGCCTACGAGGAGATCATCCGCAAGATCAAGAGCAATCGCATCACCGCCGACGACTTCGCCGGGACCACCGTCACCCTCACCAATCCCGGCACCATCGGCACCATGCAGTCGGTGCCGCGCCTGGTGGCCGGCCAAGGGGTGATCGTGGGTGTCGGGGCCATCGACCACCCGGCCGAGTTCCAGGCCGCCGACCCCCGGGCCCTGGCCGACCTCGGGGTGTCCAAGGTCGTCACCATCAGCTCCACCTACGACCACCGCATCATCCAGGGCGCCGAGTCAGGCCTCTTTCTGGCCCGGATCCATGATCTGCTGCTCGGCGGCGACCACTTCTACGACGAGGTGTTCCGCTCGCTCGGCATCCCCTACGAGGCGGTGCAGTGGCGGCGCGACGTCAACCCCGTCGATGTGCCCGATGCCCACCTCCACAAGCAGATGCAGGTGAACCGGGTCATCAACATGCACCGCGTGCGGGGCCATCTCATCGCCGACCTCGACCCGCTGGCGGTCAAGGAGCCCCACATGCACGCCGAGCTGGATCCGGCCAGCTACGGGCTGACCATCTGGGATCTCGACCGGGAGTTCCTCACCGGTGGCCTCGCCGGCACCGACCGGCTCTCCTTCGGCGAGATCCTGCGGGTGCTGCGCGACGCCTACTGCCGCACCGTGGGGATCGAGTACATGCACATCCAGGACCCGCAGCAGAAGCGCTGGATCCAAGAGCACGTGGAGGGGGTCGACCCGACCCTCGACGTCGACGACCAGCGCCACGTCCTCGGGCGCCTGAACGCAGCCGAGGCCTTCGAGAAGTTCCTGGCCACCAAGTACGTCGGGGCCAAGCGCTTCGGCCTGGAAGGCGCCGAGTCGGCCATCCCCCTCCTCGACGCCGTGCTCAGCTCGGCCGCCGACGCCGGGCTGAGCCGGGTGGTGATGGGCATGGCCCACCGGGGCCGGCTCAACGTGTTGTCGAACCTGGTGGGCAAGCCGCTCGACCGGATCTTCAACGAGTTCGAGGGCATCGTCGATCCGAGCACGGTGCAGGGTTCTGGCGATGTCAAGTACCACCTGGGTGCGAGCGGGCGCTTTACCAGCCGCCGGGGAGCGCCCATCGACGTCGAGCTGGCGGCCAATCCCTCGCACCTCGAAGCCGTCGACCCGGTGGTGGAGGGGATGGTCCGGGCTCACCAGGACCTGGTCGACCAGCCCACGTCCTACCCGGTGCTGCCCTTGCTGGTCCACGGTGACGCCGCCTTCGCCGGTCAGGGGGTGGTGGCCGAGACGCTCAACCTGTCCGATCTCCGGGGCTACCGCACCGGCGGCACGGTGCATCTGGTGATCGACAACCAGCTGGGGTTCACCACCTCCCCGGAGTCGGGGCGTTCGTCGGTGTACGCCACCGACGTGGCCAAGATGGTCCAGGCGCCGATCTTCCACGTCAACGGCGACGATCCCGAGGCGTGCGTGCGGGTGGCCCGGCTGGCCTTCGAGTACCGCCAGGCGTTCCACCGCGACGTGGTCATCGACATGTGGTGCTACCGCCGCTTCGGGCACAACGAGAGCGACGACCCGAGCTACACCCAACCGCTGTTGTACCGGCGTATCGAGCAGCGCCGGTCGGTCCGCAAGCTCTACGTCGAGTTGCTGGTGAAGCGGGGTGATCTCAGCTTGGAGGAGGCCGAGGGCGCCCTCGACGACTACTCCGAGCGCCTGCAGCAGGCCTTCGACGAGACCCAGGCGCTCCGCCGCCCGGAGGTGGCTAGCGGCGCCGGGTCCTCGGCCCCTCCGGCCACCACCTCGCCGGTGGTCACCGGCGTGGAGGCGACCGTGCTCGACCGGGCCTTCGCCGCCCTCGACCGGACCCCGGACGGCTTCGAGATCCATCCCAAGCTGGCTCGCCAGTTCGAGGCGCGGCGCCAGCTGTGGGAGACGGGCAAGCTCGACTGGGGAACGGCCGAGGCGCTGGCCTTTGCCACCTTGCTGCAGGAAGGCACCGACATCCGCCTCACCGGCCAGGACACCCGGCGGGGCACGTTCTCGCATCGCCACTCGGTGCTCTTCGACTACCGCACCGGTGCCGAGCACGCCCCCCTGGCGCACCTCGGCGCCAGCCAGGGCAAGTTCTGGGTCTACGACTCGTCGCTGTCGGAGTACGCGTCCATGGGCTTCGAGTACGGCTACTCGGTGGTCCACGCCCGGGCCCTGGTGTGTTGGGAGGCCCAGTTCGGCGATTTCGTCAACGGTGCCCAGATCGTCGTCGACCAGTTCCTGGTCGCGGCCGAGGAAAAGTGGGGCCAGCACTGCGGGCTGGTGCTGCTGTTGCCCCACGGCTACGACGGCCAGGGCCCCGAGCACTCGTCCGGCCGCCTGGAGCGCTTCTTCACCATGTGCGCCGGCGACAACCTGCAGCTGGTGAACGTGACCACCGCTGCTCAGTACTTCCACCTCTTACGCCGCCAGGCGGGTGCCGTCCGGCGCCGGCCGCTGGTGGTCTTCACGCCGAAGTACCTGCTGCGGGCCCGGGAATCCCGATCGTGCGCCTCGTCGCTGTGCGGCGACACGGCCTTCCACCCCGTCCTCGACGACCCCTCGCCGGCCGATCCGTCCGCCGTGAAGCGGGTGGTGCTGTGCTCGGGGAAGGTGGCCTACGACGCCCTCGTCCGGCGTGACCAGGCCCGGGCACCCCTGGCCGTGGTGCGGGTCGAGCAGCTCTACCCCTGGCCGGAGAAGGATCTGCGGGCGGTATTGGAGCGCTATCCCAACGCCGACTCCGTCTACTGGCTGCAGGAGGAGCCGGAGAACATGGGGGCCTGGCCGGCGGTGGCCGGCCGGCTCCAGGGGGTCGTCGCCGGCGGCGCCAAGATCGGCCACGCCAGTCGCCCCGAGTCGGCCAGCCCGGCCACGGGCAGCTTCAAGCTCCACCTGCGCCAGCAGGACAACGTGCTCGACCGGGCCTTCGAGGGGGTCTGAAGGCGCCGGCCCGGGCACCCGGTCGCCCGTGCCACCGTTGCCCGGGGGCCAGCAGGTAGGATGTCGGGCGACACCCTCCCGTCGCGGGAAGGTGGTCGATGGTCCGGCGCCGCGGTTCCCGCCTCGCAGCGCTCGGGCAACGAACCGGGCGGGCCATGAAGGCGACGGGCTTCGTCCGCGGCTCCTCGTTCCCCCGGGGAACGGGCGCCCAGGCGACCTGGCGCCGGTCTCAGACCGGGCGCCAGGGCTCAGCTCGGCGCCGGGAGAGGGGAAGACGAGATGGACGACCGTGGCTGAGGCGCCGTCGAACGCCCATTTGGTGGTCGACGGGTCGAACATCGCCACCGAAGGCCGCAGCCTGCCGAGCCTGCGCCAGCTGGACGAAGCGGTGCGGGCGTTGCTCAAGGAGCGGCCTCATGAGACGTGGACGGTGGTGGTCGACGCCACCTTCGGGCATCGCATCGACAGCTCCGAGAAGCAGATGTACGAGGAGGCGCTGGCGGCCAACGAGCTGGTGACGCCGCCGGCCGGCACCATCGGCCGGGGGGACAAGTTTCTCCTCGAAGTGGCCGATCGGGCCAACGCCACCGTGTTCTCCAACGACTCCTTCCAGGAGTTCCATGGTGAGTACGAGTGGCTCTTCGACGATGGTCGCCTGATCGGCGGCAAGCCGGTCCCCGAGGTGGGCTGGATCTTCACCGCTCGCACGCCGGTACGCGGGCCGAGGAGCCGGATGTCCTCGCGGGCGGCGTCGGAGCGGCGGGGTCGGGCGGGGTCGGGAACCAGGCGATCACGCCGGGTCCTGTCGGCTACCGAGCCGCTGCCGGTGCCGTCGAAGCCGCCGCCGCGCTCCCGGCGTACACCGGTGTCGGCGGCCTCGGCGGCGACACCGTCGAGTACGGACGACGCCCCGGAGCCCGGCGGCGAGGCCCAGGCGACGCCCACCCGGTCGGGGAGGGGCACCCGGGGCCGGCGATCGGGCACCTCGGGCACCTCGGGCACCTCGGGCACCTCGGGCGGCTCGGGCGGCTCGGTCGGCTCGGTCGAGCCGGTCAACGACCCGCTGCCCTTCATCGAGTTCATCGCCGAGCACTCCCCGGGCAGCGTGGTCGAGGGTGAGGTCACCGCCTTCACTAGCCACGGGGCCTTCGTGCAGGTGGGCGACGTGCGCTGCTACCTGGCGCTCAAGCTCATGGGCGACCCCGCCCCCCGTAGCGCCCGCGACGTGCTCAACCGCGGCGAGGTCCGGGACTTCGTGGTCCACGCCCTCGATGCTCC
>Ga0247704_1000083_pt1 | contig 25352 bp, 23 predicted proteins | sample 41W_NmetaG_FD_189042 | JGI IMG/M metagenome (GOLD analysis project Ga0247704, IMG submission 189042) | Soil microbial communities from hillslope of Landscape Evolution Observatory, University of Arizona, Oracle, AZ, United States - 4-1-W_N | ecosystem: Engineered > Artificial ecosystem >...
GGCCTCCGACCTGGCGGCCACCTCGTACCAGGTGGTGGCGCCCTGGTTGGTGACGTGGAAGGTGCCGGGACGGCGGCCCACCACCAGGTGGCACACGGTGGCCGCCAGGTCGGAGGCCACCGTCAGGCACCCATGCTGGTCGTCGACGAAAGCCAGCTGGTCGTGCTCGCCGGCCAGGCGCAGCACCGTCTTGACCAGGTTGGCGCCGACCCGCCCGCACACCCACGAGGTGCGCACCAACGTCGATCCCGGAGCCAGCTCCCGCTCGCCGGCCAGCTTGGAGCGGCCGTAGACCGAGCGGGGATCGGGTTCGTCCCACTCGTGGTAGGGGCCCTGCTTGTCGCCGCTGAAGACGTAGTCGGTCGAGAAGTGGCACAGGTGGGCGCCGACCAGGCGGGCCGCTTCGACGACGTGGCGCACCCCCAGGGCGTTGACGGCGAAGGCCCGGTCGGGGTCGGCCTCGCAGGCGTCCACCGCCGTCCAGGCGGCGGCGTTGACGACGGCATCGGGGGCGACGGTGGTGATGGCCGCCAGCACGGCGTCGCGGGCGGCGACGTCGAGGGTCCGGTAAGCGGTGCCCACCACCTCGTGGCCGGCCGCCTCGAAGGCACCCACCAGCTCGTGGCCGACCTGGCCTTCGGCCCCGGTGACCAAAACTCGCATCAGCGGTCGTGCACCAGCGGCTCCCACCACGACCGGTTGTCGCGGTACCAGGCCACGGTGGCGGCCAGGGCGTCGTCGAGGCCGTGCCGGGGTTCCCAGCCGAGAGCCCTCACCTTGGTGGCGTCGATCGAGTACCGGCGGTCGTGGCCGAGGCGGTCGGTCACCGGCTCGACCATCGACGCGTCGGCCCCGCACAGCGCCAGGAGGCGGCGGGTGAGCTCCAGGTTGGTGATCTCGTTCCCCGGCCCGATGTTGTAGATCTGGCCCACGGCGCCCTGGCGCAGGACCAGGTCGATGGCGGCGCAGTTGTCCTCCACGTGGCACCAGTCCCGCACGTTGCCGCCGTCGCCGTAGAGGGGGACCTTGAGCCCGTCGAGCAGGCGGGTGACGAAGAGGGGGACGACCTTCTCCGGGTACTGGTAGGGGCCCAGGTTGTTGGACGACCGGGTCACGATCACCGGCAGGCCGTGGGTGTGGAAATACGACAGGGCGATGAGGTCGGAACCGGCCTTGGAGGCGGAGTAGGGCGAGCGGGGCCCGACGGGGTCGGCCTCGGTGAAGGAGCCCTCGGCGATGGAGCCGTAGACCTCGTCGGTGGAGATGTGCAGGAGGCGGGCGACGCCCGCCGTGCGGGCCACGTCGCACACCACGTTGGTGCCGGTGCAGTTGGTGCGCACGAAGGCGTCGGCACTGGCGATGGAGCGATCGACGTGGCTCTCGGCGGCGAAGTGGACCACGGTGTCGTGGCCGGCCATGGCCTCGGTCACGGCCTCCCGGTCACAGATGTCGCCCTTGACGAAGCGGTACCGGGGATCACCGTCGAGGCCGGCCAGGTTGGCCGGGTTGCCGGCGTAGGTGAGGGCGTCGAACACGGTGACGTGGTCGTCGCCGGAGCCCAGCACCCGGCGCACGAAGTTGGAGCCGATGAACCCGGCCCCCCCCGTGACGAACAGGTTCACGGGCGCCGCTCCAGCTCGGCCCGCTTGGGGTTGGCCTGGTCCCGGTCGGACAGGACGGGGTGGCTGACGCCCCAGTCGGCCCCGATGGCGGGATCGTCCCAGGCCACCCCCAGCTCGTCGGCCGGGTCGTAGTAGCGGTCGACGAGGTAGGTGATGGTCATGTCGGAGAGGGCGGCGAAGCCGTGGGCCACGCCCGGGGGGATCAGCACGCCCCGGTGCCGGGCGGGATCGGCACCGTCCTCGCCCTGGGGATGGCACCCGAGGTCGAGCATGAGGGTGGCCCCGTCGGTGGGGGAGCCGGTGCGCAGGTCGTGGAGCACCACCCGGGCCAGACCCTGGGGCACGTACCAGTAGTCGCTCTGGTGCAGGTGGTAGTGCAGGCCCACCACCGCCCCCGCCCGCCGGTCGCCCCGGTTGGCCTGGACCATCTCCAGGCCACCGGGGAACCACGATCGCCGGTAGGTCTCGACGAAAAGGCCCCGGGCGTCGCCGTGGACCTCGGGGTCCACCACCATCACCCCGGCCACCACCTCGGACTCGTTGATCACTGCCACCCCGCCATTGTGGCCGATGCGGGTGCCTTCGACGCCGGTCGGCCATCGCGGTCAGACTGTCGGCCATGCCCCGCGCCCTCGTCACCGGCATCACCGGCCAGGACGGCCACTACCTGGCCGAGCTCCTCCACCAGGAGGGCTACGAGGTCTTCGGGCTGGTCAAGGGCCAGCACAACCCCCGGGCCGAGCAGTTCCAGGAGGAGCTGCCGTTCGTGGACGTGGTGGGGGGCGACCTGGCCGACCTGTCGTCGCTGGTGGCCGCCCTGGAGTACGCCCAGCCCGACGAGGTCTACAACCTGGCCGCCATCTCCTTCGTCGCCTTGTCGTTCCGCCAGGCCGAGTTGACGGCGAACGTGACCGGGCTGGGTGTGCTGCGCATGCTGGAGGCGGTGCGGATGGTGGGGGGCCGGGAGAACCCCATGCGCTTCTACCAGGCGTCGTCGAGCGAGATGTTCGGCAAGGTCCGCGAGACCCCCCAGAACGAGCAGACGCCCTTCTATCCCCGCAGCCCCTACGGGGTGGCCAAGGTCTTCGGCCACGACATCACCGTGAACTACCGCGACTCCTACGGCTTGTTCGCCTGCAGCGGCATTCTGTTCAACCACGAGTCCCCCCGCCGGGGCCTGGAGTTCGTCACCCGCAAGATCACCAACGCCGTGGCCCGCATCAAGCTCGGCCTCCAGCACGAGCTGGCCCTCGGCAGCCTCGACCCCCAGCGGGACTGGGGGTTCGCCGGCGACTACGTCCGGGCCATGTGGTCGATGCTCCAGCAGGAGGAGCCCGAGGACTACGTCGTGGCCACCGGGGAGACCCACTCGGTACGCGAGTTCGTGGAGCTGGCCTTCGCCGCCGCCGGCATCGACGACTGGCAGCGCTACGTGCGCCAGGACGAGCGCTTCATGCGCCCGGCCGAGGTCGACCTGCTGGTGGGCGACGCCTCCAAGGCCACCAAGAAGCTGGGCTGGGCGCCCACCATGACCTTCCCCGAGCTGGTCGACGTCATGGTGGCGCACGACCTGGAGCACGAGCAGCGTAAGGAACGCAACCGCCGCTGACCGGGCAGCGGCGATCCCGGGTGAGCACGGTGGGCGGCGACGAGGTCCTGGCGGCGGAGCCCTGCCTCTCGGTGGTCATGCCCGCCTTCAACGAAGAGGCCACCTTGGCGACGGTGGCCGAGCGGGTGCTGCGCTCGCCCTACACCGCCCAGCTGGTGATCGTCGACGACGGCTCGACCGACACCACCCCCGCCGTCGCCGCCGCCCTGGCGGCGAGCGACGACCGGGTGCAGCTCCTGTCCCAGGGGGTCAACCGGGGCAAGGGGGCGGCCCTGCGCCGGGGCTTCGCCGAGGCCCGCGCCCCCTACGTGATCGTCCAGGACGCAGATCTGGAGTACGACCCCGGCGAGTACGGGCTGGTCCTCGGCCCCCTGCTCGACGGGCGGGCCGACGTCGTCTTCGGATCCCGGTTCCAGGCCGGGCGGGCGCACCGGGTGCTCTACTACTGGCACTCGGTGGGGAACAAGCTCCTGACCCAGATCTCCAACGTGTTCACCAACGTCAACCTCACTGACATGGAGACCTGCTACAAGGCCTTCCGCCTCGAGGTGCTGCGCAGCTTCGAGATCGAAGAGGACCGCTTCGGCGTCGAGCCCGAGGTGACGGCCAAGGTGGCGGCCGGGGGCTGGCGCATCTTCGAGGTCGGGATCTCCTACTCGGGGCGGACCTACGCCGAGGGCAAGAAGATCGGGTGGCGCGACGGGGTCCACGCCCTGCGCTGCATCGTGCGCTACTCGCCGCTGGCATCCGCCCTGCGCCGCCACCGCAGCTGACCGGCAGCCGCGGCCCAGCCTGGCCCTTGCCCTGCCTTCTACTGTCTGATACACAGTAGTGTGTGACCGAGAAGACAGGGACCGACACCACCCAGCTGCTCAAGGGCGTGCTCGACCTGGCCGTGCTGGCGGTGGTCAGGGAGGCCGACGGCTACGGCTACGACATCCTCCGGCGCCTGCGCGACGCCGGGCTGGAGGAGGTGGGGGACGCCTCGGTGTACGGCACGCTGCGCCGGCTCTTCGCCGCCGGCGCCCTCTCGTCCTACGTGGTGCCCTCCGACGAGGGCCCCCATCGCAAGTACTACGCCCTGACCCCGTCGGGGGGCGATCTCTTGGAGCGGGGGACCAAGACCTGGTGCCAGTTCGCCGACACCCTCGACCACCTCGTGGGGACCGACCGCAAGGAGGCGGCATGACCACCACCGTCGCCGGTGAGGCGGCCCGCTACCTCGACGCCGTGCGTACCCAGCTGGGCGACCTGGCGGCCGACGAGCGCCAGGAGGTGCTCGAGGATCTCGCCGTGCACCTCGAGGAGGTGGCCGCCGACGCCGACGGGCCGCTGGAACAGATCCTGGGCCGGCCCGAGGACTTCGTGGCCGAGCTGCGGGCGTCGGCCGGGATGGCCGGACCCGGGCCCGACCGACCCGGGGGCGGGGTTGCCGCCGCCCGGGACCGCCTAGGGACGTGGAGGCAGGCCGCCGCCGGGAGCCGGGCGGGGCGCTGGATCGACGCCCTGCTGCCCGAGCTGGCCCCGGGGTGGTGGGTGCTGCGGGGGTATCTGGCCGTGCTGGCCCTGTCGGTGCTCGGCGGTGAGCACCACTTCCCCCACTTCCCGGTCCCCACCCTGCTCGGCTCGTCCGTCTTCGGGCTGGCGGCCGTGGCGGCGGCGGCGGCGGCGTCCGTGCAGCTCGGCCGCCGGCACCGCCAGGTGGGCCGGCCGTGGACCATCACCGCCGGTGAGGTCCTCCTGGTGCTCGGGACCATGATCGCTCTCGGCCAGCTGCGGGGAGCGGTGGGGCCCCAGTACGTCTTCGCCGACCCGGCGCCGATCCACTCCGGCAGCCTCACCTACCCCGACGGCAGCCCCATCACCAACCTGTTCCCCTACGGGTCCGACGGGCGGCTGCTCGACGGGGTCCTCCTCTACGACCAGGACGGCCGCCCGGTGTCCCTCGCCGGAGGGGAGCCCGTCAACCCCTACGACGACCGCCTGCAAACCGACTACCGGCTCGACGCCAACGGCGCCGAGGTCCCCAACCTGTACCCCCTCGACCAGCAGCTCCGGGAGTATCGCTACGGGCCCCAAGGGGAGAGCGTGGTCACCGAACCGGTGCGCCCTCCGGCGATCTCCCCGCCCCGGCTGGCGCCGACGACCACCACGGCGTCCCCGGCGACCACGTCGACCTCGGCGGCCCCGGCGACCACGGCGACGACGGCCCCGGCCCCGGCGGGGTAGGGGAAGGGCGGCCGGGACGAGGCGCTAGGGTCGGCGGCCGTGCCCGCTGGCGTGTACATCGGCCTGTGCTCGGCCCTGCTGACCACCCTGGTCACCGAGGTCTATTGCCACCGGTGCCTAGCCCACCGGGCCTTCCGGGTCCAGCCCCGCCTGGCCTCGGGCCTCGACACCTTCTTCCAGGTCATGGTCGGGACCCACCCCCAGACGTGGGCGGCGGTCCATCGCCTGCACCACCGCTACGCCGACACGCCCCTCGATCCCCACTCGCCGGTCCAGCGCCGGCCCATCACCGTCCTGGCCGGTTCGGCCTACCTCTTCGCCGTCGCCCGGCGCCGGCTGCCGGCGGGTGGGCCCTCGGGCCGGGGGATCTCCCACCTCGTCCTGCGGACGTCGCTCTTCGCCGTCTTCTTCATCGCCTTCGGCCTGGCCCAGCTGGCGGTCATGGTCGCCGTCCACCTGGTCAGCTACCTCGGCTCCATGGGGATGGTCAACGCCGTGGGCCACCTCTACGGGCGCAAGCCGCACCCCGAGGTCCCCGGCTACGACCTGGCCTGGCTGGCCATCCCGCTGCTCGGCCACGGCTACCACAACTCCCACCATGCCCACCCGGCGGCGGCCCGGACGGGGCCCCTGGACCCAATCTGGCCCCTGCTCAGGGTCCTGGGCGCCCTGGGGCTGGTCGAGTTCGACCACCGGCGGGGGGCCGCAGCACTGCCGGCGTGCTGCGGGGCGGCCACGCCCCTGCCCGGCCCCGCCGCCGCGCTCGAGGCCTGAGGCGTCGGGACCCCGGTGCCGGCCGGCCCGGTCTAGCCCGGCGCCCGCCCGGCGGCGGCCCGGAGCTCGTCTTGGAGTTGGGACAGGACCCGCGCCAGCTCCCGGCGCCGCACCTGGGCCCGCTGGAGGGCCAGCACCCCGAAGCCGACAGAGACGTAGAGGGCGTCCTCCAGCTGGCGGGCCAGGTCGTCGGGGACCTCGATTCCCATGGTCGCCAGGGTAGTGGCGGCTCCGGCCGGGGACCGTGGCGGCGGCGCCCGGTGATCGACGACCCACCGTCGGGGCCGGCGGCCGCTACTCTCGGCCCACCGTGGCCGTGCAGCACCAGGGCGGGTCGATCCGGCCGGCGGGACCGACGACCGGGCAGGGGGACCTCGTGGACGAGGGGGAGCCGGAGGGCGCGGTCCACGCCCCGCCGGTCGTGGCCGTGGTGGTCACCCACGACCCTGGCCCCTGGCTGGAGGAGTGCCTGGGGTCCATCGGCGCCCAGGACTACCCCAACCTGTCGGTCCTGGTGATCGACGCCGCCAGCCGGGTCGATCCGCTGCCCCGCATCGCCTCGGCGCTCCCGGATGCCTTCGTGCGCCATCTGGACACCAACCCCGGCTACGGCGCCGCCGCCAACGAGGTGCTGCGCGTGGTCGAGGGCGCCGCCTTCTACGTCTTTTGCCACGACGACATCCTGCTCGAGCCCAGTTCCGTGCGTGCCCTGGTCCAGGAGTCCTTCCGCTCCAACGCCGGGGTGGTGGGACCCAAGCTGGTCTCCTGGGGCAGCCCCCGAGCCCTGTTGCAGGTGGGGATGTCGGCCGACAAGACCGGGGTGATCAGCCCGCTGGTCGAGCGGGGCGAGCTCGACCAGGAGCAGCACGACCGGGTCCGGGATGTCTTTGCCGTGCCGGGGGCCTGCACCATGGTCCGGGCCGACCTGTTCGCTTCTCTCGGGGGCTACGACCCGGCCATCACCTACCTCGGCGACGACCTCGACCTCTGCTGGCGGGCCCACGTGGCCGGTGCCCGGGTGGTGGTGGTCCCCGCCGCCCGGGTCCAGCACCGGGAGGAGTTGCAGACCCGGCGCAGGGTCGATGATCGCCGCCGGCTGTTCGCCCGCCACCGGCTCCGCACCATGCTCGTCTGTTACGGCCCCATCCACCTGGTCCGGGTCCTGCCCCAAGCGGCCGTGTTCACCCTGATCGAGGCCGTCTACGCCCTGGCCGCGGGCCGCATCACCCAGTCGGCGGACGTGCTCAGCGCTTGGTCGTGGAATGCCCGTCGTTTCGGGGAGATCCGGGCCCGCCGCCGCCAGCTGCGGGCGGTACGGGGCCTGCGCGACGGCGAGATCCGTCGCCTCCAGGGGCGGGGCAGCGCCCGGCTGACGTCGTACCTTCGGGGCGAGCTGGGCAGCGGCGACCGGGTGCGGGCCTCGCTCAGCGAGGCCGGCAGGGACCTGGCCGGATCGCTGCAGGCCGGTCCCCGCCGGGTGGCCATCCTGGCCGTCTCCGTGGTGGTGCTCCTGGTGGCCTTCGGCAGCCGGGAGCTGATCGGCGGGCGGCTGCCCAACGTGGCCAGCATCGTCGCCTTCGACCGTGGCCCCTTCTCCCTGCTGGGCGAGTACCTCAGCGGCTGGCGACCGGCGGGCCTCGGCTCCGAGGCTCCGTCGCCCACCGCCCTCGCCCTGCTCGGGATGGCCGGCACCGCCTTCCTCGGCGCCATGGGGCTGCTCCAGCAGGTGCTGGTGCTCGGGACCCTGCCGGCCGGCCTGGTGGGGGCCTGGCGCCTCACCCGGGGACTGGGTTCCCAGCGGGCCCGGGGCGTGGGCCTGCTCGTCTACGCCGTCGCCCCCCTGCCCTACGACGCCCTGTCCCGCGGGCGCTGGGACGGGTTGCTGCTCTACGCCGCCGCCCCGTGGATCCTCGCCCGGCTCTTGGCCGCCTCGGGCGAGGAACCCTTTGCCGGGGGGACCCGCCAGGGCGTCGGGCGCCAGGTGCTGGTCCTCGGCCTCGTCGTCGCCGTGGTGGCTGCCTTCGTGCCCCTGGTGGTCGTGCTCGTCCCCGTCATGGCCCTCGCCCTGGTGCTCGGCTCGGCCCTGACCAGCGGTGGTCGGGGGACCCTCACGTCGTTGGCCGTGGCCGGGGGGGCGTCGGCGCTGGCGCTCGTCCTGCACCTGCCGTGGTCGCTCACCTTCCTGCCCACCGGCGGGGGATGGTCGGCCATGGCCGGCATCGGGGCGCTGGGCGGCGCAGACCTCGGCGCCGGGGAGTTGTTGCGCCTGGAGACCGGCACGGTGGGGCTGTCGCCCCTGGGCTGGGCGGTGCCCCTCGCCGGCGCCCTGGCCCTGCTCATCGGGCGGGACTGGCGCTTCCGCTGGGCCGTCCGCAGCTGGACGGTGGCGGTGACGTGCTGGGCCCTGGTGTGGGCCGGTGGCCGGGGGCTGACGGGCCTGCCCGTGCCCGCGGCCGAGGTCCTGGTGGCCCCGGCCGCCGCCGCTTTGGCCCTGGCGGCCGCCCTGGGGATGGTGGCCTTCGAGCGCGATCTCTCCGGGTACGGCTTCGGGCTGCGCCAGGTGGCGGCGTTGGTGGCGGCCGGGGGGCTGGTGCTGGCCGCGGTGCCCGTGGGGGTGGCGGCGCTGGACGGCGACTGGAACGTGCCCGAGAGCGACTTCACCCGGACCCTGGCCTTCATGGAGGAGGAGGAGGTGGCGGCCGCCGGGCCCTTCCGGGTCCTGTGGCTCGGCCACCCTGCGGTGCTGCCGGTGGCCGGTCACCCCCTGGCCGACGGCCTGGCCTGGGGGTTGGCGCCGGGCGGCAGCCCGGGGGTATCCGACCGCTGGGTCAACCCGTCCGGCCCGGGGCAACTGGTGGCGGAGGCCCTGGTCCTGGCCGCCGAGGGCCGCAGCGAGCGGCTGGGCCGGCTGCTCGGACCGCTCGGCATCCGCTACCTGGTGGTGGCCGACCGTTCTGCCCCGGCTCGTTCCGGGGTGGCCCTGCGCCCCCCGCCGGACGGGTTGGCGGCCACCCTGGCCCAGCAACTCGACCTGCGCAGCATCGATGTCGACCCCGCCCTTACCATCTACGAGAACGCCGCCTGGGTACCCGAGCGCGCCGTGCTGGCGCCGGCGGGCGGTGCCGATCTGGCAACCGCCCTGGCCGCGCCCGAGCCGTTCGGGGCGACCGTCGGCCTCGACCTGTCGGCCTCCCCCCCGGCGTTGGCGGAGGCGCCGTCGCCGACCCGCTTCCAGGGGGAGGTGGCGGCGGGCACGCTGTTCCTGGCCGAGGCCGCCTCGCCCCGCTGGGAGCTGCGCACCGGCGGCGAGGTGGCCGGCGCCGCGCCCGCCTTCGGCTGGGCCAACGCCTTCGCCGTCGCCGAACCCGGCGAGGCCACCGTGCGCTACCGCACCTCGCCGCTGCGCTGGCTGGCCGTGGCCGGGCAGGCTCTGGCCTGGGTGCTGGTCGTGCTGGCCGCCGGGGGATGGGGCCGGCACCGCGGCCGGCTGCACCGCCGGTGAGGCGGCGGGCCGGCATCCGGCTGCCGGCGGTGGTCGTCCTGGCCGGGATCATGGCCGGCATGGCGCTGGTCGACATCACCGACCGGACTCCGGTCACCTTCGGCAGCTCCGGTGCGTTCGCCATGCCGACCGCCGACGGTCCGTCGTCGCTGACCTCCACCTGGTTCTGCGCCGCCAGCGCCAACGTGGCCGAGGGCCAGAGCGGGCTCGACGTCCTCGTGGCCAACTTCGGCGACGAGGCCCGCTCGGGGACGGTGACGTGGATGGCCGACGGGGCCGACCCCGTGATCCGCCCCCTGCAGGTCGGCGCCCACGACGGGGTGTCCCTCGCCGCCGACGACGCCGTCGACGCCGGTGCGGTGTCGGCCGTGGTGGAGCTCGACGGGGGTTCGGTGGCCGTGGAGCACGCCGTGTCGGTCGGCGCCGGCTCGGCGGTGGCTCCCTGCGCCCCGTCCGCCTCCGGAGCCTGGTACCTGGCCAACGGCACGACGGCCCGCGATGCGAGCGAGGTGCTCGTGCTGTTCAACCCCTTCCCGGGCGACGCCGTGGTCGACATCTCCTTCTCCACCGACCAGGGCAGGGATGAACCCGAGGCCCTCCAGGGCCTCCCTGTCCCCGCCCGCTCCACCACCCGGGTGGCGGCCGGCGAGTACGTACGCCGGCGCGACGTCGCCGCCGCCACCGTCTCCACCCGCACCGGGCGGGTGGTGGTCGACCGCCTGCAGCGCTTCGACGGCAGCGAGGGGCGCCGGGGAATCGCCCTCGCTCTGGCCGCCCCGGCGCCTTCGCCGGTCTGGACCTTCCCTGCCGGACGGCACCAGGAGGGCCTGGCCGAGCGGTGGCACGTCTACAACCCGGGTGAGCGCGATGCGGTGGTGATCGTGGAGGTGGCACCCGAGGAGGGTGAGATCCCCATCCCCGTCGAGCGCACGGTGTCAGCCGGAGCCCAGCTGGTCATCGACGCCGCCGAGGCTTCGGTGGTCCCGGCCGGCGTCGGGCACTCGTCGGTGGTGCGCTCGATCAACGGCGTCCCCGTGGTGGCGGAGCGGGAGCTGTCGGGGGTGGCCCCCTCGCCCCGGCGGGGGTGGTCGTCGATGCCCGGATCCCCGCTCGAGGCCGAGCGCTGGCTGCTGGCGGCCGGTGACCTCGGGAACGTGGGGGGCGACCGGGTGTCGGTCTTCAACCCCGGCCCCGGCGCCGTGCGCCTGTCGGTGCGGGCCCAGGCCGGTGCCCGGGAGGTGACGGTGGCGGGCCTGGAGGCCGTCGAGCTGGCGCCGGGGAGCCACCGCCAGTTCGATGTGGGCGACCTGGCCGACGGCCCGCCCCGCCCGCTGGTCGTCGAGGCCGACGGCCCGGTCGTGGTCGAGCGAGACCTGTCGCCCGCCGCCGATCCCGGCATCTCCACCCTGCTCGGCATCCCCCTGCCCTAGCGACGCCGGCCGGCCCGGGTGTCGTTACCGTGGCGGCGGTGGAACGGGTGGTGGTGGCGCTGGCCCTGATGGCGGTGGCCGTGGTGGTCGCCCTGATTCTCGAGCGCCGCCGCCCAGACGCCCCCACCCAGGCTCGCTGGGCGGTGCCGTCCCAGCTCGACCGGGCCGACTTCAGCCGCCCCGACGTCGCCTGGCTGGTGGCGGTGTTCACGTCGGCCACCTGCGACGCCTGCGCCCAGGTGGTGGCCAAGGCCCGGCCGCTGGAGAGCTCGGAGGTGGCGGTCCAAGAGGTCGAGTACGCCGCCCAGGCCGAGCTCCACCGCCGCTACGGGATCGACGCCGTGCCCTGCATCGCCGTGGCCGACGCCGAGGGCGTGGTGCGGGCCAGCCACGTGGGCCCGGCCACGGCCACCGATCTGTGGGCCACCCTGGCCGACCTCCGGGAGGGCCGGCCCCAGGCCGGCTGAGCCCAATTGTGGAGGATCGAGACGGCACAGCCGACTCGATCCTCCACAATTGCGGCCGGATCAGCCCCTCGCTGGCATCGAGCCGGAAACCTCGGTCTGGCCCGCTTCGGGAGGGACCGGGCCGGGGCCCGACCCGTCGACGGCCTCCTCGCCGGCGTCGCCCGACTGCAGGGCTTCGTCGATGAGGCGCCTGACCTCGGCCCCGTCGATGGTCTCGTGCTCGAGGAGGGCCTGGGCGACGGCGTCGAGGCCCAGCCGGTAGTGGCGCAGGGTGTCGCGGCAGCGGTCCTCCTGGCGGCGCAGGATCTGCTCGACCTCCTCGTCGATCACCCGGGCGGTCTCGTCGGAGTACTCCCTGCTGTGCATGAGATCCTCACCGAGGAAGACCTGGCCCTGGCCACCCCAGGCCATGGGACCGACCCGCTCGCTCATCCCCCACTCCCGCACCATCTTGCGGGACAGCTCGGTCGCCCCCATGAGATCGTTGTTGGCTCCGGTGGAGATGACGCCGAAGACCAGCTCCTCGGCGATGCGCCCGCCGAGGCGCACCACCAGCGAGTCCTCGATGTAGTCCTGGCGGTACAGGTGGCGCTCCTCGGGGAGCTGCTGGGTGACGCCCAGAGCCATGCCGCTGGGCAGGATGGTGACCTTGTGGAGGGGATCGGCGTGGGGCAGGACGGCGGCACACACCGCGTGGCCGCCCTCGTGGTAGGCCACGATCTCCTTCTCCACGTCGGACAGGGCCATCGACTCCCGCCGCTGGCCCATGAGCATGCGGTCCCGGGCCGACTCGAAGTCCTCCATGTGGACCTCCTTGGCGTCCCGGCGCACGGCGAAGAGGGCAGCCTCGTTCACCAGGTTGGACAGGTCGGCGCCGCTCATCCCCGGCGTCCCCTTGGCCACCGTGACCAGGTCGACGTCGTCGCCGATGCGCTTGTCCTTGGCGTGCACCTCGAGGATGGCCAGGCGCTCGTCGCACTCCGGCAGGGGCACCACCACCTGGCGGTCGAAGCGCCCGGGCCGCAAGAGGGCCGGGTCGAGGATGTCGGGCCGGTTGGTGGCCGCCATCATGACGATGCCCTCGGTGGCCTCGAAGCCGTCCATCTCCGAGAGCATCTGGTTGAGGGTCTGCTCCCGCTCGTCGTGGCCACCGCCGAGGCCGGCACCCCGCTTGCGGCCGATGGAGTCGATCTCGTCGACGAAGATGATGGCCCGCCCCATCTTGCGAGCCGACTGGAACAGGTCGCGCACCCGGCTGGCCCCGACGCCCACGAACATCTCCATGAAGTCCGACCCGGTGACCGACAGGAAGGGCACGCCGGCCTCGCCGGCGACGGCCCGGGCGATGAGGGTCTTGCCCGTGCCCGGCGGGCCCACCAGCAGGACGCCCTTGGGGATACGAGCCCCCACGGTGGCGAAGCGCTGCGGGGCCTTGAGGAAGTCGACCACCTCGGTGATCTCCTGCTTGACACCGTCGTAGCCGGCGACGTCGGCGAAGGTGGTGCCCGGCTTCTCGGTGCTGTAGGTCTTGGCCTTGGAGCGACCGATCTGCATGATCCCGCCCATCTGGCCCTGGGCCCGGCGTTGCATCCACACGAAGAAGCCGATGAGCAGGGCCACGGGCAGGAGGAACGGCAGAAGGGCGGTGAAGAGGTTCGGCGTCGGCGTGGTGGTCTCGTAGCTGACGCCGTGCTCCTCGAACAGGTCGATGTCGTCGGAGAACAGCTCGGGCGTGGCGTTGCTGGCGATCTGGTCGCCGCTCCTGGTCTCGGCCAGGATGTCGTTGGTCTCGGTGTTGAAGGCCACCGATTCGATCCGGTCGTCGCGCACCAGCTGCCGGAGCTCGGAGTAGCTGATGGCGTCGGCCTCGGCCGTGGAGAACAGGCTGCTGACCAGGAAGAACGACATGACCACCCCGAGGACGGCCCACATCGCCCAGCGGGGCCAACCCTGCTCGGGGCGGCCGGGACGCCGATCGCCCCGGCGGGCGTCGCGCGCGTCGCGAGGCGGAGGCGTGGGGGAGTGGGGCGCCATGGCACCATGCTACGGGCGGGGACGTGCACGCGAGCATCCACCACCGGGGACGGGGCCGGGGCTACGCTCGGGCCATGGGTAGCCTCCAGCGCTCGTTGGGGACGCGGCGGCCCACACCCGCCATCCGACCCCGCCTCTGTGCCCGTCCCGGCTGTGGCGACGTGGCGTCGGCCACCATGACCTACGACTACGCCAGCCGCTCGGCGTGGATCGATCGCCTCGACGAGACCGCTTCGCCCGCCGGCTACGACCTCTGCGCCGACCACGTCGAGCGCTTCGGCGTTCCCAGCGGCTGGAGCCGCACCGACCGCCGGGTCCCGGCGACGACCCCGTTCGACCGCCTGGCCGTCTGACGGTCTGGGCGGCGAGCCGCCAGCGAGGGCCGCCCGGTAGCGTGGCAGGCGATGCCGCCCGAGGACCGCGCGGACCTCGCCCCCGGGCCCGGTGCCGAGATCGAGCGGGTGCGCTGGGGCATGGGCGACGGCCTCCTCGGGATCCTCCTCACCATCGTCGTCCCCACCTTGGTGGCCAGCACCGTGCTGGTGGCCACGGGCCGGGACAGCCTGGCCGGCCTCTCGTTGAGCGGGGTGGCCCTGCTGCAGATCCCCCTGTGGGCGGGGCTGCTCGGGGCGCCGCTGTGGGCCACCTTCCTCAAGGGTCGCCGGAGCCTGGCCCTGGACTTCGGTCTGCGGGCCCGCTGGCTCGACGTGCCCCTCGGCCTGGCGGTCGGATGCGCCACCCAGCTCGCCCTGGTGGTGCTGATCGCCCTGGTCTACCCGGTGCTCGACATCGACCCCGAGCGGGTGGGTACCAGCGCCGAGGAACTGACCTCGAGCGCCACCGATCCCCTCGGGGTCGTCCTGCTGGTGGCCCTGGTCGCCCTGGCCGCCCCCCTCTTCGAGGAGCTGTTCTACCGGGGGCTGTGGCTGCGAGCGGTGGAGCGCCGGTGGGGGACCGCCTGGGCGGTGGTCACCTCGTCGTTGATCTTCGGTCTCATCCACTTCCAGCTCTACGACCTGCCCGCCCTGGTGGCCTTCGGCCTGGTGGCGGCGGTGCTCACCGTGCGCACCGGCCGGCTGGGACCGGCGATCTTCGCCCATGTCGCCTTCAACCTCACGGCGGTGATCAGCCTGCTGGTGGGTCTGGGCTGAGCGGGTTGGGCGGCGAGCCCCCGGTTGGCGGAAGATTCGGCTCAAGTCCAGCTCCCAATCTTCCGAAGGACAGGAGTGACCGATCTCGGGCCCCCCTCCCTCTGCCGGCGCTGCGCCGCACCCCTGGTGAACATCTCCTTCCGCCAGGGGTCGTCGAACATGACCATGTCCTCGTGTGCCAAGTGCCATCGCCGGACGTGGCAGCGTGACGACGAGGCAGTGGAGCTGGGTGACGTCCTGTCCACCCTGGCCCAGAGCCGGAGACGCCGGAAGCGCGCCGGACGCTGAGCGGGCCGCCTGGGGCCCGCCAGGCGCGAACGCAACCGTAGGTGGCAGGATGGAACAGTGGCTGTGATCCAGCGTCTGCGACGCCTGCCGCCCGAGACCACGATCACGGTGGCCCTGGTGAGCGTCGCCGTGGCCTTCATCGGCCTCGCCCTCCAACCCGCCCTGGTGCTGTCCGACACGCTCCCGGCGGGCGGAGACATGGGAGCCCACGTGTGGGGTCCGGCCTTCCTGCGGGACCACCTGCTGAGCGACGGGCGGCTGACGGGGTGGTCACCCGACTGGTACGCCGGCTTCCCGGCGTACCACTTCTACATGGTCGTCCCCAGCCTGCTCATCGTGGCCCTCGACGTCCTCCTGCCCTACGGCATCGCCTTCAAGCTGGTGACCGTCTCCGGCCTGCTGGCCATGCCCGTGGCGGCGTGGGCTCTCGGGCGCCTGGCCCGGCTGCCGTTCCCCGGCCCCGCCCTCTTGGCCGTGGGCGCCACCGCCTTCGTCTTCGACCGGTCCTTCACCATCTACGGCGGCAACGCCGGGTCCACCCTGGCCGGGGAGTTCGCCTTCAGCATCAGCCTGGCCCTGGCCGTGCTGTTCCTCGGTCTGGTCCTGCGGGGCCTGGACACCGGGGGCATGCGGGTGGCGGCCACGCTCACCCTGGCTCTGTGCGTGTTGTGCCACATCATCCCGGCCATCTTCGCCGTGGTGGGAGCCGCCCTGGCCCTGGCCCTGCGGGCGGACCGCTCCCGGCTGCGGTGGACGCTCGCCACCCTGGTGGTCGGCGGTGCCCTCAGCGCCTTTTGGACCCTGCCCTTCCTCCTGCGCCGGCCCTACCTCAACGACATGGGGTGGGAGAAGATCACCACCTACGCCGAGCTGCTGTTCCCGGGTCGCCTCGGTGTCTCCCTCACCCGGGCCCTCGGTGGTGAGGGGACGGCCGCCGTCAACGGCGATCTGACCTGGGTCGCCCTGCTCGCCGCCGTGGGTCTCGGCACCTCGATCATCTTCCGCCGCCGCCTGGGCGTCTTCCTCGGGCTCCTGGCCGTGGTGGCCGGCGGTGCCTTCGTGCTGGCTCCCCAGGGCCGGCTGTGGAACGCCCGGCTGCTGCCCTTCTGGTACCTCTGCCTGTACCTGCTGGCGGCCGTGGCCGTAGCCGAGCTGGCTCGCTCGGCTGCCGTCCTGTTGGCCAAGCGGCCCGACCGCCCCAGCGCCGCCGTGGTGCGAACGGTGCCGGTGGTGGCCACCCTGGTGGTGCTCGTCGCCCTGGGCCTGCCCCTGCGAACGCTGCCCTTCGGCACCACCCAGCCCGACGGGAGCTACACCTGGCTCGGGATCAACACCGCCGACCGCAGCTTCGTGCCCGACTGGGCCCGGTGGAACTACAGCGGCTACGAGGGCAAGGACGCCTACCCCGAGTACCGGGCCATCATCGATGCCATGGACGACATCGGCCAGCGCCAGGGCTGTGGGCGGGCCATGTGGGAGTACTCGAGCGACCTCGATCGCTTCGGGACGCCGATGGCCCTGATGCTGCTGCCCTACTTCACCGGCGGCTGCATCGGATCGATGGAGGGGCTTTTCTTCGAGGCGTCGGCCACGACGCCGTACCACTTCCTCAACCAGTCCGAGCTGTCGGCGGAGCCGTCGCGGGCCCAGCGGGACCTGCCCTACGGGTCCCTCGACGTGGCCCGGGGTGTGGAGCACCTGCAGCTGATGGGGGTCCGCTACTACATGGCCTTCACGCCCGAGATCCTGGCCCAGGCCGACGCGCTCCCCGAGCTGACCGAGGTGGCGACGGTAGAGGGCTGGAAGGTCTACGAGGTGGCCGGGGCCGAGCTGGTGGAGCCGCTGGAGGCCGAGCCGGTGGTGGTCGACGGCTTGGCGGCCGGCGGCGAGGAGTGGCTGGAGCCCGCCGTGGAGTGGTACATGGACGAGGGCCAGCGCGACATCTTCTTGGCGGCCGACGGACCGCCGGAGTGGTCACGATCGCCCTCGCCCGGCGGGCTCGAGCGCCAGGACGTGGCGCCGGCGACGGTTAGCGACATCGAGGTGGCCACCAGCGAGATCTCCTTCAGCGTCGACCGAACCGGATCCCCCGTCCTCGTCAAGGCCTCGTACTTCCCCAACTGGCAGGTTTCGGGAGCCGACGGACCGTGGCGGGTGGCGCCCAACCTCATGGTGGTGGTCCCTACGTCGACCGAGGTGTCACTGACCTACGGCACCACCCCGGTCGACCTGGCCGGCTGGCTGTTGACCCTGGTCGGGTTGGCCGGCCTCGCCGTCTTCGTGCGGCGCGGTCCGCTGACGCTGGCCGAGCGCCCGGCCCGGCGGCTGCGCACCGAGTACGCCGACCCGCTGCTGGGCACGGGTGGCGACGAGGCCGAGCCGGCTGAGGCCGGCGAGCCGGCGGCGAGCGGGCCGGACGGCGAGCGCCCCGGAGCCCCGGCGGTCCTGTCACCGGATTCGGGTGAGGATGGTGCCGGCGGGGACGGCGAGCGGGACGGCGATGGCCAGACCGTGCCGGCCGGGGCGCCGCCGCGTGGTACCTGGGAGGGTGAAGCCGAGCCCGAGCGGTGAGGGTCGGCGCCGCCGGCCGGGGGCACGTGGGGGCGCTCCGGCGCTTCTCGGCGGTCAGTGCCCTGGTCACGGCCCTCGACGTGGCCGCCATGGTCGCCGGGGTACGCCGGGCCGGGCTCCGCCCGGCGGTGGCCGACGCCCTGTCCGTGGGGGCGGCCACCAGCGCCTCGTGGTACCTGCACCGGTCCGTGGCCGGGGCCGGAGACCCCTTCGACCGCTGGGTCCACCGGCCGGGAGCCTTTCTCGCCGGCGCCGGGCTGGCGGGGGCCGTCGACGTGGCCGTGGTGGCCTCGCTGGCCAGGCGGCGGCGCCCGACCGACCGCCCGGCGTGGCTGCTCGGGACCAAGGCCCTCGGCCTGGGCCTGGCCGGCGCAGTCCGGATGGCGGCCTACCGCGCCGCCCTGGTGGGCCAGACCCGGCGGGAGCTGGCCGAGCGGGTCCCGGACCGGCCGGCTCCGGGCGACCTGCGCCTGAGCGTGGTGGTCCCCGCCTACCGGGAGGAGGGTCGCATCGGGGGCTCGGTCAAGCGGCTGTCCGAAGCGCTCGGCCGGGTGGACGGCGGGGTGGAGATCCTCGTGGTCGACGACGGCTCGGACGACGGCACCGTCGCCGAAGCGGAGACCGCCGGGGCGACGGTGATCTCGCTGCCGGCCAACCGGGGCAAGGGGGCGGCGGTGCGCCAGGGAGCGCTGGCCGCCCGCGGCCGCACGGTGGCCTTCGTCGACGCCGACCTGGCCTACCCGCCCGAGCAGCTGCTCCCCCTCCTCGACGGGGTCGAGTCGGGCTGGGACGTGGTGGTGGGCAGCCGCCGCCATCCGGGATCGGTCGAAGTGGCCCGGACCTCGCTCCTGCGCTCGCTCAGCGGCCGGTTGTTCAACCTGCTCACCGTCATCGTGCTCCTCGGCCACTACCGGGACACCCAGTGCGGCTGCAAGGCGTTCCGCGCTGACGCCGCCAAGACCATCTTCTCCCGCACCCGGGTCGACGGCTTCGCCTTCGACGTCGAGATCTTCCACCTGGTGGAGCGCTACCGGCTCTCGCTCACCGAGATTCCCGTCACCCTGGTGGCGGCCGAGGGCTCGACGGTGCGGGTCGGCATCGACGCCCTGCGCATGGTCGGCGACCTGCTCCGGGTGCGGCGCTGGTCGGGGCGGGGCCTTTACGACCTCGCCCCCGGCGTGCAGGCCGTCGCTACCCGGCCGCCGGTGCCCAGTCCGGCCTGAGGTACAGCCGTCGGTACGTACGGGATATCTGGCCGCGGCCCAAGCTGGGTGGCCACCCCAGTACAAGTGGAAGGCCCACGGTTATGGTGCTCTCGATCCGCCGATAACGCCGGTTATCGGGCGGCGGCCTGATGCACGAACGCTCGCCCGGCCCCGAAACTCCTGGAAGCTGCGCCAGCAAGTCAACTCGGGGTGATGTTCTGGTTCAGCCGGAAGAAGTTGGTCGGGTCGAAGCGACGCTTGAGCGCCTTGAGCCGGTCGTACTTGTCTGATCCGTACGCCTGCTTTACGCGCTCCTGCCCCTCCTCCATCAGGAAGTTTGTGTAGACGCCCGCGTGGTAGGGCGCGAGCGCGCTCCAGTAGTCGCGCGCCCACTGACGCTCCGCCTCGAAGCCCTCTGACGTGTAGCTGTTGCCATTGATGTTGAAGGTGAACCCAGCGGCGCGGCCGTTGAACGCTGTTTCGTGCTCACCGATACGAGCAACTGCTCCGCCCATCTGCCAGAGGGCGAGGCTTGATATTGGTGACGTGATCCGCATTCCGTGCTCTACGACGACGTCGATCACTTCATCGGTGAGCTCAGCGACGTCACAGGATCGGACGTAATACCACCAGCCGGGCCGGAAGGAAGGATCCAACATCTGTTGGTGGGCGAGGTAGGGCTTCGGCTGACAGAGATCGAGTACGGGCGAGGCGAAGTTCTTGAGAGGTCGCGCCACCCGTTCACCGTCTTCAATGGAACCTGCGTGACACAGGACAACGCCGATGACCAGCTTGCCGACGAGTTCCGGAGGGACGACGGGGAGGGCTGGCGCCCTGCGCTGCACCACGATCGTCATGAGCTCGTCGGGACAATCTGCGATCCAGTCTCGATAGAAACGGAGCACGCGCGGAGCCTGCTCCATCGGCCAGAACACTGGACCAGCGAAGACATGTGGCCCCAGGGGGTTGAGCCGGAACTCGAAGTCGGTCACGATTCCGAAATTCCCGCCGCCTCCCCGGACGCCCCAGAACAGGTCGGCATTGTGGTCCTCGCTGGCCTTCACGAACTCGCCGTCGGCTGTTACGACGTCGACGGAGATGAGCTGGTCGATGGTGAGCCCGTACTTGCGCATGATCCAGCCGATACCACCGCCGAGTGTGAGTCCGGCGAGACCGGTGTGCGTGACGATGCCGGCGGGCACCGCCAGCCCGAACGCCTGCGTCTCCCGGTCGAGTTCCCCGAGCAGTACACCTGCCTGGGCCCGTACGGTCCGAGCTTCGGGATCGACCCGAATGCCCTTCATCGCCCCAAGATCGATGAGCATGCCGTCGTCACAGACCGACAGGCCGGGGAAGCTGTGCCCGCCACCGCGCACGGCCACGATCAGCTCGCGCTGGCGGGCGAAGTTCACGGCGGCCCGAACGTCGGCGACGCCCCGGCACCTCGCGATGAGCGAGGGGCGACGGTTGATGGAGCCGTTCCAGACTTTGCGGTGCTCGTCGTAGCCGGCGTCGCCGCGGCCAATGAGCTCACCGCGGAAGGACTCTCGCAGGCCACGCACCGCCGCATCATCGATCCCATTGCCTTCCACCACCCTGCTGATACTCGCACAACGTTCTCTACTTGTGAAGCGATGCAACGGGCCTTCGAATCGAGTCTTCAGCGCAGAAGGAGTGCCCCGCCTTGGCCTTTAGCGATGTCGGGCTGGAGCCAGCAGGCAGCCCCCGCTCCCTTTCACCTCCTGGCGCCGAGGGTTGGGGTACCACGTGGGATCGCGGTATTGGTGATGGTCAGGCTCCGAGTGGTGCTCCTTCAACAGACGGAAGAAGTTCGTATGGGATACGGGCATCTGCCGATCCGACTGTCGAGCTACCTGTACCCGGGTGGGCCCACGACCGGCGGTGGAGCGACGGCAGTGCAGTCGGCTACGGATACGAGGGAAGTATCGAACTCGGCCGCCGAGCCGGCCTGGATGAGGAGCCGAATCCTCTCGGGACCCGGAAGTGGCTCGCACAACTCTCCGTGGCCGGCAAGCCCTGTGCCTACGAGGTCTGGTCGCACAACGGGCAAGCGCACCTGGAGCACCTCTTGGACAGTCTCCGTCTCCATCATCGACGGGTAGTAGGCGTGACCTCCGGCTCCCCCTTCGGCGACCGATAATTGGGCCCGACCTCCGGTGCGCCGACGTGCCGCTCGGCGCAAGGTCGAGCATCAAGCGCAACGAGGACGGCTACAACGCCCGCAAGCCCCGGTCGTTCCTTCGGGCTGGTCTCGGATGCGGCGACCCAGCAATCTCCGGCGCCGGTCTCCGGCACGCTCTTCCTCCGCTAGTTCCTTTCGTATTACGATGTGACCGTGTGGAGATACATCGGTCGGCGAGGCGCCACAGGGTCTCCGACCACGACCTCCTCCATGCGGCCGACCATGCCCTCGTTGTCGTCGACCTGGACCGTGACGTGGACCCTCCGAAGGTGCTCGTCATCGGTCCGAACTCCGCCGGAAACCTCCTTGAGGTGATCGTCCTCGAGTTGTCCGATGAACGGCTCCTGGCGATCCACGCCATGCCGCTCCGTCCTGCTTTCCGGGACCTCCTTCCGAGACCAGAGGAACGCGATGACTAACTACCCCAAGCCCTACACCACCAAGACCGGCCGAGTCCTGTCTGACGCGGAAATCGAAGCCCTCGCCGACGAGGCGGAAGGCGGTTACGACGTAGAGGATCTCAAGCGCCGCCGCCGAGGACGACCGATGCTGGGCAGCGCTCCCGCTGAAGTCGTGCCCGTCCGCCTCGATCCCGAACTGAAGCGGGCCGTTGAGACACGAGCGAAGGACGCCGAGACGACGGTGAGCGAGATCATCCGCGAAGCCCTGCGTCGCTTTCTTGAAGTCGCGTAGCCCGCTGACCCGGCGTCGCATTCCTTCGCAGGCTCCAGCGATGGGGGGTCCGGTCAGCCTGCAGGAGACGCGGTGGCACGCGTGACACGCCGCCGCTCCGAGGTGCCGATCACGCGGGCTTAGCCTCCATACACCGATTCGGTAGTCCCCTGAAGCGCTGGAGGGTCCGCGGAAAAGCCCCCCTGAGCTGGGAAGATGACGGTGTCTAACGCCCTCATCCCACCCAACCAGGGAGGCACTTCCAGTGAATCGAGTATCGCGCGGAATCGACCGCATCGAGGTGACCTTCGACGACGACAACCTGGTGGCCAACGCCGGGCTGTTGTTGGTGTCCACGCTGGTCCTTCGCCTGGGCCTCGAAGAGCTGATCAACACCACGCTGAACCTGGTGGGCCGCGTGGGCGGGTCCAGGCCCGGGCGCAAGGTGTTGACCCTGGTGCATGCCGTCGTCTCGGGCGGCTCGCACATCGACCACGCCGACGTGTTGCGCTCGGGAGCCACCCAGTCGGTGCTCAGCCACCGGGTGATGGCCCCTTCCACGCTGGGCACCTTCTTGCGGTCCTTCACCTTCGGATATGTCCGCCAGCTCGAGGCAGTGGTGGGCAAGGCCCTGGAGCGAGCGTGGTCTCTCGGCGCCGGACCCGGCCAGGCTCGGCTGGTGGTCGACGTCGACTCCACCATCTGCGAGGTGGTCGGCCAGGCCAAGGCCGGCGCCGCCTTCGGCTACACCAAGGTGTTGGGCTACCACCCGCTGTTGGCCACCCGGGCTGACACCGGCGAGGTCCTGCACGCCCGGATGCGCACCGGCTCGGCCAACACCCAGCGGGGTGCCAAGCGCTTCGTGGAGGAGCTGGTGGCCCGGGTGCGCCGGGCCGGGGCGGCCGGCGAGATCGTGGCCCGCTTCGACTCGGGCTACTGGTCCAAGGCCACCCTCGCCACCCTGGAGCGCCTCGACGTGCGCTACACGATGGCGGTCAAGGCCAACAACGTGGCCGTGGCCAGGGCGATCGCCGCCATCGACGAGGACGACTGGGTCGACATCGACTACACCCCCGACGGTGAGGCCCAGGTGGCCGAGTGCCGCTTCGGGAACCGGCGCCTGGTCGTGCGCCGCACTCGTCTGCTGGACAAGTGCCAGCGGCGGTTGTGGCCGGACTGGCGTCATTTCGCCTTCCTCACCGACCTCGACGGCGACGCCGTGGCGGTCGATGCCTTCCATCGCCAGCACGCCACGGTGGAACTCGACATCCGAGACCTCAAGGAGGGCTCGGGGCTCGAGCACGTCCCCTCGGGCAACTTCTCGGCCAACGGCGCCTGGCTGTGCTGTGCGGTGCTGGCCCACAACCTCATCCGATGGAGTGCCACCATCGGGACCCCGGCCAAGCTGCAGCAGCGCAGTGTCGCCCGCACCCTGCGCGCCCGCCTCATCGCCATCCCCGGGCGACTTGTCAACCGCGCCGGCAGGATGACGCTGCGAGGGCCGACTCGCTGGCCTTGGGCTCAGTGGTTCCGCCGGCGACTCCACGCCCTGCGTGCCCTGTCGCTCCAGCCGGGCTGACCATCCTGCCGCGGGTGGCGCCCCCGCAGACGAAGACCAGCGCTGACAACCTTGACTAGCACGAAGAGCGACCTCACGCGCTCCAAACCGGCTCGGCTGCCCGCTCACCCCTGGCTTCGCAGGCGAAACGCATCAGGGCCGCTACAGGACCTCAGGGTCACGTCGATCGGTGGATCCAGGCTTAGAGCGGCGGCGGCCGATTGGTCGCCGTCGCGGCGCGGGAGCACCGAACGCTTCTTCGGACACCTGCTTCCCTTTGCGCCCGCTTGCTCATAGGAGCTCATCCGCTGCATACCCTAAGTGCCAGGACTGCCTCAGAAGAATCCGGCGCGGACAACCGTCCCGTGAAGTACCAGGAGGTTCAGCCGATCGGGCCTTCTGTCTTGGTGTATTCGCATGCCGCCTTTCCCATCCAACGACAACAGGCGCACTTTCTCGACCCCCTCCTGGGTTGCCAGCCGGCATGCATCGTCGGCGGTGAGGCCGACAAACTGCGGCGCTTGGTGAGTGACCGCCCGAAACTGACGGTCGAGGCCTTCGGGGACGTCGCTGGTCCGCATGACGTGAGTATGCCGCCTCCAAGTGATTCGAAGTTGATAAGGGGCAGCTCGCTGTCTGAGCAAGACTCGATGCCGCCGAACGATTATTCGCGGCCTTGCCGGCCAACTCGGAGCCGCACAATTCGTATGCGACGCCGCACTCAAGTGCCGTTTAGCGCGGCGGTGATCGCGCATATCGCTCGAAGCCGCGTTCTTTCGCCCGCCATCGGCCTACCCGCCGCGAGCCCGTCGGGGCACCCGGTAACGGCACCTACCTCGCGCCGGGTAATGACCATGTGCGAGAGAGGCGCTGCGGCTGGCTTGTAGCGTCGGGGCCCTGGCGGGTCTCGCTGTCGATGCGCCTGGGCCTCGATTCGGTCGAATGACTTTCTAATGTCGAATGACTTTCTAATGAGGTGTCGACCCGCCGGACTTCCGCAGTGTGGCTCGCGACGGCGGCCATCGAGGTTCGCACGCCGGGCGTCGGTCGTCGCTGTCGCACTCCGCGCCTGTGGTCGACAAGGATGTGCCCGTGGCTGGTGGCTTGGTGGGGCTCCTCGACGATGTCGCCGCCTTGGCGAAGCTCGCCGCTGCATCGATCGACGACGTCGGAGCTGCTGCGGGACGGGTGAGCGTGAAGGCGGCAGGCGTAGTCGTTGACGACACCGCAGTCACGCCCGGCTACGTGCGGGGCCTCGCCGCCGAGCGGGAGCTGCCGATCATCCGGCAGATCGCCAGCGGCTCGCTCAGGAACAAGCTGCTGTTCATCCTCCCCGTCGCCATCGTCCTCAGCGAGCTGGTACCGACGCTCGTCGAGATCGTCCTCATGGCCGGCGGTGCGTTCCTCTGCTATGAGGGCGCGCACAAGATCGTCAACGCCCTCCGCGGCGACGACCACGATCACGACGTGCCGGTGACGATGCTCGGACCGGATGCCGAGAAGGCGACGGTGGCCGGGGCGATCCGAACCGACTTCATCCTCTCAGCCGAGATCATGGTGATCTCCCTCAAGGAGGTGATCGACGAGCCGTTCGTGACCCGGGCGGCCATCCTCGCAGTGGTCGCGCTGCTGATCACAGGCGTGGTCTACGGCGTCGTCGCCGCCATCGTGAAGATGGACGACGTCGGCCTCGTGCTCACCAGGCGGCCACAGCTGCGGGCGCAGCAAACAGGTCGGGCGCTTGTGCGAGGGATGCCGGTCCTGATGCGATGGCTGTCGACGGTCGGGATCGCCGCCATGCTCTGGGTCGGCGGCCACATCCTCCTCGTCGGTGCCGACGAGCTCGGCTGGCACGGCCCCTACGACGTCGTGCACAACCTCGAGGAGGTGGTGCACGACACCGGGGCGTTCAGCGGCGTCCTGGAGTGGCTCGTAAATACGGCGGCCTCCGCAGTGGTCGGCCTTGCCGTCGGGCTCGTTGTCACCGCCGTGGTGGCCAAGCTGCCGAGACGGGATCGAGCCGCCGCGCACTGACGC
>Ga0247704_1000084_pt1 | contig 25349 bp, 27 predicted proteins | sample 41W_NmetaG_FD_189042 | JGI IMG/M metagenome (GOLD analysis project Ga0247704, IMG submission 189042) | Soil microbial communities from hillslope of Landscape Evolution Observatory, University of Arizona, Oracle, AZ, United States - 4-1-W_N | ecosystem: Engineered > Artificial ecosystem >...
CCGCGTCCCCCCGCTCGGCTGGTCGACGAGGGCCCACGCACGGTCGTTCATCGTCACGCTGGCACTGACCGCCGCCGCCATCGCCATGTTCGCATGGTCACTGGCCGTCGGCGACTTCCCGATCGCGATCAGCGACGTCCTCGCCACCCTCGCCGGTGGCGGCTCGGAGGACGGCGACTTCATCGTGCGGACCCTGCGGCTGCCGCGGGCGCTGGCCGCCGTTCTGGTGGGTGCCGGTTTCGGGCTGTCCGGCGCCATCTTCCAGCGGCTGGCACGCAACCCGCTGGCCAGCCCCGACATCATCGGGGTCACCGCGGGCGCCGCCGCCTCGGCGGTGTTCATGATCGTGGTGGTCGGCGCGACCAGCATGCAGATCACCCTCGGCGCCCTGGCCGGGGCCACCATCACCTCGCTCGGCATCTACCTCCTGGCCTACAAGCGGGGCGTCTCCGGCTACCGCCTCGTCCTCGTCGGCATCGGCATCACCGCCGTGCTCACCTCCGTCACCCAGTACCTGCTGACCAGGGCCGAGATCTTCGAGGCGCAACGCGCCGTCGTCTGGCTGACCGGGAGCCTCAACGGGCGCGGCTGGGAGCACGTACGCCCGATGGCGCTGGCTCTGGTCGTGCTCGTCCCCGTCGCCCTGGGCCTGACCCGTCACCTGCGCGTGCTGGAGCTGGGCGACGAGACCGCCCGGGGGCTCGGCGCCCGCGTGGAAGGCATTCGAGCGGCGCTGTTGCTCACCGGCGTCGCCCTCGCCGCGGTCGGCACGGCGGCGGCCGGGCCCATCGGGTTCGTCGCCCTGGTCTCGCCGCAGATCGCCCGTCGCCTCGTGGGCGAGCGCTCCCTGGCACTGATGCCGGCCGCCGCCTGCGGCGCCGTGATCGTCGTCACCGCCGATCTGGTCGCCCGCCGTCTGTTCGCGCCGACCGAGCTGCCGGTCGGGGTCATCACCGCCATCGTGGGGGCCCCGTACCTGCTGTACCTGCTCGCCCGCGCCAACAAGATCGGAAGTGGCGGATGACCCGGCACAGCCTGCGCGCCGAACACCTGTCGCTCGCCTACGACGACCGCCCGATCGTCGACGACCTCACGGTGACGATCCCCGACGGGCGCATCACCGTGATCGTCGGCGCCAACGCCTGCGGCAAGTCGACGCTGCTGCGCGGCCTGGCCCGCCTCCTCAAGCCCCGCGCCGGCTGCGTGCTGCTCGACGGCGCCGACATCCGGCGCCGCCCGACCCGGGAGGTGGCCACCCGCCTCGGCATGCTGCCCCAGCAGCCGGTCGCCCCCGAGGGCATCACCGTCGGCGACCTCGTCGCCCGCGGCCGCCACCCCCACCAGCGGTGGCTGCGGCAGTTCTCCGGCGACGACGAGGCCGCCGTCGGCGCCGCTCTGGCGGCGACGGGCACCACCGACCTGGCCCAGCGGAGCGTGGACGAGCTGTCGGGCGGGCAGCGCCAGCGGGTCTGGATCGCGCTCGCCCTGGCCCAGGGCACGCCCCTCATGCTGTTGGACGAGCCCACCACCTTCCTCGACCTCGCCCACCAGGTGGACGTGCTCGACCTGCTGGCCCGCCTCAACGAAACCGAGGGCCGCACGATCGTCGCCGTCCTGCACGACCTCAACCTCGCCTGCCGCTACGCCCACCACCTCGTCGCCATGCGCGACGGAGGGATCGTGGCAGAAGGCGCACCGGGCGACGTCATCACGCCCGAGCTCGTACGCGCCGTGTTCGACCTCGACGCCCACGTCATCCCCGACCCGCTCACCGGGACGCCGCTGGTGCTGCCGGTGCCGGCCGCCGGCCGCCCGGCCGCCGCACCGCCGGTCGCCGTCGTGCACCTGGTCGCGAACAACGGCGACCGGGACGCCGTGGCGCCATGACCGCGCCGTCCGGTCCTCTGGCCGAGACGCTCGAACGTCTCGCCGGCGTCGGCCCGTGGTTCGGCGGCCACCTCGGCGAGCCCGAGGGTGACGGCTGGCACCGCTTCAGCGACGTCTTCCACGACGACCGCCTCGCCGTCTGGGTGGACGACCTGGCCGCTCACCACGACGGTCGTCGCGACGTGGCCGGTTCGTACCTGGGCGGCTGGCTGGCCGGCGCCGCCACTGCCGTCCCCACCGCCGCCCTCGTGCTCGAACGCCGCCTTCCCGATCCGGCCGGAGAGCTGTGGTTCCACCGCCACGAGGAGGGCTGGTTCGACCGGGTCGCCTTCGAGGGAACCGGCGTCTTCGCCACATCGGCCGACCCCGCCGCCTCCCATCCCGACGTCGTCGTCGTGGCCACAGCCGACCTCCCCCGGGTGTTCGCCCGCGGGCTCGTGGACCGGCTCACCCCGGTCCTGGACGCGGTGCGGGGCGCGGCCCCGTTCGGTCGCAGCGGCCTGTGGGGCGGCGTGGCCGACGAGCTGGCCAGCGCCGCGCTGGGGGCGGCGCGGGCAGCGGGCACCGACACCGGCGACGCCTGGCGCCTCGCTGAGGCCGTCACCGACGCCATCGCGGAGGAGAGGCGGTGGCTGCGCGCCCGGCCGCGGCCGTTCGCAGTCACCACCGGCCGGGGCACCACCGCCTTCATCGTCAGGGGGACGTGCTGCCTCTACTACAAGACGCAGCCGCAGCCGCCCGATGCCTCCGGCGACAGCCACTGCAACACCTGCCCCTTCCGTGACGACGACTCCCGTCACCGGCGCCTCGCCGCCGACGCCGAGGCTTGAGATCCGGCCACGGCGCCGGATGGTCCTCGGCGTGGCCGACCCGGTCGGCCGCCGTAGCCAAGCCAAGAGGCTGCTCGGCGACTTCGAGTCGAGTCGAAGCCGTCGCCGCCCTCCGCGCGGCAGGCGGCGGGCGGCGGGCCTGCCGCCCTCCGCGTCGCTCACGTCGGGTTCTACGAGACGGGCAGCCTCTCGTACCGCGGGTGACGCTCCGTTCCGGTACCGGTACCGCTCCCACCCCGCCACCCCGGTGCGGGCGACGAGCGGCTCACGAGGGCGCAAGCGGGCGTAGGCGTCGAAAGTCGCTCCGCGCTTAGTCGCGTCGGTGGATGAGTCGTACCCTTCACCCGGGAGGTGGGGCATGCAGGGCAACGAACGGGTCCTCGACCTGCTCAACGACGTGTTGACGGCCGAGCTGACGGCCGTCAACCAGTACTTCGTGGACGCCAAGATGTGCCAGAACTGGGGCTACGACCGGCTGGCGGCGAAGTTCCGGGAGGACTCCATCGACGAGATGAAGGACGCCGACTCGCTGATCGAGCGGATCCTCTACCTCGACGGCGTGCCCAACATGCAGCGGCTCGGTCCGGTGCGGGTGGGCGAGAGTGCCCCTGAGAAGCTGAAGCTCGCCCTCGACGTGGAGAGCGAGGCGATCGCCCGCCTCAACGCCGGGGTGGCGGTCTGCGTGGAGCTGGGCGACAACGGCAGCCGCGAGCTGCTCGAGCGCATCCTCGTGGGCGAGGAGGAGCACGCCGACTGGCTGGAGGCCCAGCTCGAGCTCGTCCGCCAGGTCGGTGAGGCCCACTATCTCGCCCAACAGATCCGCGACTGACCGCCCGCCGTCGGGTTCGCGGCGACAACGCGCCCGGCGGGGCGCGATCCTGGCGCGATGGAGCAGCGCCTCTCCCTGATCACTCTCGGCGTCGCCGACGTGGCTCGGGCTCGTGGGTTCTACGAGCGCCTCGGCTGGTCAGGAGAGTCACCCGACGGCGAGGTGGTCTTCTTCCAGGTCGGCGGCATGGTCCTCGCTCTGTGGGGACGCGACAAGCTCGCGGAGGACAGCGTCGTCGAGGACGGCGGCGGTTGGGGCGGCGTCACGCTCGCCTACTGCGTCGACTCGCCGGCGACGGTGGACGCCGTTCTGGCCGAGGCCGCCAGGGCCGGCGCGACGATCGCTCGACCGGGGGCGCCGACCTTCTGGGGCGGCTATTCGGGGATCTTCCTCGATCCGGACGGGCACCCCTGGGAAGTCGCCCACAACCCGGGCTGGGTCCTCGAGGGCGACGGCTCCGTTCGCCTCCACTGACGCAGCGAGAGGGCGCGCCGCGGACGCCGTGGCGGACGGGGCTTGCCAGGCCTCCCGCACATGCGCTGGGGTCACCGCCCGCGCACGGGCGGCAGCTGCCGGAGCCCGTGCCGGCGAGTTGGCGCTTCGGAACGCGATGCATCAGGAGGCTGTCGCCAAAATGGAGACGGACGCTATCGTGCCCGGATGACCACTCCGCTGCACCTGAGCGCGGATCAGCGTCGCGAGCTCAGGCGTATCGCGGCGTCGTATTCGCAGCCCTACCGACGAGTGGTCATCGCGCGTGCACTGCTTCTCGTCGCGGACGGTGTTCCAACCGCTGACGTCGCCCAGCGCTGCGAGACGACGCCCACGACGGTTCGACGGTGGAGCTCACGTTTCGCAGCGGTCGGCATCGACGGGCTCGGCACAGTAGGACCCGGAAGAGGCCGCAAGCCGTCGCTCCGCCGGGCGGTGGCCGATGCGATAGCTCGGGACACCGAGCACACCGAGCCGCCCCCGGGGACGTCTCGCTGGACATTACGCACGATGGCGAGCCGGCACGGGGTGAGCAAGGACACGGTCGCCCGTGTGTGGCGCGAGCGCGGACTACGCCCGTGGGAGAAGCCGCCGAGACCGACCAAGGCGAGGCCGACCGAGCGTCGCCGCCGCCCGTCAGAGGCTCGCGAGAGCGAGGTCATCGAGGTCTTGTCCGCGCTCAACGAGGCGACCGGCCTGGCCCTGTCGCGGTGTCGACCCCGCGACGTGCACCGTGACTTCCTGTTCTTCGTGAAGCTCACCGAGGCGATCGAGCTGTGGGTCGAGCACTGGGACGATCCGAGCCGGCCGTTCCACTGGCAGAGCCGAGAGGAGGTCGTCAGCAGTACGAAGCGCGCCCGGGAGGCTTTGACGAACTACGCCAAATCGGCGCCAACTCGCAGCCACCAGGCCAGGTAGGTGACGCGGCGCACTCTTGCGGCGCCGCGCCTCGGGCGATTTGACTGGACCCGTGCGGCGATCACGGACGCCAGGGAGTGGCGGTTACGGATCCGTGGGCCTCCGTCGACGGTGCGTTCCGCTCCTGTACGCATCGATCGGCGCCACGATGCTCCTGGGTTGCTCCAGCAACGACACCGACGAGCAGGGAGGCGGCGGTGAGCCTTCCGTGGTGGCCTTCTCGCCGCCGGCGGTGTCCGGCCCGTCGCCGCGCTTCGGGGTTCCGCTCCCGGAGGGCGCGGCGCTCGACCAGGGGGCGTCGAACGCCGAGGCCGAAGTGTTCACGGTCGCGTCGCCGACCACGTTCGGCGACGTCAACGCGTTCTACAAGCAGGAGATGGACGGAAAGCCGTTCCGCGACTTCGAGTGGTGTGGGCCCCGCGTGGATGCCGCCAGCGAGACATACCTCCGGATCTGGCGCCGCCCGGGGACGTCCGACCTCATGGTCGTGGGCCTGACCTACAAGGCGCCGAGCGAGCCGACCACCATCAGCATCACGCAGGCGAGTGGCGTCATGGTCGACGCATGTCCACCAGCGGCATCGGGGTGACAGGGGGGTTCGGTATGGGAAGGCACCGTCGGGCGCCGGGGGGCCGAGCCGGCGAGGGGGGCTTCACGCTCATCGAGCTGCTGGTCGTGGTCGTGATCCTCGGGGTCCTCGCCGGGGTCGTCGTGTTCTCCGTCAGCGGGATCAACGACAAGGGCGAGGAGTCGGCTTTGCGGACCGACGCCCGTACGCTCGTCAGCGCTCAGGAGGCCCACTGCGCGCAGAAGAGCGGCTACGCGTCGGAAAGCGGGCTCGTGACCGCCGGCCTGCTGTCCAACGAGTCCGTGAACCACGACATCGTGTTGAACTCGGCCGGCCGGTGCGGCGAAGGGATGGGATCGGGCTTCGCCATCGAGTGCGTCGCCGACGCCCAGGTGTGCGCCGCCGAGGGCATAACGGTCGTGGACTCGGCCGGCGTGGCGGTAACCGTCCCGTCTCCTCCGCAAAGGGTCGTGTGTCTGGTGGGGGCCTGCGAGGATGTCCTCGCCGCCCTTGGCGCCACCGACCGGATGGTGATCCGATCGGTCGACTCCACCAACACGCCCGCCGCCATCGCGGCGTACGGAACGGCGGGCATCCCAACGATCAACAGCGCCGGGTTCGGCTTCCAGGACGAGGATCTGGAGCAGATCGCGGCGGCCGACCCCGACCTGGTGATCGGGCTCGGGCCGTTCCAGGGCTACCTGCGCCCTGCGCTGGAGCCGATCGCTCCGTTCTTCGACCTCGACATCGGCTCTTACCAGATGGCGATCACGAACCTCTACCGCGTCGGACAGCTCCTCGGGCTCAATGAAGCGGCCGAGGCTGGGGCGCAACTACTCCGCGACCAGATCGACGACTACGCCGATCTCTCCCCCCGCAACCGCACACCGATCGACGTCTACCCCTTCTTCTTCTTCGGCATCGAGATCCTGGCCGACAGCACCGAATCGCAGGGTGGTTCATTGTGGGCGACCCAGGGCCCCTATCCCTGGCCGGCGTACACGTCGAATTCCTCCTACCACTCCGGTGGGCAGATCACCTTCGACCTGGCGCGGGTGGCCGAGGTGGATCCTGACGCCATCTTCATCATCCGCTCCAACCGGTCGACGACCACGGCGAACGACGACTTCCGGCCCGCCAACCCGGCGGTGTGGGACAGCCTCGCGGCGGTCCGGAACGGCCGCGTGTACGAGGGGCCCGACGTGAAGAGCTGGCCCTGGGCAACGGGCGGCACCATCTCGGCCAAGGAGACGCTCGATCGGGGAATGAAGCTGCTGTACCCCGAGGTCGGGGCCTTCCCTCTTCCCTAGGATGCACCGTGGCGTGACCACTGCCTCGCAGCGCCCTGCCGCCGGCGGTCGCGCGGCGCGCCCACCGAGAACCCTGTCGTGTCGGAGCCCATACGGTCGCCCGTCGGGCCACGCGAGGGGGCGGCGGCGGCTGTCCCCGGGAGCCTGACACGCCGGCTACCCGACCCGCCGGCGGGACAGAGGGCGAAAATGCCCGCTTCGTCGCGTGGATGATCGGGCTGATCGCCGCCCTGGCGACCGTGGCACTGGTCACGCTGCTTGCCGGGATTCCCGCCCTGTCGCTGCCCGAGCTACGCGATGCGCTCGCCGGCACCGGGGACGAGCGGGCCGCGCTGGGAGTGCGTCACCTCCGCCTGCCCCGTCTCGTGCTGGCCGTCTGCGGAGGCGCAGGACTCGGGCTCGCGGGTGCGCTCGCCCAGGACAGCCTGCGCAATCCCCTGGCCGGCCCCGAACTGCTCGGCATCTCGTCCGGAGCGGCCACCGTGGCGGCGGCGGTCATCGTGTTCGAGATGCCCGTGCCCTTCACCGTCCTGCCCTTCCTGACGCTGGCGGGCGGGCTCCTCAGCGCCGGCGTGGTGCTCGCGGTGATGACCCGTCTGCGGTGCCCACCGAGCTCGCCCGTCCTGGTGCTCGCCGGCGCGGCCCTGTCGGCGGCCTTCGGTGCGGCGGTGACGATGATCGTCACCTTCGGGGAGCGGCAGGAGGTTGGTGCGGTACTGCGCTTCCTCACCGGGAGCCTGGCCGGCAGCGGGTGGCCCAGCGTTCGCGTGGCGCTGCCATGGCTCGCTGTCGGCATCCCGGCGGCGCTGATGCTGGCCCGACCGCTCAACCTGCTCCGCACCGGAGACGACCTGGCCGAGGGCGCCGGCCTCGCGGTGGTGCCGGCTCGTGCCGCGGCGCTGGGCCTCTGCGCCGTGCTGACGGCGGCGCTGGTCGCCGTCGCCGGTGCCATCGGGTTCGTCGCCCTGTCGGCGCCTCACATCGCCCGGCGCCTCCTCGGGACCACCGATGCCCGCCGGGTGCTGCCGATGGCCGCCGTCGTGGGCGCGTTGCTCCTCGCGGGCGCCGACCTCGCCGCCCGTCTTGCCTTCTCGCCCGTCGAGGTTTCGGTCGGGCTGTGGACGGGCATCGTGGGTGGTCCCGTCCTGCTGGCCGTGCTGAGGGCTCAGCTCCGGGGTTCCGGGGAATGACCGGCGGTCCGGACCTCACGTCTGGAGGGCCTCGTTCCTCCGTGCCTTCACCTGGCGAAGCCGGCGGATCGGCCGGGGAGCGGCCTCCGGCGTTGGTCCGGCACTTCGGCCTGGTGATGGCCGGCGGCATCGCGGTGACCGGCGTGCTGGTGATGCTCTCGGCCGCTGTCGGGACGACGCGGGTGAGCCCCGCCGACGTCGTCGCAGCGCTCGTCGGGCACCCGGTGTCGGAGCTCCACCGCCAGGTGGTCCTCGAGCTGCGCCTGCCCCGGGCCCTGGTCGCCGTCGTCGCAGGCGGCTGCCTGGGGTTGGCCGGCGCACTCTCGCAGGCCGTCACGCGCAACCCATTGGCGTCGCCCGATCTCACCGGCGTCGCTGCCGGTGTCGTGTTCTGCACCGTCTCGTGGATCGCGAGCGGCCCGACCCTCGGCGCCACCCCCGATCAGCTGCTCCTCCAACCCACGGTCGTGATCGTCGGTGGCGTGGGTGGGGCGGGAACCGGTTGGGTCGTCTACGCGTTGTCGGCTCGGCGGCGTGGTGACCCCGTCGCCCTGGTGTTGACCGGCGTCGTCGTCGCCCTGTTGCTCGGGACCGCCACCGCCTTCGTGTTGATGCTGTCGCCGACCAGCGCCACCCTGAGCGCCTATTACTGGTTCGTCGGCTCCCTCAACGCCCGGGCATGGGCCCACTGGGCGGTTCTGTGGCCCTGGGCGGCGATCACGGTCTGCGCCGCCCTCGTCGGCTCCAGCCGAGCGAACGTGTTGCAGCTGGGCGACGACGTGGCCACCGGTCTCGGTGTCGACCCCGAGCGGACCCGCCTCGGGCTCTTCCTGATCTCAGCCGTCATGACCGCCGGCGCCCTCGTCGTCGTCGGCGCCATCGCCTTCGTCGGCCTCATCGCTCCCCATGTGGCCCGTGGCCTCGTCGGCCACGACCTACGCCGCGTCCAACCACTCAGCTTCGTGATCGGCGCGGCATTGCTGTGCGGCGGAGACTTGGCGGCGCGGTCAGTGGCTCAGCGACCGCTCCCGACCGGGGTCGTCACGGCGGTCCTCGGCGCCGGCTTCTTCATGTTCCTGCTGTTGCGCCGCCCGGTTCCGGGACCGTCGGCATGACCGAGAAGCCGACCGGCGGGCCCAGCCTCGCCGCCGAGGACGTCGTCGTCCGCTACGGGCCGAGAACGGCCCTCGGTCCCGTCGCGCTGGAGTTCGAGCCGTCGACCACCACCGCCGTCGTGGGGCCGAACGGTTGCGGCAAGTCGACCCTGCTCCGATCGCTGGCTCGCCTCGTGACCCCTTCGGTCGGGACCGTCTACCTCGACGGTGCCGCCATCACCAACCTCCCGACCCGGGCCGTCGCCCGCAGCCTCGCCGTGCTTCCGCAGGCTCCTTCGACCCCCGACGGGGTCACGGTCGCCGAGCTGGTCGAACAGGGCCGGTACGCCCACGTCGGGCCGCTGCGGATGCTGCGGCGCCGCGACTACGACGCCGTCGAGCGGGCCCTCGAGGTCACCGGGGTGGCGAGGTTCCGGCACCGCACCATGGACCGGCTCTCCGGTGGCGAGCGCCAGCGGGCCTGGATCGCGGTGACGCTCGCCCAGGAGCCCCAGATCATGCTCCTCGACGAGCCGACCACCTTCCTCGACATCCGCCACCAGCTCGAGATCCTCGAGCTGATCAGGAGGCTGAACCATGAGCGGGGGATCACCATCGTGGTCGCCCTCCACGACGTCAACCACGCCGCTCGGTACGCCGACCGCCTGGTCGCCCTCAAGGGCGGCGCCGTCGTCGCTGATGGACCGCCCGCGGCGCTCCTCACACCCCAGCTCATCGAGGCCGTCTTCGACGTCTCCGCCACGGTTTTGCGCGATCCCCGTACCGGTGTTCCGGTGTGCATCCCGTACCTGCCTGCCGGCCGAGCGACCTCCATGCCGGACGACCGCCCCGGAGCCATGGCGTGATCCGAGAGACCACCCTGAGGGTCGTGACGTGGAACGTCTGGCTGCGCTTCGGGCCCTGGCGGCGTCGCCAGACGGCGATCGAGAGCACACTCGCCGGGCTCGCACCCGACATCGTGGCGCTCCAGGAGGTCTGGCGGGAGCCGGGTGGGACCGATCAGGCACGGCTGCTCGGTGAGGCGCTGGAGATGTACCACCACTACAGCCACTGCTCCACGCTCGACGGGCTGGAGATCGGGAACGCGGTTCTCTCGCGCTGGCCGATTACCTGCGTCGAAGAGTTGGTGCTGCCCGGGCCCCGGGACAGCGGTGAGCGGCGCCGTTGCGTCACCCTCGCCAGGATCAGCGGGCCAAGGGGTGACGTCCCCTTTTGCACCACCCACCTCGCCCACGACTACGCGGACAGCGGCCTGCGCCAGCAGCAGGCGCGCGCCGTCGCCCGGTTCGTGGCGTGCCATGCCAACGGCGGCTTCCCGTCGGTCCTTGCCGGCGACCTCAATGCCGACCCCACGTGCGACGAGGTCCGGATGCTCACGGGCCGCTGCGCGGTGCCCGTCCCGGGGCTCGTCTTCCACGACGCCTGGGACATCGCGGGGTCCGGTGACGGGCACACCTGGTCGAATGACAATCCGCATGCACGGTCGAGCCTGGCCCCGTCACGTCGGATCGACTACGTACTCGTCGGGCTCACCGGCCCCCATGGAGTCGGCCACGTCGTCAGCGCCACTCTTGCGGGCGTGAGCCCGGTCGACGGCATGGTCGCCTCCGACCACTACGCCGTCGTCGCCGATCTCCGGTACTGAAGTGACGCCGGCGGTCCGAGCCGAGACGTCCGGCCTGCCGGCGTGAGGTTCGCCGCGAACGTACGAGCCCCCCTTATCCCATGGATTCAAACATCAAGCGGTGGTTCTCGGGCTCTTCCGCCGCCAGGCCGTCGTCGACGCCGCCGGGTGGGACACCAACACGGTGGGGGAGGACGCCGAGCTCGTCCTGCGGCTGCACCGCACCCGGCGCGAGCAGGGAAAGGCGTGCCGGATCACGTTCTTCCCCGACCTCATCTGGTTGGACCGAAGCGCCCGGCGACTTGAAGACGCTCATCCGACAGCGAAAACCGCTGGCAGCGGGGGCTGACCGAGATGATCGTGCGCCATCGCACCATGGTCGGCAGCCCGCGCTATGGCCGGATCGGCCTGGTGGCGCTGCCCTACTTCGTGGTCTTCGAGCTCCTCCGGCCGGTGATCGAGCTGGCGGGCTAACGCCGCCCTGATCGCCAGCGTCTGCTTCGGTCTCGCCTCGCTCCGGCCGGCCGAGCTCGTCAAACTCCGGTAGCGGCGCCAGCTGGTTCAGCGCCAGGAGAGGGCGGCCTCTCGGTGTAGTTGTCGCCGAGGGGAGCGCAGCCGGGGACATTCACGACCGGGAGCCCGGCGGCGGAGCGGTACTCGTCTCCGAGAAAGGCTCCCACGCCCATCGCTCCCGTCGGGTTTCCCTTCCCGGAGGGGACTCCACCCCACGCCCCGCACGTGCCGACAGCGACGAGAGCGGCCGCTCGAGGGGCGAGCCGGCGCAGCCAGTCGTTGCTCGTGCCCTGGCCGCCATCGCCGGAAGTGCCCAGGCCCGACCAGAACCCGTCGCCGACGGTGCGCTCGTCGCACACCGAGCCCTCCCAGGTGATGACGTAGGGGGCGTCGAGCTCGCCCCGCTCGGTCAGCTCGAGGTGCACCAAGGCGGCGAACGGGCGCCCGAGGAGGCCCTGCGGCCACCGGCCGAGCATGGTTTCCAGGGCATGGCTGCCGTACTCGACCGTGCCGTCGTCAGCGAGCAGGGCGGTGATATCGGGCGAACGCTCGACCACGGCGACCAGTGCCGCGTGCGCGCGCCGCCAGGACTCTGCGGTGTCGGTCACGGCCGGACAGCGACGGCTCGGGTCTGGTGGCACCCCGTGGCGGCACGCGCCCCATTCCGGAGGACGCGGCCTCCCTCGAGGATGCGAACCCGACGGCGAGGACCCGCGGGGGCCGCTCCATCAGTCCGCATCCACCTGTATCGGCAGTTGCGCGCCGTCGCTGAAGAGGAGAACCGGTCGTACTGAGACGCTCGCCGTGCGCCTGCGCCAGTCAGCGCTCGAGCCGATCCGTCCCTGCCCCGTCGTAGGCGCCCTCGCCCCTACGATCACGCGCCGTGGTTCGGTGCCCGGGCTGCGGCGCAGCCGTGTCGGAGTGGGCTGCTCGATGCCCGGAGTGCGACGCCGATGTCCGGGCCGCTCCGGTGCTGGAAGTGCCGGTCGAGCGTGCACCCGCTTCCCGCCTGCCCCGCGTCCCGCCGGCGAGTGTCGTCGTCGCCGTCGTCGTTGTGGCCGTCACCGCGGCTGTCGTTCGACAGGGTGACGACGCCGCGCCGCCGGCGGGCGGCTCGGCGTGGGCCGAGACGAGTACGGCTGCGCCTACCACGACCGGCCCGGGCCGCGGAGAGGCCAGATCCTTCGTCGAGCCTCCCCGGACGTTCCGGACGGGGCGCTCCGTCATGTCGGAACTGCCCGTCGAGGCCTATCCCGAGCATCCGCTCGCGCTCGGGGCGTCCTTCGTCTTCACGTCGGCCGGCCAGGCGCGGCTCGCCGGCGCCGTGGACCCGGCCCCGGCTCCCGGCTCGTCGTGCGGATGCTCGGCGCTGCTGACTCGGTCCTTCCCGCCGATCACCCCGGGGCCGTCCGGCTCGTCCGCGGCCAGCCGCCCTCGCCGGTCGAGGTCGAGCTGGTCAGTGGCGGCGGGGACCGTCTGGCGCCCCCGTCGCGCTCCCGCCGGTACGGCGCCCGTCGTCGCCGCCGGGCCGGACCGGCTCGTGCTGCAACGAGTCGACGGGACGCTCGTCCCTACGACACCCGGCCCGACGCATCAGCGACGGCCTCGGGCGTGCCGGTGACGTCCTCGATGCCCACGGGCGCGTGGTCGCGTGGGTGACCGAGGCCCATGGACGGTGCGTCGGAGCGACCGCCTGCGCGCTGCACCTGCCGACGTCGACTCGGGCCGTGACCGGGTCGTCGCCGCGCCGCCCGGGTCGGAGTAGGTGCGCGGCGGAACGTTCTCTCCGGACGGGACGAAGCTGGCCGCGTTCGCAGCGGCCGCCGGCGCCGCAGAGGCGGGTGCCGCTCGTCTCGGGACGATCGACGTGGCCACCGTCGGCACGCTCGAGATCCCCGGCTCGGAGGTCCCCGTGGGGGAGCCAGTGGTGGCAGCGGCGTGGTCGCGCACTTCCGGCTGGCTGTTGTACTCGGGCCTCGGCGGATCCCTTCGCGCCCACTTCCCGGGGTCCTCCTCGGCGCCATCACTCGACCTTCCGTCCTCGTACACCTTTGCTGCGAACTGAGAAGTGCTGGGCCGCCCTGCCGGGGTCCACGCGACGCGCCCCATCGGTCCGATCGGTCCGGTGCGGCCGGCTCGGCAGCGACGCGGCGTACGGGACGATCACGGCCGTCACCCCGGGGAGCGGTTGAAGGAGATGGGCGATGCGCCGGGCGCTGCGCCGGTGCAGCAGTGGGTGCCACCACCGGTCGAAGTCCAGCTCCGGCACGACCACCGTCACGTGCCGGGCTGATGCCGATTGCTGCCCGACGGCGGCGCGGAGCGAGTCGCCGAGGGCCTCGGCCGATGCGTCGTGGACGTGGAGGGGCAGCCAGGTGAGGCCGAGCTCCATCCAGTCCCCGGCCAGTCTGCGCGTCTCGGCAGCGTCGACCGAGACGTGCAGGGCCCGCACGTCGGTGTCGGGAAGCCGGGACACGAACCGCAGCGCCGGAAGGATGCGGCGGTCGACCACCGACACCAGCACGATGGCCGTGTGGCGCCGATCCGCCGGGCGCTCAACGACCGGGTCGCGCTTCGCCATCGTCGGTGCCGGAGCTCTCGATGTGGTACGGCACCGAGGTCACCACGGTGCCCTGGCGGAACAGGAGGGCAAGCTTGAGGGCGGCCGCGCTCTGGTTGTGGAGCAGCTGGGTCGGCGACAGCAGCCGCCCGGTGACGAACTCGGGGATCACGATGGTGACCGTGTCGCCCCGCCAGCGCTCGTCCAGGTCGTCGAGGTAGCGCTCGACCGCCGGGGTGAGCTCCCGGTAGGGGGAGGGGACGATCTCGAGCGGGATGTCGAACTTGAAGGCTGCCCAGTCCCGCTCGATGGCAGCCACGTCGCCGTCCTGGGAGGACACGTGGACGGCGGTGAGGTGGTTGGGGCGCAGTGACCGGGCGTAGTCCAGTGCCTCGATGGTGCCCCGGTGGACCCGGCCGACGAGGACCACGACGGTGTGGTCCATGGACCGGGGGCGTACCGGTCCGGGCTCGACGGCCAGGATGGCCTCGACGCGGGTGTAGTGGCGCTTGATGGACACGAACAGGGCGATGATGAGCGGCACCACCACTATGGGCAGCCACGCCCCCACCGCGAACTTCGTCACGGCGACGATCGCGAGCACCACGGCGGTGGCCACCGCGCCCACCGCGTTGACGGCCACCCCCCGCTGCCACCCGCGCTCTCGCAGGCGGAGGTGGTGGCGCACCATGCCCGACTGGCTCAGGGTGAACGACGTGAACACCCCGACGGCGTAGAGCGGGATGAGCAGCGTGGTGAGGCCGCCGAAGGCGACCAGCAGGGCGCCGGCCGCCACGGCCAGGAACAGGATCCCGTTGGAGAACACCAGCCGGTCACCCTGGTTGGCGAACTGCCGGGGCAAGTAGCCGTCCCGGGCCACGATGCTGGCCAGCCGGGGGAAGTCCACGTAGGCGGTGTTGGCGGCCAGGATCAGGATGCCGGCGGTGGCGAACTGGAGCAGGGTGTGCAGCGGGCCGACTCCGAACACGGCCCGTCCCAGCTGAGAGATGACCGTCTCCTCGTGGGTCGGGTACGGGGCGAGGTGATGGGCGAGCACGGTCACCCCGAGGAACAGCGTCCCCAGGATGAAGCCCATGACGGTGAGGGTGGTGGCGGCGTTCTTCGACTCCGGCCGCCGGAAGGCGGGAACGCCGTTGGAGATGGCCTCGACGCCCGACAGGGCGACGGCACCCGACGAGAACCCCCGGAGGACCAGGAACAGCGACAGCTCCCCGCCCGCTCGCCGCACGTCCTCGGCCCGCTCGGCGTCGAACGGCACGGGGGCGATGTCGCCGAAGAACTCCCGCGCCAAGCCGTAGACGACCATGGCGGTGAGCATCACGATGTAGATGTAGGTGGGTGCCGCGAAGATCTTCCCCGACTCCTTGACCCCCCGCAGGTTCCCGGCGGTGAGGAGCACCACGAAGAACAGGCAGATGGCGACCCGCTGGTCCTCGAGATGGTGGAAGGCGTCGAGGGACACGAGGGCGGCGACGCCGGCGGACACCGACACGGCCACGGTCAGGATGTAGTCGACCAGCAGGGAGGCGGCCGCCACCAGCGACGGGTACTCGCCCAGGTTCTCCCGGCTGACGATGTAGGCGCCGCCCCCGCTCGGGTAGGCGAAAATGGTCTGTCGGTAGGAGGTCACGACGATGGCGAGGAGCACCGCCACCGCGATCGCCATCGGAACCAGCTTCTCGAGGCCGAGAGCGAGGCTGGAGGCGCCCACGGCGGTGACGAAAAGGATCTCCTCGGTGGCGTAGGCGGTGGAGGAGATCGGGTCGGACGAGAAGGTCGCCAGCGCGATCGTCTTGGGCAGCCGCTGGTGGTCGGCGTCGGCCGAGGACAGGGGCCGGCCGACGAGCAGGCGCTTGGCCATGGCGAGCACGGAACCACTGTCACCCGTCCCGATGTCAAGAAGGCGTAAAAACGGCCCGGTGGGCATCAGGAAACCGTAAAGATCAATCCGTGGCCGCCGGCAGGATTGCTCTCCGCCCCCGCCCACTGTGGGGATGCGTCGCCGGCGTGGTCCTCGTGATCGGCCTCAGCGCCGCACTGGTCCCCTTCCGCTCGGACATCACCCGCGCCTCCCCCGCCCTGGCGCTGGTCGTGGCCATCGTGGTGGCCGGGCTGGTCGGCGGCCGGCTGGCAGCCCTGGTGGTCGTGCCCGTCGCCGTCCTCGCGTACAACGTCGTGTTCATCCCGCCCCACTGGACCCTCACCGTGGACGCCCTGGACGACGGCGTGGCGCTGACCGTGTTCGGGCTGGTGGCCGTCGTCGTCGGCTCGCTGGTGGCCAGGGAGGGCGAGCGCCGACAGTCAGCCGAGGAGCGGGCGGCCGAGCTGCAGATGCTGAACGCCGAGCTCCAGAAGGTGCACCACGAGCGGGAACGCCTCGGCGAGGAAGCAATGCGGGCGACCGTGCTCGAGAGGATCGACGAACAACGAAGCGCACTGCTGCGGTCGGTGTCGCACGACCTGCGCACACCCCTCGCCACGGTGCGCGCCGTGGTGTCCGACCTGCTGGGCGGAGCGCCCTACGACGACGCCACCCGCAGCGAGCTGCTGGGGCTGGTGGCGGACGAGGTCGAGCGCCTGGACCGGCTGGTCGCCAACCTGCTGAACCTGAGCCGGATCGAAGCCGGAGCCCTCCGTCCCGACCGCCAGGCGGTGGTCATCGACGAGCTGCTGGCCCACACGGTGAAGCGCCTGGACCGGCTCTTCGTCCATCGCCGGGTGCAACTGGAGGTCCCGCCGCTGCCCATGGTCGACGGCGACTACACCCAGCTGGACCAGGTCGTGAGCAACCTCCTCGAGAACGCCGCCCGCCATGCCCCGAGAGGCTCGACGGTGCGCATCGGAGGCCGGGAGACCGACGAGCACGTGGAGATATGGGTCGACGACGAGGGGCCGGGCGTGGCGCCGTTCGAGCGCCGGCGCATCTTCGAGCCCTTCAGCGCCGGCGACGGGAGCTCGTCGAGCGGCATCGGCCTCGCCATCTGCAAAGCCATCGTGGAGGCCCACGGAGGTTCCATCACCGCCGAGGGCTCGCCGGGGGGAGGGGCCCGTTTCCGGTTCAGCGTTCCGAAGAGCCATGCCCGGCGAGACTGAGCTGATCCTGGTCGTCGACGACGAGCCCGGCATCCTGCGGGCGCTCTCGGCGGCCTTGCGTGCCCGCGACCACCGAGTGGCGGTCGCCACCACCGGGGCGGAGGCGCTCACCGAGGTCGCCACCCGGCAGCCGGCCGTGATCATCCTCGACCTGGGCCTGCCCGACATCGACGGGATCGACGTCTGTCGGCAGTTGCGGAAGTGGACCGACACCCCGATCATCGTGCTCACCGCCGAGGGCGCCGAGTCCCGCAAGATCGAGGCACTGGACGAGGGAGCCGACGACTACGTCACCAAGCCGTTCTCCACGCCCGAGCTCCTCGCCCGCGTCCGGGTCGCTCTCCGCCGCCACCGCCCGGCCGACGGTACCGGTATCGACGTCACCCTGACCGTGGGCGACATCGAGATGGACCTCGCTCGCCACCAGGTTCGCGTGCGCGGCACCGAGGTGGAGCTCACGCCCAAGGAGTTCGCCTTCCTCGCCGCCCTGGCCCGCCACCCGGGCCGGGTGTTGACCCATCGCATGCTCCTCCACGAGGTGTGGGGGCCCGAATACGCGAAGGAGACGCAGTACCTGCGGGTCTACGCCAGTCAGGTCCGCAAGAAGCTCGCCGACGACCCTGCCCACCCCGCCCTCGTCACGGAGCCCGGGGTGGGCTATCGCCTCGTCGATCCGGCCGACCAGCTGGACAGCGGGCCGCAGCAGTAGCGCGTAGGCCGCGGGGGCGAGTCGCGCCGGACGTTGATTGAGAACGGTTATTGTTCTATGTTTGAAGGCCATGCGAACAGTTCCCACCCGTCCCCGGCCCCGCCATCGGCCGCGCCGCGCCGTGGCAGCCATCGTGACGGCGCTGGCGTCGGCCGGTCTGGTGGGCTGCGGGAGCGACGGTGACGCCGCCGCCGCCGGCGGAGCGAACGGCCGGCTCGCCGTGGTGGCGAGCTTCTACCCGGTCGCCGAGGTCGCCGGTCGGGTGGGGGGCAACCGGGTCCGCGTCTCCAACCTGACGCCGGCGGGGGCCGAGCCCCACGATCTCGAGCTGACCTCGCACCAGCTCGACCAGCTCGAGGACGCCGATCTCGTCGTCTACCTCGGCAACGGGTTCCAGCCCGGCGTCGCCGAGATCGCCTCCCGCCGGGACTCCGCCACCCTGGACCTTCTCGACACGATCTCGCTGGAGGAGGGCGCCCACGATGCCGTCGATGCCGACGAGGGGCACGTCGGCGAGGCCAACGAGGGCGAGCACGCCGAGGGCCGCGGTCTCGATCCCCACTTCTGGCTCGACCCCACGCTGATGGCACAGGCCGCCGACGCGGTCGTCGACGCCCTGGTCGAGGTGGACGCCGACGGTGCCGGCACGTTCCGGGCGAACGCCGAGGCGTACAAGCGCGAGCTGGCGAGCCTCGACGCCGACATCCAGGCGGGGCTGGCGACATGCGAGCGTCGAGACATCGTCACCGCCCATGCCGCCTTTCACTACCTCGCCCGCCGCTACGGCCTCGTGCAGCTCCCCATCGCCGGGCTGTCGCCCGAGGCCGAGCCCGATCCCAGGCGCCTCGCCCAGCTCACCGATCAGATCCGGGAGAAAGGCATCACCACCGTGTTCTTCGAGGAGCTCGTCTCGCCGGCGGTGGCCGAGGCGCTCGCCCGCGAGGCCGGCGTGGCGACCGCCGCGCTCAGCCCCCTGGAGGGGCTCAGCGTGCCCGATGCCGAGGCCGGGAAGGACTACCCAGCGGTGATGCGCGAGAACCTGGCGGTGCTGCGCCGGGCCCTCGGCTGTCGCTGAGGTCGTCGGCACCCGACGCCGCTCGGCCGGCAACGGCGGGCGCGGCAACCCGTCGCGACGCCGTCGCCCGGCCGGGGGCCGCGGCTCTCGCCGTCGCGCGGTACGGCCGACGGGACGGGCCGACGACGGGCCGACGCCGTCAGCCGAGACTGAGGTCGAAGCGTCGGAGCGTGCCGTCGAGACATCCGACGGCCAGGTGCCACCCCGATGTCGACCATGCCAGGCTGGCCACCCCCGCCGGCAGTTCGGCCTGGGCCAGCGCTCGCTCCTCCCGGTCCGCCGCCAGCAGCAGCAGGCGCCCGGCGGCGTCTCCGGCGGCGACGACGTTGCCGCCCCGTGAGGCGAGCGCCGCGATCGGCCCGTCGTGCGCGAGCAGGCGAACGGGCGCGTCCACCGCGACGTTCCCGTCGGCCGTGACCGGCCAGCTGTTCACCTCATCGAGGTCGCAGACGACGAGGTGCTCCCCGGCCCACGTCAGGCGGCGCACCGGCGTCCCGTAGCCGTCCACGCCGGTCCCCAGGCCCGACACGAGGTCGACGACGTGCACGGACCCGCCCGCCTCGCCCACGGCGAGGCGCTGACCGTCGGCCGACAGGGCGAAGGCGCAGGCCATCGACGTCCTCCGCTCGGCGTCCACCGTGCCGTTCTCGTGGTCGACGATCACCAGGCCGTCGGCCGTACCGAGGGCCACCCGGCTCCCGGGGAGCAGGCAGGCGTCGACGACGTGGCCGACGTCGCATCGGATCGGCGCCAGCTCCCCCGGCCGGCCGCCGTGGACCCCGGCCGAGGTGACGGCGACCAGCCGCCCGGGGTCGGACCACCACACCCGCCGGCCCCAGCCGCCGAGGCGCTGGGCCGCCTGCCCGACCCGGACGTCTCCGCGGTGGTCGATGGTGGCCATCTCCCACGCCGGGCCGCAGGCCACGGCGACGACCACCCCGGGCCCGGGGGGGCGGCGGAGGTCGGGCCTCCCGTCCACGTGCACGGACCCGTCGGCGCACGTGCAGGCGAGCGACGAGCCGATCCACGCCAACCCGACCACCGCCTCCGGCAGGCAGGCCTCGCCGACCGGCCGGAGCGACGCGGCGGCTGGAGTGTTCACGGCGCAGCGTGGGATCGCAGGCCGGCCGCCAGGTTCGCCCGGTCGAGCCCCCACCCCACCAGCGCCACCTGCGAGGCGGTGCCGTGAAGCCTCCTGCCTGGCTGCGTCATCACGATCGACCGCATGCCGAGGCAGTCGACCGCGCTCTCCCGGTCGACCAGGCACAGCTCGCCCTGGAGCCGGAGCAGGCGTGAGGCGTGGTCGTCGAGGACACCGTCCAGCCAGGCACGGACGCCCTCCGCCTCGAGCGGCCCGTCGGCGTCGACGACGACGGTGGCCGGCGCCTCGTGGGGCGCCGGGCGCGCGTCGTGCACCGAGGCCATGCGGCCGTGCCACGCCCGGCGGTCGAGGAGCGAACCGAGCATTGCAGGGCTCCCGACCCACGCCCGGACGGGACCGGTCCGGTTCACACCGCGCACGGCGTGGCGCACGCGGCGCACGACGGCGGGCCGCAGCCGGTCGGCTCGGGCCACGACCACGGCGTCGGCCATCGCCAGCGTCTCCATCTCCGCCTCGGTCCCCAGCCGGCCGCCGGTGGCGAGCCGGGTGGCCATGGCGGGGCCGTCGCACGTGGCGATGACGGCGTCGAGGAAGGTCTGGCCGGTCAGGTCGGGGTCGGTGAGCAGCGTCTGGGCGACGCCGACGGCGTCATGGTGCGTGACCAGGAGGGCGCGGCGCGGCGGGTGACGGCGCCGCAGGGACAAGCGCAGCCCGTCGACGACGTCGACCCGGATCGAGCAGCACTCGCAGCCCGTCGTGCGGTAGCCGGTCGCCGCCTCCGCCGGCACGGTGAGCACACCCTCGACGGCTGGCCCCTCGACCGCTCCGTGTGGGCCGATCAGGCACACCGCTTCGGCTGCGGTGAAGGCGGCCAGGTCGAGCGCCAGCTTTGCCGCCTCGGGCCCTCCGGCGACCACCGTGACGGCCACCGGTCCGCCCCGCTCGGCGGCGCCCGCCCCGGCGGGCGCGGAGGGCAGTTCTTCAGGCATGCCGCGTACTATAGAATGAGACTTGTTCTCACACCAACTGCCCCGCACGATGTGGGTCGAGACGAGGGAGGATCAGCCGCCGTCTCCGCAGCGACGGCACAGGCCCTCGAAGTCGAGGCGGTGCCCGGTGACCTCGAACCCGGTTTCGGCCACCGCCTGCGAGGCAGCCTCGCGCAGCACTCGTTCGAGCCGCGTGGCCGCCACCAGATCCGTCACCGCTCCGCACCGCCGGCACACGAGGTGGTGGTGGTGACCGGCCAGGTCCTCGGCCAGCTCGAACCGGCCGTACTCGTCGGCTCCGGGGAGGCGGACGGCGATCCCGGCGTCACACAGGACGGTGACGTTCCGGTAGGCCGAGCTCTGTGGGACGCCCTCGGTCCGGCGCAGGATCTCGCCGATGGTCAGGGGGTGCCCCGCCCGCTCCATGGTCTCGACCAGCCGGCGCCGGCTGGCGGTGTAGCGCAGGTCTAGGGCGGCGAGGCGCTCCTCCGCCACCACGTGCAGCCGGCCATCCGTCTGATCCGATCCGCGGCCGGGATCGTCGAGCGGTCGCCCGGACGGGAGGCTCAGTGCTCGTCCCAATGACCGTCGTGCGAGGCGTGGCGGTGCCCGTCGTGCAGGTAGTCGGTGTGGCCGCCGTGGTCCAGCGCATCGTGGCCGCACCCCGAGCCGTGCTCGTGGTCGTGGCCGTCGTGGGTCACGTGGGCGACAGGTTCGCACTCGTCCCAGTGGTCGTCGTGCTCACGATGGGCGTGGCCGTCGTGGAGGTAGTCGGTATGGTCGCCGTGGTCCACGGCGACGTGCCCGCATGTCGAGCCGTGCGCGTGATCGTGCTCGGCGTGTGTCGTATGGGTCATGGTCACTGTTCCTCCTCGGTGGAGAGCTGGCGGGACGGCCGCAGCTCGTGGGCGTGAACGATGGCATCGTGGACGATGTGGGCGACGTGCTCGTCGCCCAGCGAGTAGGCGATCTCCCGGCCCCGGCGCTCGGTCCGGACCAGGTGGGTCGACCGGAGCACCCGGAGATGCTGCGACACGAGCGGCTGGGAGAGCCCCAGGGCGTCCACCAGCTCGTGGACGCATCGGGCGCCGGTCCCCAGTTCGTGCACGATGGCAAGCCGGTGGACGTTCGCCAGCGCCCGGAGCAACTCGGCGGCTGCTTCGAGGTCCGGCGGCGGAGCGGTCAACACCTCGCCTCCACTGCCAGCCCCGGGACGCCGCACCCACGTATCATATCATGCGCATGGCTGCATGTGTCGCGCAGCCTACGCACCCTGCCCGCCCCGCTCGCACCGGGGGTGAGAATCGTTCTCATCGTGTGGTACGGTGAGGGGATGGCGAGCCAGGCGAACCGACGAGCCACGGTCCCCATCACGGTGGTGACCGGCGCCTGCGAGGCCACCCGGTGGGCCATCGCCGACGCCCTGGCGTCGCCCGATGGCGTCGTCGTCAGCGCCCACGCGCCTCCCGTCTCCGTCGGTGCCCGGGTGGTCGACGTCGCCGAGGAGACGTTCCGGACCAACCCCGACTGTCCTTGCTGCGCCGTTCGCTTCGACCTTCTCTCGGTGATCCCGGTGCTGGCGTGTTCGCACCGGCCGTTGACGCGCATCGTGGTTGCCGCAGGAGAGGACAGCGACGTCGCCCTCGTCGCCCAGACGCTGCTGGCCAGCTCGGAGGTGGAGCGGCTGGCGGAGCTGGACGCCGTCGTGGTCATCGTCGACGGGCGCCGGGCGTCGGCACGCCTGGCGACAGCCCAACCACTCGCCGGCTCCGCCGGTGCGGCCGACCAGCTGGCCCTCGCCGACCACCTCGTGGTGACGGGATCGGAGGACCTGACCGCCGACGCGCTGGCCGCGGTATCGAGCGAGCTCCGCAGGTGCAACCCCCTGTCGCTCCTGTGGCTGACCGAGGCGAGCGAGCTCGACACGACCCGGCTGACCGGTGTGCGCTCGTTCGACCTGGCGACGGTGGCCCAGCGGTCGAGCCGCCCGGTGCCGCCGGCTCCTCCGCTCGACCCGGACCAGCCGGGCACCGTCGTCATCGAGCTCGCCGGCGATCTCGACGGCGACTTGTTGCGCGGGTGGTTGGGCCGGCTGATCGAGCACCACGGCCACGACCTGCTCAGGTTGCAGGCGGTCTTCCAGGTCCGGCAGTCGGCCAGCCGTCGGGTGTGCTCAGGCGTGCGTACCACCATCGCGTGGGGCGACGAGGCTGCGTCGGCCCCGGGCGGATCGGGCAGCCGGGCCCTGCTCGTGGGCCGCCGGCTCGACGCCGACCTGGTGCGAACGTGGCTGGCCGAGGCGCGGGCGTGAAGGCCGCAGGGCAGCGCACCGACGACTGGGCCCGTCCCTGGCTCGAGGCCGAGGCGAGCGACGCGTTCACCGACGCCATCACCGCGGTCTCGTGGGCCCCTTCGGGTGACGCCCTGGCGGCGGGATCCCTCGGCGGCGAGGTACGGATCGTCGCCGGCGGCGGGCACGAGGCGCCGGCGCCGGCGTCGTCGCCCATCGCGCTCCACCCCGGCGGGGCGCTGTGCCTGGCCTGGTCCCACGACTCGGCGTGGGTCGCCAGCGGCGGCACGGATGCCCGCCTCGTCGTGCGCCACCGCCGGATGGGGACGGGCATGGAGGTGGAGCTGGCCGGATGGGTCCGGTCGGTGGCCTGGAGCCGGGACGGCTGGCTGGCGGCAGCGGCCGGCCGGGAGGTGTACGGGGCGCACCTCGACGACGGCCGGTGGCACACCCTGGCGCCCCATCCCGGGCCCGTGACCGCCCTGGCGTGGAGCGACCGCTCATCGCCCGGCCTTCCGTCCCGCCTCGCCGTCGCCGGCGTGGGCGGCCTGCGCTGGTACGAGCCTTCTCGGGACGGCGAGCCCGTCGCCAGCCGCTGGGAGGCCGCTGCGCTGCTCACCATGGTGGTCGACGCGGCCGCCGGGACCGTGGCCGCCGGCAGCCTCCGCGGCCGGGTGTGGGTGTCCGGCGTCGGACCGGGCCCCTGCGCTCGCGCCCACGGGCGCCTGGGCCCGGTCAGGCGCCTGGCGTGGAGCCGCGGGGCGAGCCGCCTGGCAGCCGCCGAGGAGAGCCGCATCGCCGTGTGGGACCACCGCCGCAGCCGAGCTGCGCAGCCGGGCCGGCTCCAGGACGCTATCGCTCACCCCAGCGCCTTCGTCTCGCTGCCGGCCCACCCCGGCGGGGTCTCCGACGTGGCGTGGGACCCCGGCGGCGAGATCCTGGCGTCGGTGGGAGCCGACGGCCACGTCGCGTTGTGGAAGCCCGACGAGACCCGGGACCCCCTTCAACGCATCGACCTGGGCGAGCCCCTCTCCTGCCTCGCCTGGCGGCCCGACGGCACCGGCCTGGCCGCCGGTGGCGAGGCGGGCTCGCTGCACCGGTTGAGGCTCCGTCACCGACCGCCTACGTCCCGCCCATGACGGGCGGCTCCGGTCCCGGCCGCGGTGCGAACCTGGCCGCTGGCCCGCCTCCGGTGGAGGCCGAGGTCAGGGCGCAGGCGCAGACCGGGCCACGCGATGCAGGCGCAGCCGGCGGGCGCCGGCTCCGGCCCCCGCCGCCGCCAGGTAGGCGGCGATGGCGGTGAGCACGATGGCGGAGCCGGGGCTGTAGTCGAGGTAGTGCGCGACCGACAGCCCGGCCACGGCACTGGAGGACCCGACGGCGGACGCGGTGACGAGCGTGCCCCGGTAGCTGGAGGCCAGCTGGGCGGCGGCGGCCACGGGTACGACCATCATGGCGGCGATGAGCAGCAGGCCGATCGACGACATCCCGGCGACGACCACGAGCGAGACCATCAGGGTCAGGGCCAGGACGATCCGGTCGGTGGCGACGCCCGACACCCGGGCCGCTTCCTCGTTGAAGGCCAGGGCGACGAGGCGGGGATAGAGGACCGCGGTGAGGGCCACCACCGCGGCGGCCAGGACGGCGATGAGCCACACCCGCCCCCAGCTCAGGTTGAGCGGGCTTCCGAACAGCACGCCGACGAGGCGCGTCTGGCCGGCGCCCGCTCGCGCCGAGAGGAGGTACCCCAGGGCGATCCCCCCGTAGAAGATCAAGGCGATGGCGAGGTCGCCGGCGAGCCCGGCCCGGGACATGCGGATCAGGAGCAGGCCGGCGACGACGCTGCACGCCAGCGCACCGAGAAGCGGCTCGGCGCCGACCAGGAAGGCCAGGCCCACCCCGGCGAAGGCGACATGGCCCATCCCGTCGCCGATGAGCGACTGCCCCCGCTGGACGATGAAGCTGCCGACGAGAGGGGCGACGCCCGCCGTCAGCGTGCACGCCACCAGCGCCCGCTGCATGAACTCGAACTCGAACGGGTTCACGTGGCGGCGGCGTGGCGGACGGCGGCCGGGGCGACGGGGGCGGAGACGTCGACGAGCTGACCGTCGTCGACCGCCAACACCCGGTCGGCCAGCCCCGTGAAGGCTCCCGGGTCGTGGCTCACGTAGACGACGGCCATGCCTTCGACCCGCACCAGGTGCTCGAGCGATTGCCGCAGCACGGCCCTGGCG
>Ga0247704_1000085_pt1 | contig 25280 bp, 29 predicted proteins | sample 41W_NmetaG_FD_189042 | JGI IMG/M metagenome (GOLD analysis project Ga0247704, IMG submission 189042) | Soil microbial communities from hillslope of Landscape Evolution Observatory, University of Arizona, Oracle, AZ, United States - 4-1-W_N | ecosystem: Engineered > Artificial ecosystem >...
CCCGACCCCCGGTCCAGCCCGAGACGGTGACGCCCGCCGAGCTGATGCGCCACCAGGACTGACGCGACGAGGATGGGGCCCTCTCGGGACACCCATCCTCGGAGCACAAACCGGGCGGCGGGAACCCGACGTGCGCTCTCGGGACGGCGATCCGCGGGACCGCCGTCCCTACCCCATACAACGTCGGCACCGCCGATTTCGTTCCGGTCGCTAGGGTCCCGGCCATGGGGTGGCGAGCGTTCGGTGAAGCCCTGGTCACCCTGCTGGTGATCATGGACCCGCTCGGCAACGCCCCGGTGTTCGTCTCGCTCACCTCGCACCTGGACCCCCGGGAGAGCCGGCGGGCCGCCCTGGCCGCGGTGGCCGCCGCCGCCGGCCTGGTCCTGGGCTTCGCCCTGTTCGGCCAGCTGGTCCTCGAGTACCTCAACATCTCGGTGGAGAGCCTCTCCATCGCCGGCGGCCTCCTGCTGTTCCTGGTCGCCCTGGACATGCTGCGGGGGACGGGCAGCCCCCGCGAGCCCACCGCGGGCGACAACATCGCCCTGTTCCCCCTGGCCACCCCGCTGCTGGCCGGGCCGGGGGCGATCGCCTCGGCCATGGTCCTCGTCCGCCGCTACCCCAGCGCCGGCGGCCGGGCCTCGGTGGTGGCCGGGATCGTGGTCGCCGTGCTGGTCGTCGGCGCCGCCCTCCTGGTGGCCGACCGGCTGTCGCGCCTGGTCAGCCGGTCGGTGGTGCAGTTCCTGACCCGGGTGCTCGGGCTCCTGCTGTCGGCCATCGCCGTGCAGCTCGTGGTCGACGGCGTGCAAGGCCTGCTCGACCGCGCCTGAAGCGGCCTGCAAGCCGCTGGCAAGCGCCCGTCAAGGCCCTCGCTCGACGCTGTGCCCGTCACCCCGACGAGCCCAGACGAGCCCAGGAGGAACGCCATGGCCAGCACGAAGACCCACCGCAGCACCGCCGCCGTCATCGGCGGCAGCATGGCCGGCCTCAGCGCCGCCGCCGTGCTTGCCTCCCGGTTCGACTCGGTCGTGATCGTCGAGCGCGACGCGTTGCCCGACGCCCCGGGCGACCGGAAAGGGGTGCCCCAGGGACGGCACGCCCACGGGCTGCTGCCGGCCGGGCTGCTGCGGCTCGAGGGCTGGTTCCCCGGCCTCATCGGCGAGCTGGTCGAGGCCGGCGCCCACGTGGTCGACATCGGCGCCGACGCCTCCTGGTTCCAGGGCGGCGGCCACCGGGTCCGGTTCCGGAGCGGCTGGTCCGGGCCGGTGGCCTCCCGGGCCCTGCTCGAGCACGTCTTCCGCCGGCGGGCCCTGGCCCTGCCCAACGTCAGCCTGCGCGCCGGGGCCGGCGTGACCGGCCTGACCACGACCGCCGACCGGTCGGCGGTCACCGGCGTGACGCTCGACGACGGCACCACCCTCGCCGCCGACCTCGTGGTCGACGCGTCGGGCCGCAACGCCCAGTCGCTGCGCTGGCTGCGGGATCTGGGCTACGAGCCCCCGCCCACCTCGCACATCGCCATCGACGTGGCCTACGCCAGCCGGGTGTTCCGGGCCGCCGCCCCGCCCGCCTGGAAGCTGGCCCTCGTCATCGCCGGCCCGCCCACCGGCCGCCAGGCCGTGGTCTTCCCCCTGGAGGGCGCCCGCTGGCTGGTCACCCTCGCCGGCATGCACGGCGAGCGCCCGCCCACCGACGACGCCGGCTTCCTCGCCTTCGCCCGCAGCCTGCCGTCGCCCGAGGTCGCCGAGTTCGTCGAGTCGGCCACGCCGCTGGGCCCGGTCGCCACCCACCGGATGCACTCCAACCAGCGCCGCCACCTCGAGCGCATGCGCGACCTGCCCGGCGGCCTGGTCCTGCTGGGCGACGCAGTGTGCAGCTTCAACCCCACCTACGGGCAGGGCATGTCGACCGCCACCCTGCAGGCCGAGGCCCTGGGCCAGGCCCTCGACCGGGTGCCCACCGTCGACGCCCGCCTCGTCAGGGCGTTCTACAAGCGGGCGGCCAAGGCCATCACCCCGGCCTGGCAGCTGACCACGGGGGCGGACTTCGCCCTGCCCGCCACCACCGGCCCGAAGGCGCCCGGCACCGACCTCCTCAACCGGTTCATGCCCCGGGTGTTCCGGGCCTCGCAGGTCTCGGAGGCGGTCGCCCGCCGGGTGATCGAGGTCACCAGCCTCCTGCGCCCGCCGCCGTCACTGTTCACCCCGGCCATGGTCGCCCGCATCCTCGTGGCCAGCCGCCGGGCCGCGCCCGCCGCGACCGGCGTGCCCGTAGCCGCGTACCCCGCGGCGGCGTAGCCGGGGCCCCTTTGGGGAACACCGTCCCCAAGGAGGTTCACGATGAAGCGAATGGTGCGAGCTGCGCTGGCCGCCGTCATGGCACTCAGCCTGCTGGGCGCCTGCAGTGCCGAAGCGGGGATCGACACATCGGGCGACGGCGTGAAGATCGAAGGCGACGTCGACGCGAAGAGCAACCCCTGACCACCTGCTCCTCCGGCGCTACCGCCTGCGCCGGGACCTGAGCACCAGGTAGGCGGCCACCACCGCCCCGCTGTTGGCCGCCGCGTGCACGAGGGCGGGGGCCGCCAGCCCGCCCGTCGCCAGCCGGAGCTGCCACAAAGCCTGACCGGCGACGGCGGTGGCCAGCACCGCGGCGGCGATCAGTGCCGGCGACCGGGTGACGCCCCGGCGGGTGGGCAGGATGTGCCACAGCCCGAACAGGGCCGACGCGGCCACCGGCGGCACGAGCGCCGGCAGCACACCGCGGAACGCCACCTCCTCCAGCACCACCGTGCCCAGGGGGACGCGCACCACCGCCCGCCACGCCGCCCCCTTGGCGTCGACCCCGTCCATGCGGGGATCGGCGAGCAGCCCGGGCCGCAGCACAGTCGCCAACCCGATCACCACGAGCACCACGAGGGCGGCGGCCACGCCCGGCCGGGGATCCCCGAGCGTCAACCCCGCACCGCCCACCCAGACCAGCAACGCCGCCGTGGCCAGGTTGATCCGCACGTACCACCGGTCCTGCGCCCACAGGTTGGTGACCAGGTTGTGGACGACGAGGACGGCGACGACGGCCGCCGCCCTCACGCCCGGCGCAGCAGGGCCCAGCCGGCGGCCACCAGGCCGGCCCCGGCCATGCCGGCGGGCACGAACCCCTTGCGGGCCAGCACGGCCATGCCCGCGGCGACGAGGAGCGCGGCCGCCGCCGCCCGCCCGGCCGGCATCGCCGGCGCCACGACCCGCCGCAGCTCCACCCGGGCGAAGGCGGCCACCAGCGGCACCAGGGCGGCGCCCAGCAGCACGACCCACACCGGCCGCAGGGCCCACCACCCGACCGAGCCGGCCGCGGGCTGGGCCAGCAGGCCGGCCGGCAGCGCGGCGGCGGCCACGATCACCAGCGCGGTCAGGTGCCACAGGAACACGGTCATGGCCATGCCGTTGGCGGCCACCACCGCGGCCCACGCCCGGGGGCGGGCCAGCCACCGGTCGACCGCGGGCCGCAGCAGCAGGGCCAGGCCGAACTGCCACGCGCCCAGCGCCACCAGGGCCAGCGACGGCGGGAACGTGTTCGACCGGGCCTCGCCGACCCCGCCCACCATGGAGTGCGGGTAGCCGCCGAGGCCGGTGAGCACGAACAGCGAGCCCAGCCCGCACAGGGCCAGCACCACGGCCCGCCGCCGGGACCAGCCGGCCACGCCACCGTCGCGCCAGGCCACACCGAGCTGGTGGGCGAACAGCCACACCAGGGCCAGGTTGGCCCAGCCCACGAGCGGCACCCCGAACGGCCACCGGGCCAGGTCGACCACGGCCACCCCCGCGGCCAGGCCCACCGCCATCCCCCAGCCGAACCGGCGCTGGGCCGCGATCATCACCGGCGCCACCGCCACCACCACCGTGTAGACGGCGAGGAACCACAACGGCTGGGCGATCGACCGGGCCCGCACCGCCCCCGGGTCCACCCCGGCGACGGCCAACCCGACCACCACCGCCGACCACACGGCGGCGAACACCAGCACCGGGCGCACCAGCCGCACCAGCCGGCCCCCGAGCCAGGCGCCGTACCCCTTGCCGTCGCGCACCGCCGCCGTCCACGACGCGGTGTTGGAGAAGCCGCCGACCACGAAGAAGACCGGCATGATCTGGAAGACCCACGTGAGCCACTGGGCGGCGGGGGCGGCCTCCAGGATGTTGCCGGCCACCAGCCGCCCGTCGCGCCACTCGACGACGGCCATCAGCCAGTGGCCGAGCATCACCACGGCCAGGGAGAACACCCGCAGGAAGTCGACGTAGCGCTCGCGCCGGGCCGGCGTGGCCACGGCGAGGGCGGCGGGGGAGGGCGGGACTGCGGTCAGCGTCGTCATGGGTCGATGGTCGCCCCCCGCCCCGGCCCGTCCCACCAGGGCCAGCCCTCAAAGGCCCCTGGGGCGACCCCCCAAACCGCCCGGAACCCCTTTTCAGGCGACACCCGGCCGGCGCACGCTCGACCCATGACGAACACCAACCTCGCCTCCATCCTCAGCCGCTCCGCCGCCGCCCACCCGGCCAAGACCGCCCTGGTCGCCGGCGACACCGAGCTCGACTACGCCACCGTCGACCTGTTCGCCCGCATGTTCGCCGGCGCTCTCCGCGACCTCGGCGTGCGGCCGGGCGAGCACGTCGCCCTGGTGCTGCCCAACGTCCCCCAGTTCACCGTCGCCTACTTCGGCTGCCACTACGCCGGCAACCCGGTGGTGCCCCTGAACGTGCTCCTCACCGCCGAGGAGCTGGCCTACCACCTCGACGACTCCGAGGCGGTGGCCGTCGTCACCTGGGAGCTGTTCCTGCCCAACGTGCAGCAGGCCGCCGGCGACCGCACGGTCATCGTGGCCAAGGCCGACCTGGGCGACCTGTCGGCGCCCGAGGGCGTGCACAACCTCACCGCCCTGGTGGGCGGGGCGCAGCCGGTCGACGGCCCCCACCCCACCGCGGCCGGCGACACGGCCGTCGTCCTCTACACCTCCGGCACCACCGGCCGGGCCAAGGGGGCCGAGCTGACCCACGCCAACCTGCTGGCCAACGCCCGGGTGCCCGAGCGGCTGGTCGCCCTGGGCGAGGAGACCGTCGCCCTCGTCGCCCTGCCCCTCTTCCACGCCTTCGGCATGACGGTGATGCACAACGCCGTCCTGGCCGTGGGCGGCACCCTCGTGCTCCTGCCCCGCTTCAGCGCCGCCGCCGCGGCCGAGCTGATCGAGCGCCACCGGGTCACCTTCCTCGGCGGGGTGCCCACCATGTACCTGGCCCTCCTCCACGACCAGGGCGCCGGCCGGGGCGACCTGTCGAGCCTGCGCTGGTGCGTCTCCGGCGGGGCGCCGATGCCGGCCGAGGTCATGGCCGCCTTCGAGTCCCGCTTCGGCGTGACCCTCCTCGAGGGCTACGGGCTGTCGGAGACCTCCCCGGTGGTGAGCTTCACCGTCCCCGACCGGCCCCGCACGCCGGGCTCCATCGGCTACCCGGTCCCCGGCGTGGAGATGGCGCTGGCCGGCGACGGCGAGATCCTCGTCCGGGGCGACAACCTGATGAAGGGCTACTGGCGCAACCCGGAGGCCACCGCCCAGGCCGTGGTCGACGGCTGGTTCCACACCGGAGACATCGGCGAGGTCGACGCCCACGGCGCCTACCGCATCGTCGACCGCAAGAAGGACCTGATCATCCGCGGCGGCTACAACGTCTACCCCCGCGAGGTCGAGGAGGTGCTCCACTGCCACCCCGCGGTGGCCCTGGCCGCGGTGGTCGGCGTGCCCCACCCCCGCTACGGCGAGGACGTGCGGGCCGTGGTCACCCTCAAGCCGGAGGCGGCGGCCACGCCGGAGGAGCTGGTGGCCTGGTGCGGCGACAAGCTGGCGGCCTACAAGCGCCCCCGCGCCGTGGAGATCCGCGACCGCCTCCCCCTCGGCCCCACCGGCAAGGTGCGCAAGCAGGTCCTGCGGGCCGAGGCGGCCGCCGCCGCTTAGGGCGCCAGCTCGAAGGTGACCGCGCCCTCCACCGGCGCCCCGGCGAACACCCAGATGGGCCGGGCCTTGTAGGCGCCGGCCGGGGCCGGGGTGCAGGGGGCGGCGCCGGAGCAGATCTGCTGGTCCCAGTTGGGCGTGGAGCCGAGGGTCTGGCCGGGCAGGAGGATGTTCTCCTCCAGCGTGTCGATGGTGATGATCGGCGCGGGGCGGACCGGCACCCCGGCGGCGTCGTCGATCCGGGTCGAGAGGCCGTAGCTGCTGTAGCGGCACGGGACGTCGGACTTGTTGCGCAGGACGGCGTTGATGCGCACGACCTCGCCCCGGCGGTAGGTCGCCTTGTCGGTCGTGGCCTCCACCGCCAGCAGCAGCGACGAGCAGTCCACCGGCGGCGGGGGCGCGGTGGTGGTGGTGCCCCTCGGCGGGGTGGTGGTGGGCGCGGGCGCGGTGGTGTTCGTCACCCCGCCGACGGTGACGCCCGTGGTCGTCGTCGGCGGGGCGCTGGTGGGCACGGTGCCGGCCGACCCCACGAACCCGCGCTCACTGCCGCCGCTGCAGCCGACCAGGGCCACGGCCAGGGCGACGAGGGTCAGCAGGCTCCGGGCCCGCGACATGGAAACGATGCTCCGTGCTCTCACCACATCAGATCCAGTGCCGAACGGCTGATGAACAATGGTAGAGGCGGCAGGCGCCCGTCTCTGCACCGCGCCGGCCTGCTCCCCCATGGATCGGTTCTCGACCGGTCGTCCGCCCGGCTTGAGCGCGTAACGCCGGGCCGGGCGGCGGGGACTGTCGGGCATGCACGCGCCGTCGTTCGGTGGGCTGCTCGTGGTGGCGGTCATCGCCCTCGGCGCCCCGCTCGTCGTCGGCCTCTTCCCTGTCATCCGGGTGCCGGCGGTCGTGCTGGAGATCGTGGCCGGGATCGCGGTGGGACCGTCCGGCTTCGGCTGGGTGGAGGTCGACGTCCCCATCCAGGTCGTCTCCCTCGTCGGCCTGGCCTTCCTGCTGTTCCTGGCCGGCCTGGAGATCGACGTGGCCCGCCTGCGGGGCCCGGTCCTGCGCTCGGCGGGGCTCGGCTACGCCGCCACCCTGGCCCTGGGCGTCGCCGTGGGGCTGGCCTTCGGGGCGGCCGGCTGGGTGAAGTCCCCGCTGCTGATCGCCATCGCCCTCTCGGCCACGTCGCTGGGGCTCGTCGTGCCCGTGCTCAAAGACGCCGGCCGGGTCGACGCGCCCGTCGGCCAGCTGACCATCGCCGGCGCCTCGGTGGCCGACTTCGCCGCCGTCGTCCTGCTGTCGCTGCTGTTCTCGGAATCCTCGGGCAGCACCGGCGGCCGGCTGCTCCTGCTCGGGCTGTTCGTGGTCCTGGCCACCCTGACCGTCCTGGCCCTCACCCGCCTCCAGCGCTCGGCCCGCCTGGAGATGGTGATCGTGCGGCTGCAGGACACCACGGCCGAGATCAGGGTCCGCTTCGCCGTGGTCCTCCTGGTCGGCTTCGTCGCCATGGCCGGCCGCCTGGGCCTGGAGACCATCCTGGGCGCCTTCCTGGCCGGGGCCATCCTCGGCATGGTCGACCGAGACACCATGACCCACCCCAACTTCCGCCTAAAGCTGGAGGCCATCGGCTACGGGTTCGTGATCCCCGTGTTCTTCGTCTCCAGCGGCCTGCGCTTCGACCTCCGGGCCCTGCTCGACGCGCCCTCGGCCCTGGCCCGCGTCCCCCTGTTCCTGCTGGCCCTCCTCGTCGTGCGCGCCGTGCCCGCCGCCCTCTACGCGTCCACGGTGGGCCGCCGCCAGGCGCTGGCCGCCGGCCTCCTCCAGGCCACCTCCCTACCCTTCCTCGTGACCGCCACCTCCATCGGCGTCACCCTGGGCGAGATCACGCCGGTCACCGCGGCCGGCCTGGTCTCGGCCGGCCTGCTGTCGGTGATCGCCTTCCCGCTCCTGGCCGTCACCCTCCTGCGCCCGGCGCGGGAGCCGGCGGCGGCGACGTGAGGCGCCGGCGGGCGGCCACCGCCTCCGCCCGGCGTGCCTGGCGCTCCAGCCGTTCGAGGTCGGGCCGGGCCTCGTGCAGCTCCTCGGGCCACTCGCCGACCTCGGTCGCGGCCCGGGTGGCCCAGTCGTCCACCATGGCCAGCAGCTCGTCGAGGAACTCCCCGACCAGGATGATCCAGGGGAGGCGCTCCGGGAACGGCCCCCGCCCGTCGAGGTACTCCCGGGCGATGTGCCCGGTGGCCACGGTCTGGTCCTCGCTCCACGCCCGGACCCGATCGAGCGTCCCCAGCAGCTCGGCCTTGGTCCCGTGCTCGGCGAAGAACACCCGGATCAGGTCCTCGAACTCCAGGGCCGGCCCGCCGCCCGGCGCCGCCATCCACGCGGCGAGGGCCCGCCGGCCGGCCGGCGTGATGGCGTAGGTGGTGCGGGGCCGCCGCCCGACCGCGCCGGGCGAGGCGGTGGCCAGCCCGTGGGCCACCAGCTTCTTCGGCTCCTCGTAGATCTTGCTCCGGGCCCGGGGCCAGAACGAGCCCAGGGCCCGGTCCATCTGCCGGGCCAGCTCGTAGGTGGTGAACGGCCGCACGCCCAGCAGCCCGAGGATGGCGTACGACGTGGTGGTGAGCGGGGGAGCGGTTGACATGGTCCCTTTCGGACTGTAGAACGGTCCAAAAGGGACTATAGCGGAGGGGGACATGGACGTGGCGGACATGGACGTGGCGGAAGCGCTGGCCAACGTGGAGATGGCGGCGGCCTGGGACGGCGAGGAGGGCGACGACTGGACCGAGCACGCCGAGCGCTACGAGGCCGCCGGCCGGTACCTGTGGCCCCGGCTCGGCCTGGGCGCGCTGGTCACCGCCACCAGCCGGGTGCTCGACATCGGCTGCGGCACCGGTCACTCCACCCTGGAGGCGGCGCGGGCCGCGCCGGAGGGCATGGCCGTCGGCGTCGACCTCTCCTCGAAGATGCTGGCCTACGCCCGCCACCGGGCCGGTGAGGAGGGCGTGGCCAACGCCGAGTTCGTGCAGGCCGACGCCCAGGTCCACCCCTTCGAGCCGGCCGCCTTCGACGTCGCCATCAGCTCCTTCGGCGCCATGTTCTTCAACGATCCCGCGGCCGCCTTCACCAACGTCGGCCGGGCGCTGGCCCCCGGCGGCCGGCTCGCCCTCCTGGCCTGGCGCCCGCTGGAGGAGAACGGATGGCTGATGACCATGCGGGCCGCCCTGGCCCTGGGTCGGACGCTGCCGGCGCCGCCGCTCGGCGCCCCCGGCCCCTTCGGCCTGGCCGGCGCCTCACGGGTCCGCGAGATCCTCCAGGCGGCCGGCTTCACGGGCGTCAAGCTGGCACCGGTCGACGAGCCGGTCTACCTCGGGCGCGACGCGGACGACGCCTGGACATTCGTGCGAGGGATGGGCATCGTCCGCGGCCTCACCGGCGGCCTCGACGACCGGTCGAAGCAGCAGGCCATCGACAACCTCCGCCGGGCCGTCGACGAGGCCGAGACGCCCGAGGGCGTGCTCCTCCCGTCCGCGGCCTGGCTGATCACCGCCCAGGCGCCGTAGGGCCGCGGCCCGGGTCAGCTCCCGCCCCGGCCCCCTTGGTCGGGGTGGTGGGAGAGGAAGGCGGGCATGAGGTCGAACAGGTCCGACACGGCCAGGGGATCGCCGTTGCCGGCCTTGCCGGCCCGGGCCGCGTCCAGGTCGGCGCCGAAGCCCGCCCCCCGCCGGTTGGCGTAGGCGGAGAACAGGTCGGTGGCCACGAAGCGCTCCCTGATCGCGGCGACCACGTCGGGGTCCGGCTGGTGGGTGCCGTTGAAGTAGGGCTCCTTGTAGACGTACTTGAGGTCCACGCCCATGTCCGAGAGGGCGAAGGCCATCTCCTCGAGCATGGCCCCGTTGCCGGCCAGGTAGTAGCGCCTCGCCCCCAGGGTGGCCAGCAGTGGCGGCACCGACTCGCCGATCCGGCCCCGCAGCCCGGTCCACCCCGCCGGCGGTTGGGAGAGGGTGACGTGGTAGCTGAAGTTGGGATGGGCCCGGGCCAGGGCGTCGAGCTCGCCGGTGAGGCAGACGTCCTCGGCCAGGCGCAGGCCCCACCACAGGCGGACGGGCTGGGCGTAGCCGCCGGCCAGCAGGTGGCGGGCCAGCGAGACGAACGGGGCGACGCCGGTGCCGGTGGCGAACAGCTCGAGGGCCCGGTCGTCGTCGGGCGGCACCATCGACCGCCCGGTGGGGCCCCGGAAGGCCACCTCGTCGCCGGGCCGCAGGGACGCCAGGTGCCGCGACAGGGGGCCCTGGGGCACCACCCGGATCAGGAGGTCGAACGCCGGCGCGTCGGTGGGTGCCGAGAGGATGCAGTAGGGGCTGCGCCGGTAGCCGAGCCCGTCGAAGTGGGCCTCGATGCCGACGAACTGGCCGGGCTCGAAGTGGAAGGCGCCCCCGTCGGCCACCTCGAAGCTCACCTTGACCGTGCCCGTCGATGTCAGCGGCGTCACCGACGTGACCCGGGCCCGCCGCCGGTAGCGGGCGGAGTCGAACCACCGGCCCTCGGCCGTGCCGAGCAGCTCCATGGCGTCGGTCTCCGTGCGATGGGAGGCGGCGCGGGGTGCGTGGCCCTGGAAGTTGCCCGCCCGGAGCCGGGCTCGGACCCGGTCGCGAGGCTCCATCGTGGTCTCGGGTTGCATCACAGTCCTCTCTCGTCTCGCCGTGAAGGCAGGTCGTCGGGCCCCGGCTCGGACAGCGCAGCCAGCACCCGCCGCACGAGCGTGTCGACGCCGCTGACGTCGTCGACCGCCTTGAGCTCGGCCAGGGTCTCCACCAGCGACGCGTACAACGGCGGGCAGTGCGGGCAGGTCTCCAGGTGCGCCTCGAGGGCGCGGGCCTGGCCGGCGGGAAGCTCGCCGTCGATGTAGTCCGAAACCATGGAGCGGGCCAGGGGGCAGGAGAGTTCGGTCATCGTGCTTCCTCCAGCAAGCCGCGGTCGTCCTGACCCAGGAGCGTGAAGAGGGCCAGGCGCGAGCGGCGGATGTTCGACTTGGCCGTGCCCAGGGGTATCCCGGTGGCCTCGGCCAGCTCGGCCGCGGTCAGCCCGTGGCCGTCGTGGAGCAGCAGGGCGTTGCGGTAGCCCTCGGGGAGCTGGCCGAGCAGGGCCTGGAGGGTCTCGGCGTGGGCCCGCCGGGCGGCCACCAGGGCCGGGTCGACGCTGTAGTCGGGGTCCTCCCAGCGGGCCAGCAGCTCGAGGGGCTCGGCGTCGACCACCGCGGGCTTCGTCCGCCGGCGTTCCTGCAGGCAGCGGTTGAGGGCGATGCGGTAGAGCCAGGTGCCCACGGCCGCCTGGCCGGCAAAGCCGGCGAGGCCGCGGTAGGCGTCGACCATCGCCTCCTGGACCACGTCCTCGGCCGCGTCCGGTCCCACCATCTGGCGGGCCAGGGCCAGGAGGCGGGGACCGTGGCGGCGGACCAGTTCGCCGAAGCTGATCGTGTCCCCGGCCTGGGCCGCCTCGACCAGGTCGAGGTCGCTTCGGTGGTCCATCCCTCATTAGATGCATCCCGGGCCCGGAATGGATGCACGGGTGCAACCGCCGTGCAACGCGGGATGCGACGTTCCTCGCACGGAACCCCCCTGAGAGGACTCCCACATGACGCGCATGAAGCTCATCTTCTTCGTCGGCGCCAACCCGGCGAGCGAGGGCGGCCGGGTAGCCGCCGCCTACCGCCTGGCCGCGGCGGCGGCCGACGCCGAGCTCGACGCCGAGGTGCGGCTGGCCGGCGACGCGGTGCTGGCCGCCGACCCGGCGTTCGTGGCCACGGTGCCCGGGGCCGACGAGCTGCGGGCACGCATCGACGCTGCCGGCGGCCGCCGCCTCGCCGTCTCGGTGTGCCCCCGGTCCGTCGAGCGGCGGGGGATCAACCCCGAACAGGTCGCCGCCATCGGGGGCCGGCCCCGGCCGCTGTCGGACATCCTGATCGAGGTCGCCGAGGGCCGATCGCACCTGGTCTACATGGGCTGACGCCGCCCGGGCCGTGCGGCGGCCCCCGCGGGGTGGCACGATCCCCGTGTGGCCGACATCGGCGGGGACCAGTTCGCCACGCCCGAGTTGCGCGTCCGGCTGCTGGGCCGCGTCGAGCTGGCCGCCGGGACCCCGCTTCGCCTGCCGGTGGGCAAGGCCACGACCGTCGCCCAGCTGCTGCTGGTGAAGCGGGGGTCGTTCGTCCCGGTGGACACCATCGCCGACGTGCTCTGGGACGGCGACCCCCCGCTCGGGGCGGCCCAGAACATCGCCTCGCTGGTGAGCCGGCTGCGGCGGGTCCTGGGGGCCGAACGGATCGCCGGCGGGCGGGGCGGGTACCGGTTTGAGACCGCGGGCTGCTGGGTCGACGTCGACGGCGCCGAGCGGCTGGTCAAGGAGGCCGAGAGCCAGCTGCGGGCGGCCCGGCCCGCGCTGGCTGCGGTGGCCTCGGCCCAGGCCCTCGCCCTCTTCCAGCGGGGGTCGTTCCTGGCCGACGAGCCCTACGCGGCCTGGGCCGAGGAGGGCCGCCGGGAGGCCGAGCGCCTGCTCCGGCGGGCCCGGCGCATCGCCTGGACGGCGGCGCTGGCCGTGGGGGAGTACCGCACCGCCGTCGAGGTCGCCGAGCGGGCTATCGAGGCCGACCCCTACGACGAGGAGGCCCACCGGGCGGCCATGCACGCGCTGTACCTGGCCGGCGACGCAGGTGCCGCCCTCGCCGCCTACGCCCGCCTCCGTGCGACCCTCGCCGAGGAGCTGGCCGCCGATCCCGGCGCGGAGACGGAGGCGCTCCACCTGGCCATCTTGCGCTCGGAGCCGGTCCCCGGGCCGGCGCCGGCGCGGGAGGACGATCGTGCCCCGGCGCCGCCCTCGCACCTCGTCGGCCGCGACCGCGAGCTGGCCGCCCTGGTCGAGCGGTGGGCGGCCGCGGCCGGCGGCCGGCCGGGCGCCGTCGTCGTCAGCGGCGCCGCGGGGTCGGGCAAGACCCGGCTGGCGGCCGAGGCCGCGGCCCGGGCCGAGGCGGGCGGTGCGGTGGTGCTCCGGGCCGCCTGCCACGCCGCCGAGCGCTCGCTGTTCCTCCAGCCGGTGCTGGAGAGCCTCCGGGGGTACCTGCACACCCTGGCGCCCGAGCGGGTGCAGGAGCTGGCCGGTACCTGGATCGGCACCCTGGCCGAGCTCATGCCGGAGCTGCGCTCGATGGTGGCCGTCGAGCGCTACGAGCGGGCGGCGCCCGAGCTGGAGCACCGCCGGTCGCTGGAGGCGGTGTCCCGCCTGGTCCTGCGGTTGGCGCACGACCGGCCCGTGCTGCTCGTCCTCGACGACCTCCACCAGGCCGGCCAGTCCACCCTGGAGGCGCTGCACTTCCTGCTCGACCGGCTGACCGGCGAGCGCCTCCTGGTCCTGGGCACGGTGGCGTCGGACCGGACGCAGGATGTCCTTCCCCTGCTCGGCGGCAACGTCGAGGAGATGGCCCTCGGACCGCTCAGCCCGGCTGCGGTGGAGGAGCTGGCCCGGCGGGTCGGCGCCCGTGACGTCGACGCCCTCGAGCTCCACGCCCGCACCGGCGGGCACCCGCAGTTCGTCGCCGAGGCCCTGCGCCTGGCCGCCACGGGCGACGGCGGGCCGCAGCCGGCGTCCCTCCGGCAGGCGGTCGAGGAACGGGTGGCCCGGGCGGGGCGCGATGTGGAGGAGCTGCTCCGGGTGGCCGCGGTGGCCGGGACCAGCTTCGACCTGGACTTCGTCGCCGAGCTGGCCGACATCGGCATCGGCGACGCCGTGCGCCGGAGCGAGCAGGCCCTGCGGGCCGGGCTCCTCGAACCCGACGGCGCCCGGTTCCGGTTCGCCGGCAGCATCCTGCGCGACGCCCTCTATGACACCACGCCCGTTCCCATCCGGACCAGCCACCACCGGCGGGCCGCGGCCAGGCTCGGCGACCGGCCGGAGGCGGCCGCCGGCCATCACGCTGCGGTGGGCGACTGGGCGGGCGCCCACGACGCCTGGTCGGCGGCGGCCGAGCAGGCCATCCGGGCCTTCGCCCTGGGCGACGCCGAGCGCCTGCTGTCCGAGGCGATCACCGCCGCCGAGCGGGCGGGCGACACCGCGACGGTGGCCCGGACCCGCCTCCGGCGCGGGCAGCTGAAGGAGGAGCTGGCCGACTACGCCGGCGCCCAGGACGACCACACCGCGGCCCTCGAGGCGGCCCGCCGGCTCGGCGACGACGCCCTGGAGGCCCAGGCCCTGGAGCGACTCGGCTGGACCGCGTACTACGGCCGGGACTCGGCGGTGGCCGAGGAGCTGGCCGCCCGGGCCACCGAGCTGGCCGAGTCCGCCGCCGCCGCCCCGGCCGCCCTCCCCAGCGCCCTGGTGCTGGTCGGGCGCATCCGCCACTGGCAGGGTGACATCGACGGGGCGGCCGAGGCCTACGAGGCCGCGCTCGACCGCGCCCCCGACCCGGCGACGACGGCGTCGGCCCTCAGCTGCCTCGGCGCCCTGCTGGAGCACGGCGACCGCTTTGCCGAGGCCCGGCGCACGCTGGACAGGGCCGCGGCCGAGTCGACGCGGACCGGCGCCTTCCGGCCCCTGCTGCGCACGCTCTTCTTCGCCGGGCTGGCCCGGGGCAACCTCGGCGACTTCGGCGGGGCGCTGCGGGCCCTGGAGCGCAAGCGCCGCCTCCTCGAGGAGTACGACGTCCACTTCTACCGGGCCCGGACCGACACGCTGCTGTCGTGGGTCTGGCGGGAGGTGGGGGAGCTGGGCCGGGCCCGCGACCTGGCCGAGCAGGCGGTGGCCGAAGCCCGGGAGGTGAAGGCGGGGTCGCTGCAGGTGGAGCAGGAGCTGCACGGGCTGCTCGGCCTGGCCGAGTGCGCCGCCCTCGCCGGCGACGTCGACCGGGCCGCGTCGCTCGTGGCCGAGGCCCAGCCGCTGCTGACCACCTGGCTGCCGTTCAAGTGGCGGGCCGATCTCCGCTACCGCGACGTCCGCTGCCGGCTCTTCCCCGAGGAGGCCGAGGAGCTGCTCGACCTGTCCCGCCAGCGGCGATCGCGCAAGTACGAGGCGCTGGCCCTCGCCCACCTCGGCCGCCACGACGAGGCTGCGGTGGCCGCCGCGGCCACGGGGTCCGACCTCCTCCTGGCCGAGGTCGCTCCCGCCGCCCTCGGGCGCGAGGCGTTCCACCGGTTGAGCGCCGCCCTCCCGTCGGAGCTGCGGGACGGGTTTGTCACCCGGGGCCGGCTGGTCCGGGTGCTCGCGGCCCGCGGCTGACGCACAGCGGGGCGCCCGGCACGGCGTGCAACGGCGGTGCAACGGGCCCGGGGAACCTACGGGCACAGCGGCGGTCGCCATGGGGGCGACGGACCGAACGCACCAGAGGAGAACCCATGTACCTGTTCCGCAGTTCCCGGTCCCGCAGGGCCACCGTCGCCGCGGCCGTTGCCCTCGGCCTCACCGCGGCCGCGTGCGGCGGTGGCAGCGGCACGTCCTCCCCGACCGGGCAAGCCACCACGGAGACGACCGCCGCCGGCCCGACGACGCTCCGCGTCGCCTACGTGCCGGCCACCACCGTCCTCCCGCTGCACATCGCAAAGGCCCAGGGCTTCTTCGCGCAGCACAACCTCGACGTGACCCTCACCGAGGCGGCCAACATCTCCGACATCCCGGCCACGCTCGGCCGCCAGTTCGACCTGGCCCTCGGCACGGCCACCGACCTCATCCGGGCGGGCGCCGCCGGCGTGGACGTGATCCAGGTCGCCGGCAACACCAACAGCACCAAGGCCAACCCCTTCGTCAAGCTGATCGTGCGGCCCGACTCGGGCATCACCGAGGTGTCGCAGCTGAAGGGCAAGACGGTCGGCACCCCGACCCTGAGCGGGGTCATCCACGCCGCGGTCAAGTACGAGGCCAAGCTGCAGGGCGTCGACCCGTCCTCCATCGGCGGCGTGGAGGCGCCGACCCCGAACCTCCCCGACCAGCTGCGGGCCGGGCGCATCGACGCCGTGGAGGCGCTCGAGCCCATCGCCAGCCAGCTGATCCGGGCCGGCAACGTGGCCATCGCCCAGCCCTTCGACGCCATCGGCGACCCCCTGGCCACCAACTTCTGGCTGGCGCAGGGCTCGTGGGCGGAGAAGAACCGTGACGCGGTCGCCCGCTTCGTCGACGCCCTGAAGCAGGGCCAGGCCTTCATCGACCAGAACCCCGCCGAGGCCCGCCGCATCCTGCAGGAGTACACCAAGCTGCCCGAGGCCGTGGCCGCCTCCGTGCCCCTGCCCACGTACAACTTCGACATCCGCGCCGGTGACCTCGACCGCTGGGTCAAGGTCCTCAAGGACATCGGCGAGTTCGACGGCCAGGTCGACACCCGCAAGCTCGTCCTGTCCCCCGGCAAGTGACGACGACAGGCACGCGGGTCCGTCAGGTGACCGCGTTCGAGAGTCACGGCGTGGGTGTGGAGCTCGACTCCAGCGAGGGCCGGCGACGGATCCTCGCCGGGGTCGACCTCCGGGTCGCCGACGGAGAGTTCCTCACCGTGATGGGACGCTCCGGCGCCGGCAAGACCACCCTCCTGCGGGTCCTCGGGGGGCTGCTCGCCCCCACCCGGGGCTCCGAGGTGCGCTTCCAGGGGCGACCGGTCGACGGCCCCCCCGACGGGGCGGTGTTCGTCTTCCAGAACTACGCCGCCTCGCTGCTGCCGTGGCGCACGGTCGAGCGCAACGTGGCCCTCGGCCTCGAGCGCAGGATGGCCAAGGCCGAGATCCGGGCCCGGGTGGCCGAAGCCCTGGCCATGGTCGGCCTGGCCGACCGGGCCAATGACTACCCCTGGCGGCTCTCCGGCGGGATGCAGCAGCGGGTGCAGCTGGCCCGGGCCCTGGCCGTGCGCCCGTCGGCCCTCCTCATGGACGAGCCGTTCGGCGCCCTGGACGCCATGACCAAGGGGGCCCTCCAGGACCAGCTGCTCGGCGTGCGGCAGCGCACCGGCGCGACGGTGGTCTTCGTCACCCACGACATCGACGAGGCCGTGTACCTGAGCGACCGGATCGTCGTCCTCGACGGCAGCCCGGCCACCATCGCCCGGGAGTTCGAGGTCGACCTCCCCCGGCCCCGCCACCAGCTCACGACCAAGGAGCGACCCGAGTTCCTCGAGGTCCGGCGGGCCGTCTACGACGCGATCGTCGACGGCCATGACTAGCCCGGCCCGCCTCCTCCGCCGGGTCAACTGGCTCGGCCTGGGCACCCTCGGCCTGCTCGCCGCCCTCTGGGAGGCGGCCGTCCGGTCGGGCGCCGTGGCGTACCAGTTCCTGCCGGCGCCGTCGGCGATCGCCGGGAGCGCGGGCGACCTGGTCGCCTCCGGCGAGATGGGCGCCGCCGTCCTGCACACCCTGCAGGTCACGCTGCTGGGGTGGGCGCTCGCCGCGGCCCTGGGCATCGGCCTGGGGCTCCTCCTCGGGCTCTCGCCGACGGCGTGGCGGTACTCGATGGCCAGCATCGAGGTGGTGCGGGCCATCCCGCCCGTCTCGCTCGTCCCGGTGGCGCTCCTGGCCTTCGGCTTCTCCATCCGCATGGAGCTGACGATCATCTTCTTCGTCAGCGCCTGGCCGGTGCTGGTGAACACCATCGGCGGTGTGCGGGGCGTGCGTTCCGAGCTGCTCGACGTGGCCCGGATGCTGCGCATGTCCCGCGCCACCCGGATCGCCAAGGTGGTGCTCCCCGCGGCGATGCCGGCCATCCTCGTCGGGCTGCGCCTGGCTCTGTCGCTGTCCCTCGTGCTGGCCGTGGTGGCCGAGATGATCGGCAACCCCCACGGCCTGGGCAACGCCCTGATGTCGGCGCAGCAGGCCCTGCAGCCGGAGCAGATGTTCGCCTACGTGCTGGCCATCGGGGTGCTGGGCATCGGTCTGAACGCGGTTGTGGCCCTGGCCGCGGCCCGGCTGGTGCCGTCGGCGTCCGCCCGCCGTCCGGAGGGAGGGCGGCGGTGACCGCGTCCCGCTCCCGGTGCCGGCCGTCGTTCCCACCGCTGCGCGGCCTGCTGCCGCTCGGCCTCCTGCTCCTCGCCTGGCAGCTCCTCGGGTCCGAGTCCTCGCCCTACTTCCCGCCGCCGTCCACGTGGGCGCGGGGCCTGCAGCGGTTGTGGGAGAACGGCACGCTGGGCCCGGCGGCCCGGGAGACGCTCGTCACCTTCACCCTGTCGCTCGGCCTGGCCACGGTGGCCGGCTCCGTGCTCGGCCTGGCGGTCGGCGCCTTCCGGAGGGTCGACCGGGCCGTGGGGCCGACGCTGGAGTTCGCCCGGGCCATGCCCCCGGTGGCCATGGTGCCGATCGCCGTGCTCCTGATCGGCTACGGCGAGGCGATGAAGGTCGCCGTGGTCACGCTGGCCGCCGTCTGGCCCATCCTGCTCAACGCCCGGGCCGGCGTCCGCACCATCGACCCTGTCCTCGTCGACACGGCGTGCTCGCTCCGTCTGGGCTGGTTCGACACCGTGTGCAAGTGCACCGCGCCGGCCCTGGCGCCGTCGATCATCCTCGGCGTGCGGGTGGCGGCGCCGGTGGCGCTGGTGATCACCCTGCTCGTGGAGATCGTCACCCGGGTCGGCGGCCTGGGCGGGCTCATCGCCCTCAGCCAGCGGAACTACCTCTCGGGCCAGGTCTACGGGCTCATCCTGGTGGCGGGCCTGTTCAGCTTCCTCGTGAACGGCTTGGTCGCCCTGCTCGAGGGCGCCGTCCTCCGCAACCGGCCCAGGTCCTAGGCTCTGCAGGTGCCGCGCACCGACAAGGCATCACGCCGTGGTGGCGTCCCGGCGATGAGCCTCAGAGCGCAAGGAGACCGACCATGCGAGAACTCCTCGTCGACTTCATCACCTCCCTCGACGGCTACGCGTCGGCCGACGGCTGGCCGGGCTGGTGGGGTCTCCAGGGCCCGGAGTACATGGCGTGGCTCGGCGAGCAGCCCGAGGTCACCTACCTGATGGGAGCCAACACCTACAAGCTGATGTATGGCTTCGCCGCGGGCGGGATGCCGGCCGGCCAGGAGGAGTTCGCCGCCGACGAGGAGGCGTCGGTCGACCAGCTCACCCAGGCGCCGAAGGTGGTGTTCTCCGCGTCGCTCGACGAGCCGCTGGCATGGGCCAACTGCACCCTCGTGCGGGGCGACGCCGTGGAAGCGGTCCGGGCGCTGAAGGCGGACGGTTCGGGCATCCTCAGCACCATCGGCAGCCTCAGCTTGAGCCGGTCGCTGCTGCAGGCCGGACTCGTCGATCGCTTCCGGGTGGTGATGTTCCCCGTCATCACCGGGGCCACGGGGTCGGAGCGCATCTACGACGGTTACCCCGACGTCGCCCTGGAGATGACCGACAGCCGCACCTTCGACAGGAGCATCCAGCTGGTCGAGTACCGGCCCCGCGTGCTCGAGCACCCACCGCTTGCGACCACGACCGGCTGAGCGGTCCGTCACCCTGCCGGGCGGGCTCATGCTCTCCTGCGCCGAGCAGGGTGACCCGTCGGGGCCGGCGCTGGTGCTGCTGCCGGGACCCACCGATTCGTGGCGGTCCTACGAGCCGACGCTCGAAGCGCTCCCGCTGTCGATCCGGACCATCGCCGTGTCCCAGCGCGGGCACGGGGACTCCGACAAGCCGCCCGCCGGCTATCACGTGCGTGACTTCGCCGGCGACGTCGTCGCCCTGCTCGACGCCCTCGACCTCGAACGGGCGGTGCTCGCCGGGCACTCCGGGTCGTGCCTGGTCGTGCGCCGGGTGGCCATCGACCGGCCCGAGCGGGTCGCCGGCCTGGTCCTCGAGGCGTCGCCGACGACGCTCCGCGGCCACCCCGGGCTGGCGGCGTTCGTGACGTCCGTGGTGTCCGAACTCCGCGATCCGATCGACCCCGGCTTCGCGAGGTCGTTCATCGTCGAGACCTCGTCGGGCGACATCGGGCCCGAGGTGGTCGACCGGTTGGCAGGCGAGCTCCTCAAGGTGCCGGCATGCGTGTGGCAGGAGTGCTTCGCCGCCCTGTCGGACTACGACGACCTCGACGAGCTCGGGCGCATCACCGCGCCGGCGATGCTGATCTGGGGCGATGGCGACGGACTCGTCGGGCGGGGCATGCAGGAGCAGTTGGCGTCGCTCATCCCGAGCGCAGAGCTGGTCGTGTACCCCGGCGTCGGGCATACCCCGCGCTGGGAGGACCCTTCGCGCTTCGCGTCCGACGTGGCCGCCTTCGTCGATCGGCTGGGCAACCGCCGGCGATGAGTCCTGTCACGAGGCCTTCACCCCATGCCCGGGCCGGCACCTCCCGGATGCGCCCGGGAGCCCGGGAAGAGCTCGGCCAGGACGAGGCGGCGCACCCAGTCACGCCACTGCCGGCTGGTCCAGCCGTGCTCGGTGACCATGAGGGCGTAGGTCTCCTCGCTCTGCAGGGTGTAGAGGACCCCGACGGCGTCGTCGACCGAGAGCTCGGTCGTGAACCCGGGCCTCGACGCCACCGCTTCGACGACGAGGGAGAACCCTTCGTGGCGCACCTGTTTGTTGTGGGCCAGCAGCTCGCCGACCTCGGGATCGCCGGCGGCCGCCCGCACGACGCCGTAGAGCGGGCTCACCCGCTCCATCACCAGTGAGGCGTTGTCGATGAACACGGTGATCGCCGCCGCGCCATCGGGGTTGGTCAGGACGTCGCGCATCCACGGGCGGTCCATGATCGGGACGGGGTCGTCGTCGCCGGCGATGGCCTCGTCGAAGGCGGCCTTGAGGATCGCCGTCTTGTTGCCGAACGACAGGTACAGCGTCTGCACGGCGACGCCCGCCTCGGCGGCGATGGCGGCCATCGTCGTGGTCAGGAAGCCGTCGCGCACGAAGAGGGTGGCGGCGGCGGCGGTGATGCGCCGCCGGGTCTGGCGGGCCTGCTCGGCCTTGGTCTGCCGGCTCTTGGTGCGCGATCCAGTGGCCACGTCGATCCCCTTGTTGACAGGTGGGCCCACTCTTCCTAGAGTGCCATTCCAGAATCCAACTCCACAGTGAGACGCTGTAACGGCGCTCTAGCGAAAGGATACCTTCATGACCGCCCTCTCCGCTCCGCCCCAGGCCCCGGCCTTCGCCGGCTACCACCACCTGGGCATCACCGTCCGTGACGTCGAGGTCAGCGAGGCGTGGTACAGCCGGGTGCTGGGCTTCGCCCGGGCCTTCGTGGAGCCCCACCGCGAGGGCGCCGGGTATGCGGTGGTGATGACGAAGCCGGGAACGGCGCTGTTCCTCGGTCTCGACCACCACACCGACGCCGACGGGGAGCTGTTCGCCGCCAACCGGACCGGCCTCGACCACATCGCCTTCGGGTTGGCGACCCGCGAGGACCTCGACGCCTGGGTGGCCCATCTCGACGCCCTCGGCGTGGACCGTGACCCGGTCTTCGAGGGAGACGACCCTGCCCCGATGGCCTTGGTCGTCATCCGGGACCCCGACGGCATCCCGCTCGAGCTGATCTGGTTTGCTGGCTGACATGGCCTCCGCCACTCTCCCGGAACGACACGGCGGCCGCCCGCAGACCAGCACGCACATCCCGCACAAGCAGCTCGACCAGCAGCCCGCCGACCCGTCCCTGACCGCCGAGATCATCGACGAGGCTCGGGCGTGGCCCCGCGTCGTCGAGCGGGAGTCGCTCATCTCGGTCGAGGGGGCCCGGGCCCTGCTCCTTGAGGGCGAGGGCGGCGGGCGGCCGGACGCCTTCATGATCGCCAGCGAGTTCTGCCACGCCCACGCCCAGGGCGACCACAGCTTCCACGCCGCCCTGCCCCCCGAGCTCGCCGCCGAGGCCGAGCGGGCGGGCTGGGCCGAGCCCCACTTCCTCGCCCGCACCGGCCAGATCCCGGCGACGATCGTGATGATCTACGCCCCGCGAGACCAGGCTGAGCGTTCCGTCGTCCTCGGGCTGGTGCGGGCGTCGTACGAGTTCGCCCTCGCCGAGTAGGCGCGAACCGAATGACGATGAGCACGACCGGATCGCGGCGAGACGGGGGCTGCGGATACGGTGCAGCAACGACCCTGCGGTCATGGGCGGGGCGCCGCATTCGAGGGATGCGTGTACCGGTGGCCACCGTGGTCGCCATGGTGGCGGATGGGATGTCCGTCCAAGAAGTTCTCGACGACCTCCCCTACCTCGAGGCGGAGGACGTAGCCGAGTCCCTCCGCTATGCGGCTGAGGCGGTCCGCGAACGGGAGTTGCCTCTAACTCGTCCCGCGTGAAGTTCCTGGTGGATCAGAATCTGTCGCCGCGCTTGGCAACGGCACTCGCAGAGCATGGTCATGACGCGGTGCACACCTCTGATCTCGGTCAGGGCAGCTCGATCGCTTGGAGCCCTCACTCAAGACCGGACCGGCACCAAGGTCCGTTGTCGTGCGTTCGTTGGGAATCCGCCTTGCTTGACAACGGTGTCGTGAGTCCGTCGGCAACCCCCCGTACTCCCGGCGTCAGGCAGGGCGTGCAAAGCGCCAGCCCCGCTCGCTCTCCAGCAGGCGGCGCTCGGCGTCGGTGACGGCGAGGACGACCGCGGTCTGGTCGAACCGTTCAACGACCACAAAGTGGGGTCCGTCAGGGTCGAGGAGCTGGTTGATCTGGGTCAGGATGCCGAGGTCGTAGTAGTCGTCGATCACGCGCGGGCGGAGTACGTGCCGACCGCCTCCTCGCAGCGAGAGCTCCACTCGGACCGGTCCGTGCTCGCTCGCCCACTCCTCGACGACGTAGCGGGGTTGGAGCGCTCCGCGAGAGATCGCCGCCCATTCCCGGATGACCGTGGCGTAGGCGTCGTTGCCGGCGAGGACGTCGGCCTCGGTGTCCTTCCACCACTCCCGGCTCTCGTCGTAGGCGGCCACCTGCCAGTCGAGCTCGGGGGGTGGACGGTCGAGCGGTTCGCCCCAGAGGGCCTCGTGTTCGGCGGCCAGGTAGGCCGCCAGCTCTTCATCGGAACGGGGGTCGCCGGCGAAGAACTCCAGCCGCCGCAGCACGCCGACGGACTCGACAAGGCGAGGCGTCATTCCAGGAGGCGGCCGGCGTGGCGCCGGTGGTCGGCGAACGTCGGGACGTACTGCCCCGGGGCGCCCGGCTCGTAGCCCTCGTGGACGAACGTGTTGACCCCCAGGCGTTCGAAGAAGGGTTGCTTGAAGGCGTAGTCGGTGGTGCGCTTGATCTTCCGGTCGTGCACGAAGGGGGTCTTGGTGGCCCACACGACGACGCCGCCGTTCGCCGTCCAGTCCTGGCGGATGCCGAGGCCCTCGAGCCGGTCCCGGCCCCAGTGCTCGACGAAGGCGGGCCCGTAGTAGTTCAGCCAGTGGACGTGGTCGATCTCGCGCTCGGCCGCCGCCCCCTTGGCCCACGTGGGCGTGGGGAGCCCCGCCTTCAGCAACGGAGCGCTGATCATCGGCACCACCTGCTTGTAGTACGGCAGCTCGAAGCGGGCGTTGCCGATGTAGGCGTCGGTCGCCTCCGCCAGGCGCCGCAACGCCGTTGCGACGCATTCCCGGTGGGCCTCGTCCCGGAGCCATTCGTCGTCCACCGAGAAGCTGACCTCGTTGGGGTACGGCGGGTCCTCGTCGGCACCCTCCCCGGTGATGTCGATCGTCCCGATCACCCGCGGCTCGTTGCGCAGGTAGGCGAGCTCGAGGACTCCCTCGGCGAGCAGCTCGGGTTCCAGCTCGGCCAGGGCCTGCTCGGCGCTCTCGATCCGCCGGCGGGGCGGGTCGCGGTCGTCCATCCGCTCGGGACGCAGGTCGCCCGCCCCGTCCAGCACCCGGCCGATGGCCGCCAGCCGGCCGGGGACGGCCATGTCGGCCAGCGACAGCACTTCGGTGTCCAGGAGCCGCACGGCCACCGACGGTAGGTCATCCCGCCAGGCCGCCGATGATGGCCACCTTGCCCCTTCAACGCCCGTTTGTAGAGCCCGCTCCAGCCGGATTCCGCCAGCTCCTTGGCCGTCGACGCCCGGGTGAAGACGACGTACTTCTTGCCGTTCCGGTTGGCGATCTTGGCCGTGTCACGCAGCTGGCTGCTGTCGTGCAGCGTCTCCACGTCCTTCGAGTCGCCGTACCACTCCTGGGCGACGAAGCCGGGGCGGCGCGCATGCCCGACTTCGGCGCCGGGTTCTTGTACTGCTTCTGCCCGGGGCCGTTGTTACTGGGAACGCCGGTCTTCTTGCTGACGTGGTCCCCGGCCGCCTGCCGGGAGCCGCCGTTCGGCCCACCGGCGGCCAGCGACTGCAGGCACGCCTCCACCAGCTTGCGGTTCGCCGCCCCTCGGGCGATTGCGTTCGCCGCCGGCCCGTGATCGCCCGTAGACTCCCTCGGTGGTCATGACGGCTCGCGGGGCTATAGCTCAGTCGGTTAGAGCGCACCCCTGATAAGGGTGAGGTCGCTGGTTCGATTCCAGCTAGCCCCACTGCCCGGGGACGGGCGATGAGGGCGCTGCGGCGAGGGGCGCTGGCCCTCGTGCTGGCCGGCATTGCCGCGGCCGGCGTCCGCTTCAAGCGGGGCGGGCCCGTCCCGCTCCAGCAGGGCGGTTGGCGGGAGCTCAGCGGACCGGAACTCAAGTAACGGTGCGGGCCGCGGTGGTGGGGGCCGGAGCGGTGGGCGTGCGCGCCGCCCGGCAGCTGCTGTTCCTGGGCGAGGTCGACAGCCTTGCCGTGTTCGAGCCCAAGGCCGGCCGCCTGGACGCGGTGGTCGCCTCTCTCGGCGACCCCGCTCGGGCCGCGTCCGGGGTGACGGACGCGGTGGAGGACGCCCAGGTGGTGATCCTGGCCGGTCCCCGGGGCCACCGGGTGGCGGCCGAGGCCGCCCTCGACGCCGGCGCCTCGGTGGTCTCGGTGTCCGACGACGTGGACGACGTGCGGGCCCTGCTCGAGCTCGACGCCGAGGCGGCCGAGCTGGGCCGCCACGTGGTGGTCGGGGCCGGCTTCTCGCCCGGCCTCTCCTGCCTGCTGGCCGCCCATGCCGCCCGCAGCTTCGAGGAGGTCGAGGAGGTCCACGTGGCCAAGGTGGGCACCGGTGGGCCGGCGTGTGCCCACCAGCACCACGTGGCCCTCCAGGGCCCGGCCGTCCAGTTCGCCAACGGCACGTGGCAGCGCCGCCGGGGCCAGTCCGGCCGGTCGCTGATCTGGTTCCCCGACCCGGTCTGCGGGGTCGACTGCTACTACGCCAGCCTGCCCGAGCCCCTCCTCCTGGAGGGCGCCTTCCCCAAGGCCGACCGGCTGACGGCCCGGGTGGGCGCCAACCGCCGCGACCGCCTCACCGCCCACCTGCCCATGCTCCGCCGGCCCCACCCCGAGGGCGCGCTGGGCGCGC
>Ga0247704_1000086_pt1 | contig 24775 bp, 19 predicted proteins | sample 41W_NmetaG_FD_189042 | JGI IMG/M metagenome (GOLD analysis project Ga0247704, IMG submission 189042) | Soil microbial communities from hillslope of Landscape Evolution Observatory, University of Arizona, Oracle, AZ, United States - 4-1-W_N | ecosystem: Engineered > Artificial ecosystem >...
CAGGGCGGCGGCGATGGCGTCCACGTGAACGACTCCAAGGTCGCCTTCGGCGCCGGCGTCGACCGCCACGAGAACCCTGGCCAGGGCGCCATCGGCGAGGCCGGCTTCCGAGCCCTGCTCGGCCATCCACGCCTCCAGGGGCTCCCCGCCGTCCTGGAGGTGCCGGGCACCGAGAACCGTGGCCCCGACGCCCACCAGCTCGCCGTCGTGCGCCGGCTCCACGCGGATGGGCTGGCGCTGCGGTCACCCTCGACCGCAGCGCCAGCCCGTCACGCCGGAACTACCCGCAGTAGGTCGCCACGACCGTCCCCGTCCCCGGGTGGCCCGGGTTCGGCGCGTAGCCGCCGTCGGTCCTGACCACCACGATCCGGGCCGCGTTGCCGCTGATCTGGCTGCCGCTGCCCGACACCGAGCCGGTCACGACCACGCCCATGTAGGAGGGCACGTCGGCCGTGGGCGGCGGGCTGTTGCCTGGGGTCGTCGTCCAGCCGGCGCCGCAACTGGGCGGCGTGGTCGACGTCGACTCGGCGAAGCCCTTGAACGCCGCCGGCGCCGGCCCCCCGCTCACCCTGTTGCGAGTCGACCAGTCGTTGGCCCACCAGGTCACCGCCGGCCCCGCCGCCTGGTCGCCCACGGTGAACACACCGCGGGACGGGAAGGCGAAGACGATGGCCTGCCGGCTCCGGTCCGACGACGGCTCGTAGAAGCCGTCGCCGGCGAAGCTGGCTGCCAGCGCCTGCGGGCCGAGCACACCCGCCACGCTGGCGATCGTGCAGCTGGCCGTCCCGGTGGTGTCCGTCGTGCCGGTGCAGGACTGGGTGCCCAGCTCCAGCTTCACCGGCCGCCCCTCGACCGGGACGGGCCCCGACTCCTCGACCACCCGTCCGGTCAGCGTCACCGGCTGGCCGGCGGCGATCACCAGCGGGCCGGTGTAGGTCGTCGTGGTCTCCTGGCGGGTGATCTCGAAGGGCTTGGAGTCGGTCGAGCCGAGGTAGCCGGCGTCGCCGGTGAAGGTGGCGGTGACGGGCACCGTTCCCGCCGGCTGGTTGGGCGTGATGGCGCAGGCGGCCCGGCCGGCACCGTCGGTGGCGGCCGTGCACCCGTCGCCCGAGCCCAGCGTGAAGGCCACGGGCTTGCCCGCCACCGGCCCGTCGGGCTCGGTGAGCACCGCCGACGCCTCGAAGGCGTCGTGGTAGTCCGACGTAGTGGCGCCGGTGTAGGCGATGGCCGTCTGCTCCTTGGTGATGGTGAACGCGGCCGATCCCGAGCCCGCTTCGTACGCCGGGTCCCCGGTGAAGGCGGCGCCGGCGGTCACCGCGCCGGCGGCCTGGTCGATCGTCACCTGGCAGGTCGCCCGGCCGGACAGGTTGGTACGGGCCGTGCAGCTCTGGGAGCCGAGGCTCAGCGTCACCGGCCGGTACGGGACCGGGGCGGTGGTGCCGCTGACCCGCACGTCGCCGGCCAGGGTGACCGTGTCGCTGAAGTCACCGGAGGTGGGGCCGGCGTAGGTCACGCCGACCTTGATCTTGCAGCCGGCCACGGTGACGGTGGCGGTGTTGGCCGCCGCGTCCAGGGTGTTGACGGCGATGTAGGCGTTGCGGGCGGTGTCGACGTACTCGGTGCCCGCCGCCCCCTGGCCGATGCCCGGCGGCCGGTAGTAGTTGCCGATGATCCCGTTGGTGTCGACCAGATAGGAGTAGTCGTCCTGGCCGTGCAGGTGGATCACGGTGGTGTCGGCGGGGATGCCGGCGTCCCACCCGTCCTTTGAGCGCAGCTCGACGGCGTAGTAGTCGGTGGTCGTGAGCTGGGTCCCCCGGAAGCTGATCGGGATGGCCGCCGGCACCCGCACCTCCATGTAGCCCGGGACCTCGGGGTGGTTGAGGGCCGCCATGGGCACCGTCGACTGCCGGCAGGCGCTGTTGTCGAACGACCGGAAGCCGCGTTCGGCGGGGAACCAGCCGGCGGTGACCAGCTGGACGACGTTCAGGCCCGGCCCGCCGGTCCCCTGATAGGAGGTGGCGCCGTGCAGGCACTGGTCGTCGCAGCTCATGACGTCCCAGGGGTCGCCGTAGTCAGACTGGGTCGAGGTGTCCGTCATCCGGGAGTGGACCCGGGAATGCACCAGGCCCAGGGAGTGCCCGGCCTCGTGGAAGATGATGCGCATCGGCTGGTCCTCCTCGGCGACCATGGCCCCGATGGCGTAGCTCTTGCCGGCGATGGTCACCGGGCCGGCGGTGCCGTACAGGTCCTCCTGGAAGCCGGTGGCGTTGGTCAGCACCACCACGCCGGCGAACTTGGAGAAGTCGACGTCGTCCTTGGCCATCGACGCGCAGGCGTCGATGTCCTCTCCCCGAGCCAGGGCGTTCCACTCGGCCGTGGTCTTGGGCACCGTGTACCAGCCCTTGACGACCGTGCCGGACACACTGAGCTGGCCGTACGACACGTCCCGCCAGTAGTCGAACATGCCGCCCTGGCCGTTGCCGGTCTCGTTGAACATGGCCTCGTAGTAGGCCCGGGCGTGGGGCTCCGCCGTCCGGTCGGTCGTCTTGCACAGGATCACGGCCAGCGGCCTGGTGGCCGGCGCCGGCGGCGCCGGCGGTGCGGCCGCGACCATCACCGGGGCGGCGGCGGCAACCGCCAGCATCACTTTGGTCAGCACACGTCGTCTCATCGGGGCATCTCCCTTGTCGTGGGGGTGGTTGTCGTGGGGGTGTGGTGGAGCAGGGCGAGGACCTCCTCGTCACCGACGAATGCGGTCTCGGTGCCGGTCGGCACGTGCCGCACCAGCCCCCGCAGGTCTCCGCCCTGCGAGCGCTCGTCCGCAGGCACGAACACCTGCACCAGGAACATCTCCATCTCCACCTCCGGTTTCGTGTGGAGGCCAGCATCCGCACCGGGCTTCAGGAGAGCTTCGGGCCAGCTTCAGGTGGGATCGGAGTCCCACCTGAAAGCCACTGGAAGCCCACCCGAATGGACGGATGCTCCCGGGGGCCGGATCGCGAGCGGCGACGCCGACCTGCCCAAGCTCCAGAAGGACCTCGGCGAGCTCGCCGGCCAGCGGGAAGCGCTCTTGAAGTCCGAGATGCTCCGGGGCGCGAATCCTGACCTCCTTCGGCTTCAGCACCCTGGGGGAGAAGGCCGGCCAGGCGGCGAGCGCGGCCTACGCCGGCGCCGGCGTGGTCACCCTCCTTTCCCTCGCCGGCCTGGTCCAGGCCCGGCGCACGCCGCCGCGGTAGCCGCGTACTGTCGGTCCCGATGACGCAGGTCCTGCGCCCGCCCGCGACCCTGACAACGGCTCCGGCCGACTCGGGGCGCGGGCGCCGGCGCGCCGCCTACCTGCGCACCATCGCCCTGTACGTCGTCACCCTCTGGGCCGCCATCACCCTCACCTTCCTGCTTCCCCGCTTCCTCCCCGGCGACCCCCTGGCCGCCCTCAACGACCCCGACAGCGGCACCTTCGTCTACGACGCCCAGGAGCGGGACAAGGTCGCCGCCTACTACGGCCTCGACCGTCCGCTCATCTCCCAGTACGGCTCCTACCTGTCCGGGCTGACCAAGGGCGACTTCGGCTGGTCGATCTCCCAGAACGCAGACGTGTCCACCCTCCTGCGGAACCGCCTGCCCTGGACGCTCCTGCTCACCGGATCGGCTTTGCTCCTGTCGTCGGCGGTCAGCTTCTTCGCCGGCCTGACCGCAGCCTGGAACCGGGGCCGTTTCGCCGACCGCGCGCTGATCGCCGTGCTCTCGGTCACCCGGGCCATCCCCGAGTACGCCATGGCCAGCGGGCTCCTCATCCTCTTCGCCGTCACCTATCCGGTGTTCCCCCAGGCCGGGGCCCACGCGCCGTTCGCGACCTATTCGTCCACATGGGACCAGGTGAGCGACATCCTGTTCCACCTGGCCCTGCCGCTGGCCGCCCTCACCCTGGGCCTCCTCGCCAACAAGTTCCTGATCGTCCGCAACACGGCCATCGCCACCCTCGGCGAGGACTACATGCTGCTGGCCCGGGCCAAGGGGCTCTCCCGCCGGCGGCTGAAGTACCGCCACTCCGGCCGCAACGCCCTGCTGCCCTTCGTCACCGCCCTCGGCATCCAGTCGGCATTCGCCCTCGGCGGGTCGGTGTTCGTGGAGACGATCTTCGCCTACCCCGGCATGGGGACCCTCCTGGAGCGGGCGGTCTTCGCCCGTGACTACCCGCTCCTGCAGGGCTACTTCGTCGTCATCGCCGTCGTCGTGCTGGTCGCCAACCTGCTCACCGAGCTGACCTACACCAAGCTCGACCCTCGGGTGGGCCGGCGGGTGAGCGGATGACCGCGACCACGATCACCCGGCCGCCGGCGGCCGAGCCGGTGTCCGGACGGCGGACGAGGATCGCCGGCGTGGTGGGCGGACTGCTCCTGGCCATCTACGTGACCCTGGTCCTCTTCGGGAGCCAGCTGGCACCGTTCCGGGCCACCGAGCTGTCCGGCGGCTCGCTGGAGCCCCCCGGCGGCGACCACCTCCTCGGCACCAACATCCTGGGCCAGGACCTGGCCAGCCAGCTGATCCTGGGCGCCCGAGCCTCGCTGCTGGTCGCCCTCCTCGCCGGCGCCGGCACCGTGCTGCTGGGCGGGATCATCGGCGTCCTCGCCGGGTGGTTCCCGGGCTGGTTCGACAGCGTGCTCATGCGGGTGACCGACCTCGTCCTCATCCTGCCCAAGCTGCCCCTGCTGCTGCTCATCGGCGCCCTCACCGGCGGGTCGGTCCTCGGGCTGTCGCTGGTCATCTCGCTGCTGTTCTGGCCCACGGCGGCGCGCATCCTGCGCTCTCAGGTCCTGACCCTGCGCTCCCGCACCCACGTCCGGGCCGCCACCGGGTTCGGCGCCGGTACCTGGCACCAGTTGCGGCGCCACATCCTCCCCGACCTGGGCCTGCTGTCGGTAGCCGAGTTCATCCCCGCCGCCGGCCGGGCGGTGGGCCTGCAGGCCGGCCTGGCCTTCTTCGGGGTCGGCGACCCCACCCAGCCGTCGTGGGGAGCAATGATCCGCGACGCCATCGACTTCCGGGGCGTGTTCATCACCGACGCCTGGAAGTGGTGGCTGGCGCCCCCCATCCTCGCCCTCGTGCTGCTCATCATCGCCATCACCCTCCTGGGCACCGCCGCCGAGCGACGGTTCAGCCCCCGCGTGGCCCGCCACCGCCGCTAACGCTTCGCCGTCGGAAGCGGAGCTTCCTCGGCGAGTTGATCGTGCTCCGTCGGCCGGCGGAGCCGGCCTCCCTCGCGTTTCTTCTTTGGCGGGCAGCCGAAGGGGCCGCCTGGCGGCGGCCCGGACGGCCGCCCGAGGAGACCTCTCTCAGAGCACGCGGCGGGGGAAGGTCCGGCTGGCGATGGCGACGGTGACGACGATCCCGCCGACCAGCACGCCGGCGTCGAGGAGCAAACGGTCAGGCCCGACGCCGACCAGGAGCTGGCGCAGCATCTCCACCAGGTAGGTCAGCGGGTTGAACCGGGCCACCACCTGCAGCCAGCCGGGCATGATCTCCACCGAGTACAGGGCGTTGGAGGCGAACAGCAGCGGGAGGGTCACCAGCTGTCCGAGCCCCATGAACTGCTCCCGGCTGCGCACCATGGAGGCGATCACCATGGAGAGTGCGGAGAGCATGGTCGCCCCCAGCAGTACGGCGATGAGCGACCCGACGACGCCCAGCACCGACCACTCGAGGGGTATGCGGAGCACGGCGACCACCGCCAGCACCACCGCCACCTGGATCACCGCCCGCATCGCCGAGCTCACCGCCTTGCCGAGGATCACCGCGCTGCGGAAGGCCGGCGCCACCAGCACCCGCTGGGTGATGCCCAGGTCCCGCTCCCAGATGATGGCCATCCCCGAGAAGATGGCCACGAACAGGACCGATTGCGCGAGGACCCCCGGCACGAGGAACGCTTTGTACGGCACCTCCTCGATACCGAGCTCTCGCACCCGCGACACCGCAGAGCCGAAGACCAGCAGCCAGAGCAGGGGCTGGGCCGCTCGGGCCACGAGCACCGAGCGCTCACGGCCGGCCTTGTGGATCTCGGCCTGGGCCATGGCCACGACCGTGCCGACGTAGGAGACCACAACCTGGCGGGCGGTGAGAGCGGGGACGGCCTCAACTAAGGCGTCGGGCGGTGCGGCGGGTGCGGCCGATGTCGTGGAACTCACCTCCCTGGGCCTGGGCGTCGGCGGTGAGGCTGACGAAGACGTCCTCCAGCGTGCCACCGCCGGCCCCCAGCGCCGAACGGAGCTCGACCGGGCTGCCTTCGGCGCGGATCTCGCCCGCGCTCATCACCGCCACCCGCTGGCACTGCTCCTCCGCCTCCTCCATCAGGTGGGTGGTGACCAGCATGGTGAGGCCGGTCTCGGCCCGCATCTCGGCCAGGTGGCGCCACACCGCCCGGCGGGCGACCGGGTCGAGGCCGATCGTCGGCTCGTCGAGCAGGAGGAGGCGGGGCCGGTTCAGCAGGGCGCTGGCGATCTCCAGCCGGCGGACCATCCCGCCGGAGTAGGAGCGCACCAACCGATCGCTGGCGCCGGCGATGTCCATCAGCTCGAGCATCTGTTGCACCCGGCGGCCCCGCTCCTCGCGGGGGACACCGTGCAGCCGGGCGAAGAGCATGGCGTTCTCCCGCCCGGTCAGGGACCCGTCGGCCGACAGGGCCTGGGGCACGTAGCCGATCAGCCGGCGGGCGGTGGCCGGCTCGGCCCGCACCTCGTGGCCCAGAATCCAGGCCCGGCCGCCGGCCGGCTTCAGCAGGGTGGTGAGGACCCGCATGATCGACGTCTTGCCCGCCCCGTTCGGACCGAGCAGGCCGAACACCTCCCCGGCTTCGACCCCGAAGCTCGCGCCCCGCACGGCCTCGAAGTCGCCGTAGCGGACGACGAGGTCCTCGACGACCAGCGCTTTCACGGGCCCGAGCGGCCCTGGGAGCGGGGTGACGGGCTGCGGTCGCCGTTCCCGCCGGCGAACAGCAGGTCCCGGCCGGCGGCCGACAGCAGTGACCGGGTGACCTCGTGGCGGGGCGACGCCAGCAGGGTGCCGCCGGCCCCCTCCTCCACGATGCGGCCCTGCTCCAGCACCAGGACGCGGTCGGCCACCCGCAGCACCACGGACAGGTCGTGGGAGATGAAGATCATGGCCATCCCCCGTTCCACCTGGAGGTGCTTGAGGAGCTGGATCATCTTGGCCTGTTCGCTGGGGTCGAGCATGGACACGGCCTCGTCGGCCACCAGCAGGCGAGGATCGAGCACCAGGGCCCGGGCCAGCGCCACCCGCTGGAGTTGGCCGCCGGACAGCTCGTGGGTGTGTCGGTCGACGAAGGCGTCGTCGTTCGGCAGCCGGCAGTCTGCCAGCACGGAGCGCACCTTGGCCCGCCGGCTCGCCTTTTCGCCGATCCCCTGGATGTCGAGCGGCTCCTGTACCGCCTCGCCGATCGTCAGCCGGGGCGACAGCGATTCGAACGGGTCCTGGAACAGCATCTGCACCTGGGCCCGCAGGCCCTTCAGCTCGGCGCCGCCGGCGGCGAGGAGGTCGTGGCCGTCGAAGCCCACGGCGCCGGCGTCGGCGTCGAGCAGGCGGACGAGCAGCATGCCGAGGGTGGACTTGCCCGCCCCGGTGGCGCCGACGAGGCCGACGACCTCGCCCTCGCGCACGTCGAGGCTCACGTCGTCGACCACCGACACCGACGTCTTGCGCCCCAGGAGGCCACCGGTCGTGTAGCTCTTGCGCAGGTTGCGAGCGGTCAGGATCGACACCACGCCACCTCGCGCACAGGCCACCTGGCGGGGGCCTTCCTCCCCGTGCGGCGTGACCATGGGCGGGGGCGCCGGCCGGCACAGCTCCTCCCTGCCCTGGTGGCACCGGCCGTAGAACGGGCAACCCTCGGCCCTCTCCGTCGGGTTCGGTGGCGTGCCCCGGATGCCCCGCAGGTCCTTCACCGACGCCAGCGTGGGCCGGGCGTTGAGCAGGGCCCACGAGTAGGGGTTCCGGGGGTCGCCCAGTACCTGGCGCCCGGGGCCGACCTCCGCCAGCCAGCCCCGGTACAGCACCGCCACCCGGTCGGCGAGCATCTCCAGCGCATCGGCGTCGTGGCTGAGCACCATGAGGGCGGTGCCCGTCTCCTCCTTCACCCTGCGCAGCAGGTCGATGACCAGGTTCCGGGTCGAGGGGTCGAGGCCGGCGGTGGGCTCGTCGAGGATGGCGACGTCGGGCCGGCAGGCCAGGGCCATGGCCAGCAGGACGAGCCGGCGCTGGCCGCCCGACAGCTCGCTCGGGTAGCGCTCGGCGGCCCACGGGCCAAGGCCGACATCGGTCAGCAGCTCGTCTGCCCGCTGGTGGGCGGCGTCGTGGTGCATGTCGAGGTGGGCTTTCAGGGGCTCGGCGATCTGGAGCCCGCACCGCAGCACAGGATTGAGCGCCGAGGTCGACTGGAACGACAGGGCGACGTGCTTCCAGCGGACCGACCGCCAACCCGCCTCGTCGAGGGAGTGGAGCTCCCGCTCGCCGAGCCGCACCGTGCCCTCCACCGTGGCATCCGTCGCCAGGCCGAGCACGGCCCGGGCCATGGTCGACTTGCCCGAGCCCGACTCGCCGAGGACGCCGAGGCACTCCCCCGGCGCCACCGACAGGCTGATCCCGCCGACGGCACGGACCGCCGGCGGGCCGGGGTAGGTGACGACCAAGTCGCGGACCTCGAGCCCGTGTCTGGCCTCCGTGGCCTGAACGGCGTGGCCGCTCCCCTCTCCTTCAGGTGGCAAAGAGCACCGACCTGGCTCCTTGCCCAGGCAGGTCCAGGACGCCCTCGTCGACGGCGAAGCCGGCCTCGGCCAGCCACCCCCGGTACTCCGCCTCGGTGTGGGTGTCACCGCCGTTGTCGTTCAGCAGCATCTGCACGGCGAAGAGCGCCGCCATCGGGTCGCGCCCCCGCAGGAACGTCACCACGGCCACCCCGCCACCGGCGGCGACGACGGGCCGGAGGTTCCGGAACAGGGTGAGGTTCTGCTCCGGCCCGAAGGTGTGGGTGATGCCCGAGCAGAAGGCGACGTCGAACGGCCCGTCGGGGACGCTGTCGAAGAAGCTGCCCTCGTACAGGTCCACGCCGGCCGCTTCGAGGCGACCTCGCCGGCGGGCCACGTCGATCATGGCCGGCATGTCCTGCATGGTGGCCTTCAACCCCCGGCGGGTGAACTCGAGCGAGTACTCGCCGTGGAGCCCGCCCAGGTCGAGGACGCTGCGGGCGTCGGGGAACCGACCCATCACGGCGTCGACGACCGCCGGCGCCACCTGCTGGGCGTTGCGCCTCAGGGCGTCGTGGAAGGTCTCGGGGTCGGCGTTCTCCGAGGACGTGCTCTCGCCCCGGAGCTGCGACTCGACGCCCGTGGCCCACCGGCGCAGGGCCCGGGCGTGGTGGCGCACGCTGGGCATGGCCGCCGGCTCCGGCGCCGCCGAACCGAGCGAGAATCGGCGGTCGCCGTCGGTATTGAGCACCTCCAGTGTGACCAGCGCCTCGCACACCACCCGGAGCGCCTCCGGCGCCAGCCCCGCTCGCTCGGCCACCTCCTCCGCGGTGCCCGGCAGCTTGTCGAACACGCCGGTGGCGATGGCGGCATCGCAGAGCAGCACCATGCGCCAGTCGGCCACCGCCCCCGGCGGGGCCAGGAACGTCAGGTCGTTCGGGCCGGCCATCAGTTGGACGGCGCCGGGTTGGCGTTGCCGGAGTGGAGGTGGCGCTTGTTGCCGGTGACGCCGCACGGCGGGCAGCCGGGCGTGTAGGCGAAGCCCTGGAACTTCTTGTCGTCCACGAAGGCGATCTGCTCGGGGACGTACAGGGAGATCTGGGGCAGGTCCTCGGCCAGGATGGCCTGCATCCGGTTGACCAGCTCCTTGCGCTTGTTCAGGTCGTTCTCGACCGCCTGCTCGTTGGCCACCCGGTCGAACTCGGGGTTGTTGTACCCGTGGACCCGGGTGAACGACGTGCTGCGGCTGTTCGAGGTGAAGCGGGTGATGAGGCCGGAGGGGTCACCGGAGAGGCCGCCGAAGTGCTGGATGGCCATCTCGTAGTCGCCCTTCGCCCCCCGGTCGTCGGAGGTCTGCTGGTCGACGGCGTTGATCTCGACGTCGATGCCGACCGCCCGCAGGTACTCCTTGGTCAGCTGGGCCTCCTGGTTGTCCGAGGAGCTGACCGACAACGGGACCTTGAACGACGAGCCGTCCGGCTTGTCCCGCATCCCGTCGTTGTTGCGGTCGCGCAGGCCGATCTGGTCGAACAGCGCCGCGGCCTTGGCCTTGTCGTAGTCGTAGGTCGGCAGGTCCCTGTTCAGGAACTCGTTGCCCGGGCCGAGGGCGCCGGCCGGGCCAGGGATGCCGCGGCCGTCGACGAGCCGCTTGACCATGTCCTTGCGGTCGATCCCGTAGACCACGCCCTGGCGGAACGCCTTCTCGTTGTAGGGGAAACCCTTGTTGGGGTTGAAGAACAGGGCCAGGTTGTACTCGCCGGGAGCGGTGAGGACCTTGTACTTCTTGGCCAGGGCGTCGTACTGGATCCTCGGGATGAGGGCGTTGCCGCCGCTGGCGGCGTCGACTTCGCCTCGGTCCAGGGCCAGCAGGGCGTCGGCCACTGGGACGACCTGGAACTGCCGCACCTTGGCCGGCCCGAGGTAGAAGTCCTCGTTGGCCACGAAGTTGAAGCTGTTGGTGGTCAGGTCGAAGTTCTCGAGCTTGTAGGGGCCGGAGCCGATGAGCGCGGTGGGGCCCTGGAACTTGGCCGGGTCGGTGACATTCGACCAGATGTGCTTCGGCATGATGGCGAAGCCGAAGGTGCCGGCGATGTCCTGCAGGAAGCTGGGGCGCACCGTCTTCAGCTGGATCACGACCGTCTTCGGGTCCGGCGCCGTCACCGTGTCGATGTAGGTCACGCCCTGGGCGACGCCGGTGCCGGGACCGGTGAGGTTGTAGTTGAAGGTGAACACGACGTCCTCGGATGTGAGCGGCATGCCGTCGTGGAACTTGACGTTCTCATTCAGGTTGAACGTCCACGTCTTGCCGTCGGGCGACGACGTCCACGACTTGGCCAGCCACGGCTTGGGCGTGCCGGTCACGTCGGGGAACGCGAGGGTGTCGAAGATGTAGGTGGTGATGAGGCGCCCGGGGCCCCGGATGGCGGCGTAGGGCTGCGGGTATCCGCCGCTTTGGGTACCTGCCGGGATCCGGAGCGTGATCCGCTCGTTTCCGGGCGTGCTGCTGTCGGTGGTACCGGTGCCGGTGTCCTCCCCGCTGCTGCAGGCCGCGGTCAGGGCCATCACCAGGGCTGCGGCGGCGAGACGGATGTGTCGTTTGGTCATGTGTGCTCCTTCTGGGCCAGCGCAGCGCCGGCGGACTTGAGGTGTTGGGCAAGTGCCTGCAGGTGGGGCGCCGGCGCCGTCGACGGCATCCACACCGCTTCGAACCGGATGGAGGCCCGGTGACCGTTGCCGAGCACGATCGGGTGCCCGAGGCCAGGTGCCGAGAGCTTGGACTCCGGCAGGATCGCCGAGCCGACGCCGACGCGGGTCCACTCCTCGAGCACCTGATAGCTGACGGCCTGGCCCTCGTACTCGTGGAGCGTGAGCCGGCGGGAGGCGAACAGCTGCCGGGTGGAGCGGGTGAGCCCGCACGCGTTGTGCACCAGGAGGAACACGTCGCCGGCGATCTCCTGGAGGGTGACGGGGCGCCGGTCCGGCGCGCTCGGGCCCTCGCCGGCCCGGAGGTACACCAGTGGGTCGTCGTACAGCCGGGCCCGCTCCACCTTCGCCCGCCGGCCGGGCGACACGGGGCCGAGGACCACGTCCAGCTCACCCTGCTCCAATGCCTGCAGGGCCTCGCCGGTGCCGATCTGGTGCAGGACGACCTTCACGTTGCGGTTGGCCTGGCGGTACGGCGCCAGGATCCGCTCCAGGCGGCTGGCATCGAGCGTCGGGCACACGCCGAGGCGCGCCAGTTGCGACTGGGGGTCCAGGAAGTTGTCGGCGGCGTCGACGAGCGCGATCTGTGCCCGAAGCACATCTTCGATCAGGGGCAGCAACCTGTGGCCGAACGGCGTCAGGCTCACCGACCGTGTCGTCCGCAGGAACAGGCGCTCGCCGAGCTCCTTCTCCAGGTGGGCGATAGCCGTCGACAGCGTGGACTGGGTGACGTGGCAGCGCGCCGCCCCCCCGGTGAACGTGCCGGCGTCGGCCACCGCCCGCACGAAACGAAGCTGGCTGAGATTCAACGGATCAACCCCGGTCCCCCACGGTTCCCGTCGATCGTATCCCCGGTATTTATCGAGGCGAACGATCACTGTCATCGCACAACCCGATCAATGGACTATTCCGTACTGCGCATAGGCAAGGTAGCTTGAACTATGGACGTTCGGATCCAGGCGAGCGAGGCACGATGATCGACGAGCAGACTCTCGACCGCGTCGTCGAGTTCCACGGGCACATGTGCCCCGGGCTGGCGATGGGGATCGCCGCGGCGCAGATCGCCCTTCGGGAGATCGGCCCGCATGCCAAGGACGAGGAGGTGGTGGCTGTCGTCGAGACCGACATGTGCGGGGTCGACGCCATCCAGTTCCTGACCGGCTGCACCTTCGGCAAGGGCAACCTCATCCACCAGGACGTGGGCAAGAACGCCTACAGCTTCTTCCGCCGCTCCGACGGCCGGGCCATCCGCGTCAAGGTCCGCCCCGACGCCTGGCAGCGCGACCCGGAGCACCAGGCCCTGTTCGCCAAGGTGCGCTCGGGGTCGGCCACCGACGCCGAGCGGGCCCGGTTCCAGGAGCTCCATGTCGCGCAGTCGCGCAAGGTGCTGGCGCTCGACCCGGACACCTTGTACTCCTTCACCGAGATCGACGCCGCCCCGCCCCGCAAGGCCCGCATCCACACCAGCATCACCTGCGCCGAGTGCGGTGAAGCGGCCATGGAGACCCGCGTCCGCCGCCTCGACGGCCGCGACCTGTGCCAGCCCTGCTTCGACCAGGCCCTCTCCCCCGTCCAGCCCGTGGTCCTACGAGGCGCCGGCCGGCGCTGACTTCCGCCCCCGTCCCGAACTAAGGAACGGATCTCGACGATCAGGTTCCCGATAATCCGTTGACATCGTTTCTAGATTGCGTACTATCGACGTCCATGGAACGCATACTGCTTGCCGAAACGGAGCTCCGGGGAACCTCCCCGTCGAGCGTCGGCGCGTCTGCGTGCCTGCGAGATCAAGCCGGGAATACCGGTAGGTCTGGCGCTCGTCTGTAGCTCCGAGCTACCGATCGTCTCATGGGCTCGCGCCAGTGGTGGCGCCGCGGTTTCCAACACCGACGGCTGGGGGTTCGACGCCTTCCGGGCCTGCTCATACGCGCCAGACGTGCCATCTGGTGGCGCGCCTTTTGACAACTGCAGAGCATCGTCACGGGGTCATTTCACCATGGCCCACACGGGTCGGTCGCGCCATGGTGGCCAAGCTGGTTGTAACCCAGCCGTCGTTCCGACACAGGGGGTTCAATTCCTCCCCGGCCCACAGGTCGACGTAGTCCAATGGAGAGGGCGCCGGCCTACGAAGCCGGACGGTGAAGGTTCGAATCCTTCCGTCGACGCTTGACTCGCCGTAGCTCAGTGGAGAGAGCACCGCCCTCCGAAGGCGGGGGTCGCACGTTCGAATCGTGCTGGCGAGGCCCATGCCGCGATCGTCTCGTGGTCGTCCGGCTGTTACCCGGAAGGCGAGCGTTCGACCCGCTCCCTGGCAGCTCACTGGCCTGCGTGGCCGGAACGCACGACGTGGTCGTCGTTCAACGGCGAGGACCCCGGCACGCCACGCCGGCGATGGGAGTTCGATTCTCCCCGACCACACTGAGGAACACTCACAAGGAGAGAGAGGAGGTGTCCACCATGCCCACCGCGATCAACCCCAAGCTCGTCTCCTGGGCGAGCGACATCGAGCCCGAGACCATCCGCCAGGCCGAGAAGACGGCCCGCCTGCCCATCGTGGAGGGCCACGTGGCCCTCATGCCCGATGCCCACGTCGGCATCGGCGCCACCGTCGGCTCGGTGATCCCCACCAAGGACGCCATCATCCCGTCGGCAGTCGGCGTTGACATCGGCTGCGGCATGATCGCCGCCGAGCTGGACATCACCGAGGACCAGCTGCCCGACAACCTCGAGCCGCTCCTCGGCAAGATCGAGCGGGCGGTGCCGGCGGGCGTGGGCCGCGGCCACGACAAGGCCGGCAACGCCGCCGGCCGCTGGCTGTCGAACCACCGTCCGGCCACGTCGCTGTCGGCGGCGCAGGCCGACAAGGCGGCCAAGCAGTTCGGCACGCTCGGCTCGGGCAACCACTTCTTCGAGCTGTGCGTCGACGAGCGGGGCCGGGTGTGGGTGGTCCTGCACTCGGGCAGCCGGGGCATCGGCAACCAGCTGGCGCAAATGCACATCGCCAAGGCCCGGCGCCTGGCCAAGCATGCCCAGCTCGGCCTCGAGGACCCCGACCTGGCCTGGTTCGTCCAGGGCACGCCGGAGTTCGAGGCCTACGTCACCGACATGGGCTGGGCCCAGGACTACGCCAAGGCCAACCGCAACTCGATGCTGGACCGGGCCATGGCCGAGGTGCTGCGCTTCATCGGCACCGGCAAGGAGACTCGCCGGATCAACTGCCACCACAACTTCACCCAGCGCGAGGTCCACCAGGGCCGGGAGCTGTGGGTCACCCGCAAGGGCGCCATCCGGGCCGACGTCGGCGACCTCGGCGTCATCCCGGGTTCCATGGGCACCCGCAGCTACATCGTCGAGGGCAAGGGCAACGAGGCGAGCTGGACGTCGTGCTCGCACGGCGCCGGCCGGCGCCACAGCCGGACCAAGGCCCGCAAGCTGTTCACCAACGCCGACCTGGCCACGGCCATGGCCGGCAAGGTGTGGCTGGCAGACCGGGCCGGCGCCCTGCTGGACGAGATCCCGGCGGCCTACAAGGACATCGATCAGGTCATGGCCGACCAGGCCGACCTCGTCACCGTCCTGCACACCCTGCACCAGGTCCTGAACTACAAGGGGACGTGAGGAGTACGCCCGAGTGTGGGTACTTCGCGAGGACATACCGCACCGAAGTACCCACACTCGATCGTCGTCCGCTGAACGAGGCGCTGAGTACCGCCCCTGGGAGCCGGCGATGCTGCGCCCCTGTCAGCGCATGGAGTCGAGGATGGCGGCGATGTCGCCGGTTGAGGATCGGGTGTTGACGATGCAGAGGCGCAGCATGGGCTCGCCCCGGTGGGCGGAGGGCACCACGAAGCCCTCGCCTCGGGCCAACAGGTCGAGCGACCACGCCCGGTACTGCTCGGCCGTCCAGCCGGGCCGGCGCAGCACGACGATCGACAGCTCGGGCTCCAGGACCAGCTCCACGTGGGGGGCGGCCCGCACGAGGTCGGCGGCCTCCTGCGCCGTGCGTAGGCCCGTCTCCACCGCCTCCGCGTAGGCCCTGGCCCCGTAGGCGGCCAGGGAGAACCACAGCGGCAGGCCGCGGGCCCGCCGGCTGAGGTGGACGGCGTAGTCGGAGGGGTTCCATTCCGCGCCGTAGAGCATCTCCAGGTAGTCGGCGTGCTGGGCGTGGCACGCCTTGGCCAGCGCCGGCTCCCGGTACAGCAGGGCGCAGGCGTCGAAGGGGGCGAACAGCCACTTGTGAGGGTCGACGATGAACGAGTCGGCGTGCTCGACGCCGGCGAAGCGGTGCCGGGCCGACGGGGCGGCGAGGGCGGCGCCGCCGTAGGCGCCGTCGACGTGCAGCCAGACACCGTGGCGCCGGCACACCTCGGCGATGGAGTCGAGGTCGTCGACCAGCCCGAGGTTCGTCGAGCCGGCGGTGGCGACGACCGCGAACGCCCGGTCGGCCACGCCGGCCAGCACCGGCTCCAATGCGTCACCGGTGAGGCGGTCACCCGGGACGGTGATCCGGTCGACGTCCATCACGCCGGCGGCGACCTCGATCGAGCTGTGGCCGGACTCCCCCACCACCAGCGCCCACCGCCCTGGACGCCCGTCCCGACGGCCGGCGGCGGCGGCCCGGGCCGTCACCAGGGCCGACAGGTTGCCGTTCGTGCCGCCCGACACGAACACGCCGCCCGCTTCCTCCGGCATGCCGGCGAGGTCGGCCAGCCAGCGCAGGGTCTGGTTCTCGGCCCACACCGCGCCGGAGCCCTCCAGCCAGGAGCCGGCGTAGATCGAGCAGGCGCTGACCACCAGGTCGGCCAGGATCGACACCTCGCTGGGCGCCGCGGGCACGAACGCCAGGTACCGGTGATGGTCCGACGACAGGCACGCCGGCTCCAGGACCTCGCTGAACAGGCGCAGCGCCTCGGTGGCGCCGATGCCTTCGTCGGTGATGGTCACGCCGCCGGCGGCGTCGAGCTCCGCCGGCGACCGCGGCACACCGATCGGCAGGCCGTGGGCATCTGCGGTCATGCGCCGGCGGGCGAAGGCCAGGACCTCCTCGGCGAACGCGTCGAGTCCGGGGTGGTAGCTGTGCATCAGCCGGTGATGGCCGAGAAGCGGGCCTGCAGCTCGTCCTCGGTGGCGGTGTCGAGGCCGGCCCAGAAGTAGAGGCGCCGGCGGGTCTCGTCGTCGGGGAACAGGATCGGGTTCTGGGCCAGCTGGGCCGACGCTCCGCCCGCCCGCTGCAGCTCCTCCCGCACGCCGAGCACCGGGCTGATGTACTGCACGGCGGCGGTGATGCGCGCCGCGTTCGCCGGCTCGTACACGAAGTTCATGAAGTCGCCGGCCGCCGCTGCGCCCCCGGAGCGGGCGGGGATCACCATGCTGTCGAACCAGCGGATCCCGCCTTCGTCGGGGATCACGAAGCGGATGTCCGGCCGCTCCTGCTGCAGCTGGATGATGTCGCCCGACCAGGCCAGGCAGGCGGCGAACTGCCCGGACCTGAGCGCGTCGACGAACTCGTCGGCGGTGAAACGGACCTGGCCGTCGTTCTTCGCCGCCTGCAGGCGGTCCAGTGCCTGCTCGGCCGCGGCCTTGGTGGCCCGGGACGGATCGGCGCCCTGGGTCAGCATGACGAGGCCGAGCGTCTCCCGCATCTCCGTCACCATGCCCACCCGGCCCCGCAGCGAGGGCTCGAACAGCTGGCTCACCCGCCGTATCTCCCGTCCGCCGGTGAGGGCGGGGTTGTAGGCGATCCCGGTGATCCCGACCTGCCAGGGCATGTGGTAGCGGGCACCCCGGTCCCACGGCATGCCGAGGTACGCCGGCTCGATGTTCACGTGGTTGGGCACCCGCTCGAGGGGGACCTGGCGGAGCCAGTCCCGTTCCAGCATGCGGGCCACCGCCCAGTAGGTGGGCACGATGATGTCGTAGCCGGTGGCGCGGCCGCGGCCCAGCGTCGGCTCGAAGATGGTCGCGAACGCCTCCTCGTTGCCGCTGTACTCCTCGACGTAGTCGACCGGGATACTCGTGGCCTGCTCGAAGCGGTCGACGGTCTCCGGGTCGATGTAGTCCGACCAGTTGAGGACCCGCAGTGTCCCGCTGAAGTCTGGAACGTCGCCGCCACCGGTGCGGCACGCGCCGAGTGCGACGGCGGCGGCGCTGAGGGCGAGGAACCGCCGGCGGCTGAGGTGGAGGCTCACTGGTACTCGTTGATCCGGAGCTGGAAGCCGCCGAGGGCGCCGGCGGCGGCGAGGAGGGGCAGGAACAGGGCGCCGAGGGTGAGGCTCCGCATGCGGTCGGCCGCCGACGCCAGCCCGTCGAGGAACTGGCTGCGGTTGTCGCTCAGCACCGACTCCACCGAGAAGTTGAACCCGTTGAAGGTGGCGCTGCCGGGGCCGACGGCGATGGCCCGCTGCTGGTTGGCATCGGCGGTGGAGCGCAGCTGGGCGGCGGTGTCCTGGTACCGCTGCCAGCGCACGAGCATCTCGGCGACCGCCGCCCGCTCACGGTCGGAGTCGGCCTCGGCGGCCGCGTCGGTGAGCAGTCCGGCGAGCCCGGGGTCGCGCCCCTCGCGTACCGCCTCCACGGCGGCGGGGGTGGCCCGGTCGGCGAGCAGGGTCTGGGCGGTGGCCACCGCGCTGGTCCGGCGGTTGGCGTCGTTGGTGATGAGGGACACGGTCTCGTCGGCCTTGGCCCGGTACGCCGCGGTCTGGATGCGCGAGGTCAGGGTGATGGAGTCGTAGCCGTCGGCGCGGGCCCGCTGGATGTCGTTCCCCGAGCGGACCGTGGCCACCACCAGCCATCCGATGGCCCCCACCAGCACGAGGGTGGCCAGGGCGAGGGGGATGTTCAGCAGGCGCCGGCTCTGCCGGAACACCCACAGCTGGGCCGCCACCAGCACGGCCAGGGCCACCACGGCCAGGGCCACGGCGGGGAGGATGCCGGTGTCGCGGCGGTCCTCGTCGCGCTCGAAGCGGCGCTGGGTGGCATCGGTGAGCCGGGCCACGTCCTCGGCCACCGTGCTGGCGAGGAGGTTGAGGGCCTCGACGAGGTAGCGGGGGCCGTCGGCCACGCCGGGTTGGTTGGTGGCCCGGGCCGCCTCCACCAGGCCGGCGTAGCGGATCACCGCAACGGAGAGGTCCTTCAGGCTGTCGTGGGTGGCCGGATCGGCGCCGATGAGGGCGGAGACGTCCTCGATCTGGGCGCTGGCCCGGGCCAGAGCCTGCTCGTAGAGCCGGCGGGACTCCGGGTCTTCCGGGCGGCCGGACAGGAAGGCGGCGGTGGCGGCGGCGTCGGCCTCGGCCAGGCTGGAGACCAGCTGCTGGGTGGCGACGAGCACGGGGCCGGCGTTGTTGCGGATCCGGTCGGTGCCCGAGCGCATGGCCGTGGCCGCGGCCCAGCCGGCCACCGCGGTGGCCAGCAGCAGGACCGCAGTTGCCACCGACCACAGCCGGTAGCGGCCCGGCGTGGTGGCCGCGGCCGCACGGATGCGGTTCACGTGGGGGCGCCCACCCGGCGGAGGGTGATGCGGGTCCACGCGCCGACGTTGACGTGGTCGCCGTCGTGGAGGCGGACGGCGTCGCCGGCCTTGATGGGTGTGACCGCGCCTCGGACCAGGGTGCCGTTGGTCGACCCTTGGTCGACGACCACCCAGCCGTCGGACTTGAGGCGCAGGATCGCGTGGCGGCGCGACACCCCCGGATCCGCTGGCGGCTCGCTGAGGTCGATGGCGGGGAAGATGCCCTTGGAGTCGCTGCGCCGGCCGATCAGGATCTCATTCGAGGTCAGCGGCACCTCCCGCACCTCGGCGTCGGTGGGGAACGTGACAGTGTCGTCGGGGCTCTCGGCCTGGTTGGACTCGAAGTACCGGTGGTCGGCCGAGACCACCGCCACCCACTCGGCCGTCACCGCTTCGGGGTCGGCGGCGGCCAGCTCGGCCGCCGGCGACGGCAGCTGCCCGGTGGCGAAGTTCAGGCCGCAGACCTCGCAGAAGAGCTCTTCCGGCTCCCGGGGCGCCCCGCAGTTCGGGCAGGTGGCACCCGGCGGGACCGGCGTGGTGGGCATCACCGTGGTGCCGGGGGCGGTGGCGGCGGGATCGGCGCCGGTTGCGGGAACCGGAATGATGCCGGCGATGACCGCCCCGCACGTGTCGCAGTAGTCGGTGCTCTCGGACGGGTGGCCGTTGGGGCAGGTGACGGGCATCTCAGGCTCCAGCCGGCGGGGTGGGCGGCGCAGGGTCGACGGGCTTGGCCGTCACCCGCACCGTGCGGGTGGAGCGGGTGTCGAGGGCCATCTCGTCCACCGCGGCCACGCCCCGCTTCAGGCGCACGGTGCCGGTGGCGGGATCGTCGACCTCGACGACCTTCTGCAGCAGCTTCACCGTCCCCTCGTTCCCCGACTCGTGGGCCAGCTGCACCGCCCGGCCCAGCTTGACCGTGGCCGTGTCGTCGTCGCCGGCCTTGCGGGCCTCGAGGCCATCGTGGATGGCCGAGGCCAGCTCGGCCTGGCCCGTGTAGTGGGCGACCTGGGGGCTGATGCGGGCGGTGAGGGCGTGGTCGTCGGTCCAGATGGCCTTGACCAACGCCTGGGACACCGGCTCCCCGTCGACCACCAAGGTGACCCGTGCGGCCAGCTTCTCGTCGCCCACCTTTCCCGGCGTGACGTTCACGCTCAGGTGGTAGTCACGGCTCTCCTCGCCGCCCCACGCCCCGGTCGGGAAATCGCCGGTGAGCTGGTTGACCGGCACGAACTTGGGCGAAAGGTCCTCGATGGCGGGCGCCACCTGGCGGAGGAACTTGATGTTGGAACCCTGTGGCGCCCAGACCCGCAGCCGCACGTCGGCCACCGCCTTGCCGAGCGCCCGCTCCAGGAAGGTGCGGAAGTCGTCGTCCATCTCGTCGGGGGCGGCGATGATGTCGACCTCACCGAGGAGCGCGGAGGTGATGAGGCGCAACTCGGCCACCTCCCAATCGGAGCCCACGCCGCGGGCGTCGCACTGGAACTCGCCCTCGCACCGGCGCAGGGCGGCATGCAGGTTCTCGGCCGGCTCGCTCTCGTTGCGGCCGTCGGTGAGCAGGTAGGCCAGCTTGATGGCCTCCGGGTGGCCGGCGAAGACGTCGCGGGCCATGTCGAGCCAGGTGGAGATGGCGGTGCCGCCCTCGGGCTGGAGCTGCTTGGCGATCTCCACCGCCTCGGCCCGGGTGCGGGCGTCGGCCCGGGCCAGGGAGGGTGGCTCACCGGTGGCGAAGGTCGGCGGGTAGACGCACATGGCCTCGTGGCTGCCGGAGATCACCGCGAACCACGTCCCGTCGGGCAGCTCCTCCAGCGACGCCGCCAGCGCGTGGCGGGCGGCGCGGATCTTGGTGTTGGGCTGGCCCATGGAGCCGCTGGTGTCGACGATGAGGACGACGGCCTTGTCCGGCGCCGCCGCCGGCGCCGCCGTCCCGTCACCGCCCGACGACGTCACCGTCACCACTGCGTGCACCTCGGTGGCATCGGCGGGCAGGAACTCGTTCTGGTAGGTGGACGCGGAGAAGTTCATTGCTCTGAGGCGCCTTTCAGATGGAAGTCTTTCAGGGGCAGGTCCACCACCACGACGGTGATGTTGTCCGAGCCGCCGGCGTCGTTGGCGAAAGCGACCAGCCGGCGGGCGAGGTCGAGCGGTTCGGTGGGCCCGAGCGGCCCCTCTGAGCGGGGTTCCGACTGTTCCCCCATGGCCGCCACCAGCTGGGCCGGTTCCAGCGTGTAGTTCCACAGGCCGTCGGAGACGAGCAGCAGGCGGCCGGGGCCGGGCACGTCGAAGGGCACGATGCGGGGCCGCCACTCGGGATCGGCATCGTGGGAGAGCCAGCGGGTGATGACATGGGCCAGGACGTGGGAGTAGGCATCCGCCGGCGGCATGCCCGACTCGATCTGCACCTCGGCCCACGAGTCGTCCACGCTGAGCTGGGTGGCGGTGTCGCCCTCGCACCAGTAGGCCCGGCAGTCCCCCAGGGAGGCCAGCGTCACCTTTTCGTTGGTCGCGATCGCCGCAAGGTACGTGCACGACGGCGGGCTGAGTTGGGGGTGGGGCTCGAACTCCGTGGCCAGCACCGCGGCCCGGGCGGCGTCGTACGCCGCCTCGTGGTCCCGGGTCTCGGCCAGGACGGCGCAGGCGGCGTCGACCGCGACCTGCGACGCCGCATCGGGGTCTACGCTGGTCGAGACCCCGTCGCAGACCACGCCGGCCACGAAGTCCTCTCCCACGAAGATGGCCATGGCGTCCTCGTTGCGGTGGTGGCGCTTGCCCTTGTTGGAGACGCCGGCCGCCCCCTCCAGCACCAACTCGTGGTGGTCGCGCCGCGCCGGCAGCTTCGTGCCGCAGACGCCGCAGTAGCCCTCGACCGCCTCGCCCTCGTTCCCGCACGACGGGCAGGTGACCGTCGCCACCGGGGGCTCAGTCGCCGGCGCCGGCTCCGCGACCGCCGGCGCCTCCGTCACCGGGAGACCGTTCCCGCACGCCTCGCAGAACAGGTCCCCGGCCGCGACCGGCTCTCCGCAGTGCGGGCAGGCGACGTCGATGACCGTCATACGACCGCCGTCATACCAACGAGACCGGGCGGACCTGGTTGGCCCGGTCCACCAGGCGCCACCGCTCGGGATCGTCGGGACTGAGCTTGGCCAGCATGCGGTAGGCCCGCTCCAGGCCCATGCGGACTCCCTCCTCGTCGAGGGTCTGGCCCCGCACCTTGACCGACGGCTGCGCCTTCACCGAGCCGGACGTCAGACCCTTGAGCGCGGCCTCGAAGAGCTCGACGTCGAGTTGGGCCGCTTCGCGGCCCGCGGCCTGGACCTGCTCGAGGATCTGGGAGGCCTCGGCGAAGCGGGCGGCGCCCACCAAGGCCCGGACGGCAGCGAGCTGGGCCTCGCCGTGGGCCCGGTGGGTCGAGGGCACCCGGGAGAACGCCGCCAACGCTCCGGGCACGTCCCCGGCCTTCAGCCGGCAGCGGGCCAGGCCGGTGGCCGCCCCCACGTAGGACGGGTCGACGGTGGAGACGATGTCGTACAGGGCGGCGGCGGCGTCGTCGTTGCCCGCCCGCTCGGCGGCGATGGCGGCGGCCAGCTTGGGCGCCAGCTCCCCGGGGACCTCGAACAGGCAGCGCTCGAAGGCCTTCACCGCAACGGGGGCGAAGGTCGACTGGTCGGCCTCATCGGCCTCTGCTGCTTCCAGGGCCATCACGCCCCTAAGCCACGACACCCGCCACTCCCACGGGTCGTCCTTCTCGATCCGCCCGAGCTCGGCGGCGGCTTCGTCACGCCGGCCCAGGTCGATGTAGGCCCGCGCCCGACGGAGCCGCAGCTCCACCGTCTCGGTGACCTGCCGGAGCGACAGTGCGTCGGCGATGCTGCGCAGCACGGCCTCGGGCTCGTCGCCGGACAGGTTGGCCACGAAGCCGGCCGCATCGTCGTCGGGTTCGACGGTGAGCATCGGCAGGCTGTCGTCGGCGGGGGCGCCGGCGAACACCGCGCTGGGACCGGGCTGCGGCGTGCCCGTGGCCACGGCCACCACCTCGCGCAGGACACCCACCAACTGGTCCGAGAGCTCGGGGATGGACTGGAAGCGGTCGTCGGGGTGCAGCGCCGTCGACTTCAGCAGGAGGCGGTGGAACGACGGGTGTTGGGCGAGGGCCGCATGCTCGGCGGGATCGGGCAGCGAGTGCTGGAACGTGGACTGGTAGCCCCTGAAGTCCATGGTCAGCACGGCCAGTGTGCGGCCGATGGTGTAGACGTCCGACGCCACCGACGGGCCAAGGTTGGCGATCTCCGGGGCCTGGAAGCCGATCGTCCCGTAGACGTCGCCCGACGGGTCGTCGAGCCGGCGCACGCCCCCGAGGTCGATGAGCTTCACCTGGTCGCCCACCTGGATGAGGTTGTCGGGCTTGAAGTCGCAGTACACCAGGCCGCGGCGGTGCAGGTAGGCGAAGGCGGGCATGATCGCCAGCACGTAGGCGAGGGCCTGGTCGACGGGGAGCGGGTCGGCCTGCCCACCCTGAGCCTCCCGGCGCTGCTTGAGGATCTGCTTGAGCGACGGCCCGCCCACGTACTCCATGACGATGTAGCCGGCGCCGGCGTGGGTGACGAAGTTGAAGATCTCGACGATGTTGGGGTGGTCGATCTCGGCGAGGAACCGGCGCTCGGCCACGGCGACGGCCATGGCCGCCTCGTCGCCGGAGTCCAGCAGGCCCTTGAGGACCGACCAGCGGCCGCTCACCGCCTGGTCCCGGGCCAGGTAGATCCAGCCCAGGCCGCCGTGGGCCAGGGCGCCGGCGATCTCGTACTGGCGGCCGACCAGGTCGCCGGGGTTGAGCTTGGGCACGAAGTCGAAGGCGTTGCGGCACTTGGGGCAGAACCCCTTGAGGCGGCCGGGCTGGCGGCCCTTGGCGCGGCCGACCGGCGACCCGCAGTTCGAGCAGAACCGCTTCTCCTCGCTGACCTCGGGATTGGCCATGACGATGGTGGCCGGGTCGATGGACGGCGCCGGCGGCACCTCCACCAGGCCGGCGCCGATGGTGGACCGCCGGCTGGTGGTGCGCGTCCGCCCGCTGACCGTGCGCCGGGAGCCGCCGGAGCGGGTGGAGCCGGTCTCGAGGTTGCGGGGTGTTCCGACGAGGGCGGACGGCGTGGCGGTGACGGCCGGGTTCGACAGCCCCTGGCCCGTGGCCCGAGCGGCCCCCTGAGCGGAGTGGCCGGCCCGAGCGGCCCCCTGAGCGGAGTGGCCGGCCCGAGCCGCCGGGGCGGCGACCGGGTCGGGCGCCTTGGTCCCGCAGGTGTCGCAGTAGCCGTCGGAGAGGATCCGGCCGGTGCAGCCGGGCTCGGTGCAGCGCTGCATGGTCATCGGGCACCGCCTCCGGAGGGCGGCTGCTCGATGGCCCGCCCGTAGTCACGCACCAGGGTCTCCGCTCGACGCACGTCGCAACGGTAGGCGTACAGGGCCTCCCTGGCTGACCGGTACCGCTCGGTGAGGCCCGGATCCTCGGCCAGCCCCTGGGCGGCGGCCTTGGCCCGGTAGGCGTCGAGCAGGCCGCGGAGGTCGTTGCGGCGCTCCAGCGGGGCCCGGTTGGCGGCGGCGACAGCGGTGGCCCGGGCGTGGAGGGCGCCGGCCTCCTCCCGCCACTGCTCCAACCCCTTGGCCGCCGCCGGCCAGGCGCCGGCGCCCGCCTGGGCCCGGATCCGGGACAGCCACGGCCGCAGGGCGCGGTCGCCGGTATCGAGCTCGGACGGGTCGATCGGCGGGACCAGCCCACCGGGTTCGACGACCCGGTCCTCCGAGGCGGCCCGGGCGCCGGCGCCTGGCC